>VOFB01004885.1_pt1 | contig 33213 bp, 72 predicted proteins | sample 5384141 | NCBI WGS metagenome assembly VOFB01 (sample SAMN12384721, study PRJNA508395) | human gut metagenome | isolation source: healthy gut A | host: Homo sapiens | reverse complement strand
TCAGTACTTCGTTCAAGTTACGTATTGCTCCATGAAGCGGGATATCAGATCGATCAATCGCTGAGACCAAAGAGCATGGACGAATACATTGGACAGGAAAAAGGTAAAAAGAACAGCTGAAATCTTTATCCAGGCTGCCAAAAATAGGGGCGAGGCATTGGACCATGTATTGTTTTATGGCCCGCCAGGCCTGGGAAAAAACAACGCTGGCTTCCATCATCGCCAATGAAATGGGCGTTAATATGCGGCAAACAACAGGACCGGCGTTTGAGCATCAGGGAGACCTAGCAGCGTGCTTTCAACCTCAAGAAGGAGATGTTGTTTATCGATATTCATCGGCTAAACAATGTAGTGGAGGAAAAGCTTTATACTGCCATGGAGGATTTTACGCTGGATATCATCATTGGCAAAGGCCCGAGCGCGCAGAGCAATGCGTTGCCAACCCCGTTTACCCTGGTAGGCGCTACGACACGAGCGGGCATGTGCTATCTAAGCCCGCTGGGGATCGGTTTGGTGTAATCAACCGGTTGGAGCTTTACAACGATGAGGAATTGCAGCGCATTGTGGAACGGATGCCAGAATAATGAAGGTGAGCATCGAACCATTGCAGGGCGCGCTAGGGAGATTGCCCGCAGGAGCAGGGGAACGCCGCGCATTGCAAACCGTCTGCTACGCCGTGTGCGTGACTATGCAGAGATCCAAAGGGCGGCGTTATCACACGAGAGGTGGCAGATCCAGGCGCTGCATTTGCTGAAGCTGATGGAGTTAGATTGGACCAGACGGTTCCTGCAATATTTTAGGCGATTGTCTATAAATTCAATGGAGGCCCGGTGGGATGGAAACTTTGGCCGCGACGACGGGAGAGGAATCCGTAACCGTGAAGATGTGTGAGCGTTTAGCTTCAACTCGGTTTTCTGCAAAAAGACACCGCGCGGCCGCGTGGCTACGGCTTTATTATAAGCATTTGGGGCCGAGTGCGGATTCACTTACAGCAGGGACCTAAACAGACTTCGCTATTGGAAATGAATAACAGAGGAAAACAGACCAAACGGTCTGTTTTCAAGAACGAGGGAGATAAAGATGATGGATCGTGGACTGAAAACATGGATTATTGGTAGCGATCTGCCGGAGGAGCTCATCACTGAACGCCGTTAGCGCAGAGGATCATTCTAGGCTGATGGTCGTCCCCAAACAGGGGCAGTTTGAACATAAGATTTTACGGATATAGAAGATTACCTTTGCCAGGAGATGTGTTGGTCGTCAATGAAACGGCGGTTTTGCCGGCAAGACTGCTCGGCCTTTTAGGGAAAATACAGGTGCACATATTGAGGTGCTCCTGTTAAAAACAAGGGGCGAAGACCGATGGGAAACAATTGGTGCGCCCCGGTCGCAGGGGTCAAGGAAGGTGAATGGCTGAGTTTTGGCGAAGGCAAGCTGCGCGTTTATTGAAAAACGCACGGGAGGCTGGCGGCAGGGTACTGAAATTTGTATATGACGGCATTTTTATGGAGGTATTGGATGCGCTGGGTCAAATGCCATTGCCTCCCTATATCCATGAAAAATTGGAGGATGGCGCCCGGTACCAGACCGTATACGCAAAAACACTGTAGGCAGCGCCGCTGCGCTGACTGGGTGGGCCTGCATTTACGCCAGAACTATTGGAACGCCTTCAGGCAAAGGGCGTAAGCTGGAAAGGTGCTGCTGCATGTAGGTCTTGGCACTTTCCGCCCGGTAAGTGTGGAGAATGTACAAGCATATGATGCATTCCGGGTATTTGAGATCACACAGCCTGTGGTAGATATGCCAAGCAAAAAAAGGGCATCGCGTTTTTGCTGTAGGAACGACAACGTGCGTGTACTGAAACAGCAGCCAGCAGTGGTACATTGAAACTCAAGAGCGGCTGGACAGATATTTTTATCTACCCTGGGTTTGAGTTTCGCGTTGTAGACACGCGCTGATTACCAATTTCCACTTACCGGAATCTACATTGATGATGCTGGTCAGCGCCTTTTCAGGAGGGGAACGTATTTTGCCGGGCCTATCAGGGAGGCAGTGGACCAAGATACCCGTTTCTTTAGCTTTGGGGATGCTATGCTACTGTTATAAAGGGACAGAATAAGATGGTAAAGCAAACTTGTTTGTATTGAGTATAAATGGTAGCTAAAACTCGATACTGAAATATCGCCATTATATACAAAAATGTAAAAAATGAATGATAACTAGGTTGCTATTTTGCACAAAAGATGGACAATTATAAGTTTACATTGCTTATTATGGATTATGCTGCATAGCAAATTTTGATAGATGGTGAAAGAAAATTGTATACAAAAGGATAGGGATATTTTAAACATCTATTAAGCGTAAGGGTTGGTTTTATGTCGCTGTACAATACACTCTAAACTCGCGATATCTATGAAAGGGATTGTAGCGTTTCAGTATGCGGTATGTTATATACATCATTTCCAGGCTATTAAAAAGCGAATAGGTTAGAAATCTTTAATATGTGGACAAAAGAAAAAAAGGGCAGATAATTTCTGCCCCTTTAAATTGAGGTTATTTACAGGGTAAGGGAAGGTGCCGCATATGTACGAGCACCGAGTTCCTGATCTAGCATATACAACCCTTTGGCATCTGTACCGAATAAGCTCCATCTTTTTTAATGAGATCCGTCGCATTGGTTTCTTCTTCACCCTGCTCCTTGACAAACCAATCCAAAAACTGTACCGTTCTAAAATCCTTTGCCTCAGCAGCAGCATCATAGATTGTATGTATCAACTCGGTTACATACTGCTCGTGCTTCAAAAGCGGCTTTCAATGGGTCTATATTCTCTTTCAAGCCAGATAGAATCCGGCTTATCAATTGCTTCAAAAGTTATCGGCAGATCATTGTTCTGCATGTACTGGACAAATAACATGGCGTGATCGCGTTCTTCCTGGGCCTGGCCACTTGGTACCAGTTTACAAACCATCAACCCTTTATCGTCATAAAATTGGAAAAGCTCAAATACAAGTAAGCAGAATAGAACTCCTTATTGATTTGCGTATTCAGCAGCAGCACGCTTTTTTCATTCAACATAATCCATCAACTCCTCTTTACTGAAAACCGGTTTTAATTCGCCCTTGGTTTTAGTTAGTTTGATTATACGCATTATAAAATATTCTGACATAAAATACAAAAGCAAGACTCGTGCGCTGTAATTTAAAGGGTTCCCAATATATTGCTATTACGTATTATATAATGGAAATATAATTATTTTACATTCTTTAAGATTGAAATATGACTGACAATTTACTGAATTATTAAATGAATAAGTTTACAATTATATAAAATTTGAAAAAATAGAAATAAAATAGAAATTCATATTTACATTTTGGATCAATACAAACCATTCAATTCCTACGATGAGAACGAGCAAGGGATTTGAACAGAACAGATAAACATGATACTATATATGAATTCAACCGTGGTTGAAGATTATAAACCTTACAATCAAATGAAAGGAGATCAACATGGCAATTTCCTATACATTGGTGCATCAGGATAAGCATACAGGCGCGCGTGCTGGCATTGTGCATACGCCGCACGGGGATATTCAACACCGGTCTATGCCGGTTGGCACGCAAGCGACGGTAAAGCGATAACACCGCAGGAGCTTTGGGATATGGGGGCACGCATTATTTTAAGCAACACCTATCATTTGGCGATGAGGCCTGGAAGCAACTTGATCCAAGAGGCGGGTGGATTGCATGAATTTATGCGGTGGCCCGGTGCTGTGCTGACGACGGATAGCGGCGGTTTCAAGTATTTTCGTTATCCGGAACAAGAAAAGTTACAGAAGAAGGGTTGAGTTCCGATCGCATATTGATGGGAGCAAACACTTTTTACACCGGAAAGCGTGATGCAAACGGAAGAAGAATTAGGTGCGGACATCATCATGGCGTTTTGACGAATGTGCGCATCATGATGTAGATAAAAATATGCGATGGCTGCGATGCGCCGAACGCATAATTGGGCGAAACGATGCAAAAAGGCGCATACCAATACGGAAAAAGCAATCACTTATTTGGCATTGTGCAGGGCGGTATGTTTGAAAATCTAAGGGCCACTAAATTGCAAAAACCATCGATGCGATGGATTTTCCAGGCAACACAATCGGAGGATTGAGCGTAGGAGAGGAAAAACCGGTGATGTATCGGTTATTGAAGGTAACGACACCGCTTTTGGCCCCTGAAAAACCTCGCTACCTAATGGGTGTGGGAAGCCCGGATTGCCTGATTCAGGGCGTTTTTGCGCAGGGGTGGACATGTTTGACTGTGTGATGCAGACAAGAATGGGAAGAACGGGCGCTGCATTTACCAGGAAAAACGAATCAATTTGCGCAATGCCAAAATATGCTCGTGATTTTTCACCGATAGAGGAATCTTGCCAATGTCCCGCGTGCAAGGCAGGGTTTACAAAAGCGTATATCCGTCATCTCATCTATGCACAAGAAATTTTGGCAGCGCGATTGATAAGCATGCATAATGTGTATTTTACCATCGATTTAATGCGCCGGATGAGAGAGGCGATTTTGGAAGACCGTATGATGGAATTTGCGCAGGAAAACATGCCGGATGCTTGACGCCGTTCTTTGTTTCATGTAGGATATGAATAGCTTGTTTATGGAGGAAAAAACATGGATCAGAACATAGGGACAATGATCACACAAATCCTGCCTTTGCTGCTGTTGATTACTGTGATTATCTTTATTACCATCATGCCGCAGAGAAAGCGTGAAAGCAGGTAAAGCAGATGCTAGAGGAGATGAAAAAAGGCGCATTGGGTCCGTACCATCGGCGGCGTTGTGGGCAAGGTATATGCTGTAAAAGGAGAAAATGCGATCTTGAAACCGGCCCTGATAAAGGTGAAAGTGACCCGCCCCAAAGGGCGCGATTGCTACAGTCGGTGATGCTGAGGGTTGAGGCGGACGGCCTGGCCGAGTCCGATATTAAAAATGGCGACGAAGGACGGCAAAAAAAGAAAAATAATCTTGACGTGTAACCATAGGATTATCCCGGAGAACTCTCCGGGATAACTTATACAATGCACACTGCACTTAGGGGCTGAAAGACCTGAAAGTGCCAGAATAAATCTAAAAGAAAGAAGGAGCAAGAGGACATGAATAACTTTACGTATTCTATTCCGACCACTGTGTTCTTCGGAAAGGACAGGTGGAGAACCTGCCGGGCGCCATCAAGCGAGTACGGCAAAAAGGGTACTGATGGTATACGGCGGCGGCAGCATCAAAAAAATGGGCCTGTATGACAAGATTGTTTCTTTGTTCAAAGAAAACGGGATCGAGTGGGTAGAGCTCAACAGGTAGAGCCCAATCCGCGTGTTACCTCGGTCAACAAAGAGTTCAACTTTGCCGTGAAAATGGTGTTGAGGCCGTCTTGGCAGTGGGCGGCAGTAGCCGATCGACTGTTCAAGGTCATTGCGGCGAGCGTGGCCTATCCTGGCGATGCTTGGGATATCGTAATTGGCAAGGCGGAAATCACGAAGGTTCTGCCGGTATTCAGCGTTTTGACCCTCTCTGCTACCGGCTCCTGAAATGGATCGACGGCGGTTATCTCCAATATGGAAACAAACGACAAAGCAGTGGCCAATCCTGGCATGCTTCCCAAAGCCTCCGTATTGGATCCGAGCTATACTTTCTCCGTTTCCAAGTACCAGACGGCGGCGGGCACGGCGGATATCATGAGCCATATCTTTGAAGTATATTTCAGCCGTGTGAAAGATGCATACATGCAAGACCGCATGGCGGAAGCTTTACTGAAACATGTATCAAATACGGGATCATTGCTGTTAACGAACCGGACAACTACGAAGCGCGCGCCAACCTGATGTGGACTTCCTCTTGGGCTATCAACGGTTTGCTGACCATGGGCAAAGAGGTTGCTTGGACGGTTCATGGCATTGAGCATGAGCTGAGCGCATACTGCGATATTACCCATGGTGTGGGGCTTGCAATTCTGACACCGGCATGGATGGAATATGTGCTGAGCGATGAGACGGTTGATAAGTTTGCAGAATACGGCGTCAATGTATGGGATATCGATAAGAGCCTGGATAAATATGAGATTGCCCACAAGGCAATCGATAAGACCAAAGGAGCTTCAAGCTGATGGGTATCCCCTCCTCCTTGAGCGAGCTGGGCATTGGCGAAGAAAACTTCGGATCATGGCAGAGAAATCTGCTCGTGGCTTGATGCTGCCTATGTTTGCCTCTGAAAAAGAGGACATCATTAAGATCTACAAAGCTTGCCTATAAAGTGAAAAAAGAGGCCCAGATGGGCCTCTTTTTTTTATCGAATTTTCCAATAGACGCTTTTTTATCATATATATCCTTGCCGTCACATACCATTTAGCAGAGAGTGAGGTGAGATAAATGGCAAAAAGGTCAAAAAACAAAAATAGAACCGGTGGGGAAAAAAAGCGCCTCATTGGCTGGCAATGCAGCGCAGATTCTAAAGGGATGCATCGGGGATCATCTTTACAATTGCAGCGGTTTTAATATTTGCATACCTATTGAAATCCATGTCCTTTATCCGACGGCGTAATTGCGCCTGTAAATGAGGGAATCAAAATGATTGCTGCTCTGCTTACAGCTTATTTGGCAACAAAAAAGCTGGGGGGCCTGCCTGGCTGATCGGCGCATTGAGCGGCGTAGTGTATATGGCACTGGTTTCTTTGTCTTTTCACTGCTGGATGGTGGTATGGGCATGTGGCAGATTTTGCTTTCGGATCTCCTCACTGGTTTATTGGTAGGGCTCATTGGGGGCATAATTTTTTTCAAACGCTGCTGAGCAAGCCGAAACACACTAGCTACAAGAGGGCGTAAATACAAAAAGGATGGGAAGGCAGCCCATCCTTTTTGTTATTGACGGAAGATTCGCGAACCCATATAATAAACCAATAAGTATTATTTCTTTGGACGAGCCCAGGAGGTTGTGGGAATGAGAAAGCAAGGCATCGTCAGGTTGACTATTTTTTTTGGTCATTCTGGCCGTGATGCTCTATGTTTCGCTGTTTGGCGTTTCGTTTGGGGTAAGGAGATTTTACCGATGGCAGCAATTGAAACAAACCAAGCTGGGGCTGGATCGACCGGTGGTTTTTCCGCTGTATATGAGGCCAGCGATGAAGGCATAGAGGATTTTGACAGCAAAATGGGCGGAACGATCACCATTTTTGCAAAAACGGTTGAGCGATAAAGGGATGACTGAAGCCACCGTTGCCGACAGGGGGATAGAGGCATCCGTGTTGGATCCCATCTGCAGAGGAAGATCCATCCACCATCAGCGAATATTTGAGCTCCCCAGCCAAGCTGGAGTGGAAAGACGCCGATGGCAATGTCGTCGTGGAAGGAGAGCATGTTACCCAAGCTAAGGCGGGCAACATGGACGGAAATGGGTGGTTTCCTTTAGCCTGGACAGTGAAGGCACCGCAGCATTTGCGGAGGCGACAGCAAACAACATAGGCAAACAGCTTAGCATCTATGTGGATGACAAAGCTCATTTCTAGCCCCACGGTGAATTCTGCGATCACCGGGGGTAGCGGCGTCATAGAAGGTAATTACGGCCGAAAGCGCGCAGGAGCTAGCAACGCAGATAGAATCCGGTGCCCTGCCTTTGACGCTTCAAGAACAGGAAGTGCGTATGATCAGCGCGACGTTGGGCTTTACTATGATGCGCTAAGCAAAGGCGTAATTGCCGGCATCATTGGTATTGTGGTGATCATGCTATTCATGATCTTTATTTACAGGCTGCCTGGGTTGATGAGTTGCATTGCGCTTTTGTTCTATATTGTTATCATGTTCTTCTGTGTATTCTTACAATGCCTAAGGTACAGCTAACGTTGCCCGGTATTGCCGGGGTGCTATTGTCCATCGGTATGGCCGTAGACGCAAACGTCATTATCTTTGAGCGTATGAAGGAAGAGCTTCGGGCGGATAAATCAATCCATACAGCTGTGGAGAATGGATTTAAGAGAGCTTTTTCCGCTATACTGGATTCCAACGTCACCACGCTGATCGCAACTGTTGTCCTAATGATTTTTGGTGTAGGCAGCATTCAAGGTTTTGCCTTTACGCTGGCCATTGGCATTGGCTGTTCCATGATTTCCGCTATCTTCATAACGCGTTTTCTGCTTCGCCAGGTTGTAAAAAATTGGCGTAAAAATAGAAAATGGTTTATAAAACAGTGAGGTGATGGCGATGAAGTTTTCCTTTGTAAAAACATAGCAAGAAATTCATAATTCTTTCGGCTGCCATTATCCTCATTGGGATACTATGCGCCGTTTTATGGGCGGATTTAACCTTGGCATCGATTTTACGGGCGGCTCGATTTTGACGGTAGACCTCAAGCAAACCTATGATATCGAAGATTTGCAAAATTGCGTATCCAACGCCGGGGAAAAGGGATTTACCGTTTTCAGACTGGATAAGTCGGGAGAAGGCACACAGGCCCAAATGAGGATACGGCCGCAAGCTGATGAAGCGGCGGACATTGCGCAGAGAGACACTATCATGGCAAAGATCCATGAAGTATATCCGAAGCTGAGCTGATCAATGTAGAGCGTATTGGGGCGGTGGCAAGCGCATCACTGATTAAAAATGCGGTTCTCTCAGTAGCGATTGCCGGCGCATTGATTCTGCTGTATATCTCAATTCGCTTTGAATTTCATTTTGGCGTATCCTCTATCATCTGTTTGTTGCATGATGTATTGATCATGATGGCGTTTGTGTGCATTTTCCGCGTGGAGATCAATAGTTCTTTTTATTGCGGCTGTGCTTTGACGATTGTAGGTTATAGCATCAACAACACCATCGTGGTGTTTGATAGGATGCGGGAAATAAGAAAGGCAGACCCTGCCATAGAGCTGGATGAATTGGTAGATAGTTCGTTACGGAAAACGCTGACGAGAAGCCTTTATACGTCCGCCACAACATTAGTTACCATTGTGATCCTGTTCATTTATTGCGTCCTCCGATCAAGGAATTTGCGTTCCCAATTATCGTCGGCTGGTGGCGGGCACATATTCTAGTCTGTTCTTAGCAGCTAATACTATAGGATATGATGGTTCGGCAGGCAAAAAGGGGATAGAGGTTGCTATTGCCGATGGATAAACAAATAAAGCATGAGTATGAAAAAAAAGCTCTTCAAGCCAGGCAGGTAAACGGGTGCTGGTTTGACCTTTGGATGGGCAGGAGACTTCTATATCCCAAGAAGGGAGGATGAAGATGCTGACCTTTCACGTGCCAAGCACACAGAAGAAATTGTGAGTTGCAAGCATACAGAGTTGACATCAGGCTGGTACATACAACAGAGGATCCGCCATGAGACGGAACAGGCAGACGCCTTTGCAGGGAATGTGTTTCATGATCCATTTTCTTAGAGCATATGGAGAAGCAGTAGGTGCATTGAGCAGCGCTGAAGGCAGAAAAACATATCACGGTGTATGGGGATTATGAGTTGCGACGGCGTATGCAGCTGTGCTGTTTAGCGCCTATGCTGGCGCAGGCAGGGGCAGAAGTTAACATCGTCATGGATGAAGGTTGGCTATGGGCTGGATGCGGAGGCTGTCAAGCGCATTGCACAGACAAACGATCTGCTCATAACGGTGGATTGTGGCATCACAAACCGCCAAACGACTATAACAAAAGCAGTTGGGATTGCAGCTGATTATAACGAATCACCATGAGCCGCTGATTGCCGGTGCAGTTATAAGCCCCACATTTCGCCGGATTATCCATTCATATGCTTTGCGGGGCAGGCGTTGCATTGAAACTTTGCCATGCGCTTTTGAATTTGAACGAGCCATGGAGGCCATTGATTTAGGTGGCGATGGCAACGGTAGTAGATATTGTGCCTCTGTTGGATGAAAACCGATCCATCGTGAAAAAGGGCCTAGAACGTATTATGGATCAACGGCCGAGATATTATGCCATTGAGTAAAGTATGCGGATTGCATGGAAAAGATAGGATCTGGCAATATTGGGTTTTGGCTTTGGCCGGAACTCAACGCTGCAGGACGGCTGGGGATCACAAAGCGGGCGCTGCGCCTGCTTCTGGCCGAGGATCGGAAGAACGCGATGGAATTGGCTGTCGAGCTGGATGAAGAGAATCAACGCAGGCAGCAGACGGAGCAGGAAAATGCTCAAACAGGCCTGTCAGCTGCTGGATGAACATGAACCCAACCAACGCGTTGCCGTGGTGGCAAAGGAGGGCTGGCACAGCGGGGTAGCGGCATTGTGGCCTCAAGACTGCGTGGAACTGTATCAACGGCCGAGCGCTGTAATCCTGTTTGGAAAATGGGTAGCGACGGGTTCTGCCAGGGGCATTCCAGGCGTGCATATCTTTGAAGCGCTGGATGCATGCCGAGACCTGATGATTAAATATGGCGGACATGCTCAGGCGGGTGGGTTTTCCTTAAAGCAAGAAAAACTTGCCGGCTTTCATGGAGCGATATAATGAGTTTTTGTACGCACTATCCACTTTCTACCTGGGTTCCAACGGTGGATTGCGATGTATTGCTGACGCCGGGAGGATGTAACGGTGCCTCTGAGAGCTTTTCTGCCATGGCGCCGTTTGGCATGGGAAATCCCACGCCGACCGCCCTATTTGAAAATGTACGGTGATTTCTTCTGCTCCTTTAGGAAAAACGGGAGATCATGCCAAATATGTATTGGAGAAAGACCAGCACAGCGGAAATGATTGCTTTTTCGCATTGCCGGCAAGGATATGCCGATACCAAAATCAAAGAATCGATGTTTCCGCTGTGCTGGAACTGGATGAGTTTCGGCAGGTAAAAACGGGCCAAATGCCTATATAAGCAACATAGTATTCATGTAGAGGGCCTCGAGGATCTGGCAAACACGCTGGACTGCCAATTGATATTTGATTTGGCCAAAGCACTGCCGTCCTTTTCTCCGCGGTTCCAGGATTACAGCGCATTTTTACAAGGCGGCTCATGAGCATCCGTTTGGAACATATGTTTGCTGCTTAACGCCGATTGCGGCAAACCGCCTTTTCAAGCAGATTCGAGAGGATGGCTTTATCAGCGATTATCGATCTGTCCGTATTGCATTATCCCAAAAATAAGCATCGAATGAATGCGCTGCTTGTGGGGGTGGCGCATGGAGAAAAGAACTCCCGGTGCTGGATGACACAGGAAATAAAATCGACGGTTTCAAAATGAGGCTGTGCCGGGAGGACTTGATTCGTGTATACTTACAGTGTAAGAAGATGGGCTCCGGCGCGATGCAGTTTCGTGAGCGATGTCATCGGCTTTCACTGTCCGCCGGGGTGAGCCTTACCAGGCGGCTGCAGCCTGGCAATCTTTGAAGATCTGGCTTTTTTAAACTTTGAACAGAGTACCATGGGGTAGATCCGCATCCTCAAAAGAGCGATTTGGGGAGAAAGCAGCATTTATACGGCACTGCAAAAAGTTGGTGATACGATGCAAGGACAAGAGATGACCAAAGAGTTGCTTGAGCAGCAAAAACAGACCTTTGCGCCCTGGATGGCGCAGCTAAAGCAAACCTTGCCGGAAGATCAATATGATTTGGTAGATCGTGTGCTTGAATTTGCTGCGTGCGCGCACCATGGGCAATTTAGAAAATCTGAGAGCCATACATCACCCATCCCCTGCGCTGTTGCCAAGATATTGATTGATTATGGCATGGATTATGAGACCATAGCCGCAGCGTTGCTGCACGACGTTGTGGAAGATACCGAGATGAGCCGGGAGGATATTACACAGCGTTTTTTGGCGCTGTGGTGGCGCATTTGGTAGAGATGGCGAACAAAGCTGGATAAGATCAATATGGTAAGCCGTCAGGAACGCCAGGCTGAGAGCTTGCGCAAAATGCTGATGGCCATGGTAAGGATGTCCGGTCATCATCATCAAATTGGCGGATAGGCTGCACAACATGCGCACGCTCTATGCGCTCAATGAAGAGAAACGCAGACGGATCGCGCAAGAGACACTGGATATTTATGCACCGATTGCTCACCGGCTTGGGATATACGCCATACGTAGTGAGCTGGAGGATCTGGCCCTAAAATATCTGGAGCCGGAAAAATACGAGTACATTGTTTCCGAGGTTGCCAAGTTGCGTCCCAGACAGGCAGATTTTTGCAAAAGCAGATGGACTTTTTCAAACGCAGCTCACGGAGATGGGCATTGAATGTGAGATCGAGGGACGGAAAAGCACGTATATTCTATTTTATAAAAAATGGTGAATCAAGGCAGAGAGCCGAATGAGATTTATGACCTGATGGCGATGTATCATTGTGAATACTGTGGGATTGCTATGCAGGCATTGGGTATGGTGCATACGTTGTATAAGCCTATTCCTGGACGGTTTAAGGATTTTATTGCGATGCCAAAACCAATATGTACCAATCCTGCATACGACCGTTATCAATTCTGCCGGTATTTTGTTTGAGGTGCAGATTCGTACCTTTTGAAATGCATCGCACTGCGGAATATGGCGTAGCGGCGCATTGGAAATACAAGGAAGGCAAAGAGGATAAGGATTTTGACGAGAAGATCGCTTTTGGTTCCGCGATTTAAAAAAATATTAAGGATGATGAGCCGGACCCAGAAGAAACCATCGATGTTACGCGTTTGGATATGTTTACTGATCGAAGTCTTTGTTTTTACGCCCAAAGGGAGAGGTCATTACGCTAAAGCGCGAGGCTCTACACCCATCGACTTTGCGTACAGATTCACTCTCGTGTAGGCGACACCTGTGTTGGCGCTGAAGGTAAACGGACGCATTGTACCGCTGGATACAGAATTGAATACAGGCGACGTGGTGCAGATACAAACGCGCAGGATGGCCATCCCAGCCGCGACTGGTTGCTGATTGCAAAAACCAACAACGCGAAGAATCGGATAAGAGGCTGGTTCAAGCGCGAAATGAAGGATGAGAACATCGCAAAAAGGGAAGGAGATGCTGGGAAAAGAGGCAAAACGGCAGGGTTTGACCTCTACCAGGATCTCTTTTATCTGAATGGTTGGAACCCATCTTTAAAGCGTTATACCTTTCATGAGATGGATGACCCATATGCCGCGGTAGGATGCGGCGGGTGTATCGACCATCCAGATATTGCAGCGCTGATCGAGGAATGCCAGAAAAAGCATAAGCAGGAACGCAAGGCGGAGCTTTTTGAAAAGGCCAAACAAGCAGCGCACAGAGGCAAACTAGAATGCCAGGACGCCTTCGCATGGCGTAATTGTAAAGGGCCAAGAAAATATGTTGGTTCGTATGGCACACTGCTGTAGGCCTGTGCCGGGAGATCCCCTATTGTGGGCTTTATCACCAGAGGGGCGCGGCGTAAGCATACATCGTGCATTGCTCAATCTTTTTAAGTTTGATAGACCAGGAGACGATCGGATCATCGAAGTGGCTTGGGCAGAGGAATCGGAAGGGTATCGCGCCTGTTTAAGCGTTATTGCGCTGGACAAAACGGGTTGTTATGGCCCGGAGATGACGCAGATCCTTCCAGCATGGGTGTGCCCATTACCAGCGTTCAGGGACATAGTGGGAAGAACAAGGTATTCACGGGAATTTGAAATCATGATCCAAGACATTGATCAGCTGAACGCATCATCAAGCAATTTCAAAAGATGCCGTATGTCATTGAAGCCTATCGGGGGACGATGTAACGATGAGAGCAGTATTGTTGCAAAGAGGTACCCAGCGGAGTTTGCGTAGCAGGGAAAAACGGTGGGACGCATCGGCCCCGGCTTGTTCTGGTTCTGCTGGGCGTAGAGCAGGGCGACACGGAATCAGATGCTGTGTACGTGGCGCAAAAAGATTGCGAATTTGCGGATTATTTTCCGATGAAGAAGATAAAATGAATCTTTCTGTGCAGCAAACTGGAGGCAGCGTTTGATGGTTTCTCAGTTTACGCTGATGGGAGATGCCAGAAAGGGACGCAGACCGGGTTTACACAGGCTGAAACGCCGGAACGTGCGGATAAGCTATATAAAAGACCTGCGATTTGCTAAGACAGATGGGCCTATGCGTAGAAACGGGGCAGTTTCAGACGCATATGCAAAGTTCATCTTGTCAACGACGGCCCTGTAACCCTTTTGCTGGATAGTAAAAAACTGTTTTGATGGTGGGAAGCATTTTGTTTGCAATAGAGACAAAAGATGAATACATGAGAAATGAATTGGCTGAAGAAATTCGTATGTTTGTAGCGGAAGAAGACGCCAATATTGTTGTAAAGATTGCGCAGAGCCCTTACAGGGCTATATGCGGCATACCGTGGAAGCAACCATGGGAGATAAGCAGACCGGTGCGCAAATCGAGGGAGCGACACTCGACGAACAGCCAATGATCAAAAGCGCCTAAATAAGCGGGCGGCAAAGCTGGCAGTCTACCAATGTATGGTGCAGCTTACAGGGAGGACGCAGCCTTGGGCAGCTTTAACAGGCGTAAGGCCGGTCAATCTTTTGCAGGCAGCTGGAGGCAGAAGGGGCGCGGGGATCAGTTTGTAGATCTGCTGGGAGTGCACCCGGAAAAAGCACAGTTGGCAGAGAGCATTATCAAAAGGCAGGATGCGATAATGCGGGAAACGGATCAGAGCAGCCTTTGTATCTATGTAGGCATTCCCCTTGCATCACGCGCTGCTCGTACTGCTCTTTTCCTGCCGTGGTCGCCAAAAAAGGGCAGAGAGAATCGTATGTAGCTGCGCTCCTTCAAGAAATCGAGGCTGCAGGAGATGATTCGCCGACAGCATAAGAGCATCTGCGCCGTGTACTTGGCGGCGGCACGCCTACGGCATTGACGGATCAACAGATGCAGCGTGTGATGGAAGCGATGCAAAGGGCCTTTGGCACAGGATATGAATATACGCTGGAGGCCGGCCGGCCGGACACGATTACTAAAGAAAAGCTGGGCATTGCAAAGATGTATGGGGTAAACAGACTTTGCATCAATCCGCAGACAATGCAAAACAAGACTTTGGAGCGCATTGGACGCAGGCATACGGCAGAGGACATTGAAGCATGCTGGCTATGCATTGGCAAGGCAAGAAGGCTTTACACATATCAATGCAGACCTAATTGCAGGCCTTCCGGGAGAAACGGACGCGGATTTTGCCGATACGCTGAAAAGGGTAGAGCACCTGGCTCCTCTATCGCTAACCTGCCATACATTGGCATTGAAGAGAGGAAGCAAAGCTCGCAGAGGATCATTATGCGCATGGGAATGCGGACACGGTATCGCGCATGGTGGATATGGCCCGTGAAAAGCAGCGGAGATGGGCATGGGGCCGTATTATTTGTATCGTCAAAAAGCATATGGCCGGCAATCTGAGAATGGGTATGCGAAAACGGGTGACGCCTGTTTGTATAATGTGGCCATGATGGATGAAATGCTGGACGTAGTTGCTCGGTGTAGGTGCCGTTGGCAAGCGCATCATAAAAACAAGATTCAGCGCCAGCCAAATCGCAAGGATATCGGCGTGTATTTAGAGCGTATACATACGATCTGGTGAACAAAAACCACGTTTTTCCATGGTTGACAGCAGGGGAAAGCGCTGATATAAATCATCGCGTAGATGGGAAAAAGTAAAGCCAAGGCCTTTTACAGGAGAGCAGCCGCGACTGAAAGCTGCTTATCGGCCTGTTTGCCAAAGACACTCCCGGAGCTGCTGAAATGAGACATCACCTGCGTTAAAAAAGGTGAAAAGTGGAACCGTATTTTGTTCAACAAAGGTGGCACCGCGGGTTAGCTTCGTCCTTACCGTGACCATCTTTTTTATTTTGAGGAGGCGTTTGCATGAAATATACTGCGCTGAAGGCACAAAACGTTTGCCCGGCCATCTCTGGTAGTCGCTGGAATGTCAATATCCGTTTTTAACGTCGCTGTATGGATTTCGGGAGATTCGTACGCCTGTAATTGAGCATACTGAGCTATTTTTGCGCGGCGTCGGCGATACGACGGACGTGTACATGAAGGAAACCTATACCTTTGACGACAGGGGAGGCCGCAGCATCACCTTAAAGCCGGAAGGCACAGGCGGAGCGGTCCGTGCTTTGTAGAGGCAGGCCTATTCAACGAACCGCAGCCGACCAAGATGTATTATTTAAACTGCCCTGTGTTCCGCTATGAAAAGCCGCAGGCAGGCCGCCTGCGCGAGCATCACCAGTTTGGCGTGGGAGGTATTTGGCTCTGCATCGCCGTATACAGATGCAGAGGGTGATTTCAGGCCCTAGCGCTGTTTCAGACGCTGGGCTTGGAGAACGGTCGTTCATATCAACAGCATTGGATGCCCGAATTGCCGTCCGGAATATCAGAAGAAGCTGAAGGAATATTTTGCGCCTCATATCAAGGAGATGTGCAAGGATTGTCAGGATCGCTTTGAACGCAATCCGCTTAGGCTTTTGGACTGCAAGGAAGAAAATGCAAGTCCATCATGCAGGAAGCCCCCTGATGATCGACTGCCTTTGTGAGGAATGCCAGACACACTTTGATCAATTACAGGGGCGTTGAAGACGCTGCACATCCTGTATGAGATTGATCCTGGAATCGTACGCGGATTGGATTATTATACGAAGACCGTCTTTGAAGTAATTTCCAACAAAATTGGCGCCCAGGGTACCATTTGTGGAGGCGGACGGTACGATGGCCTGGTAGAAAACCTTGGGCGGCCCCAAAACACCAGGTATCGGTTTCGGCATCGGAATGGAGCGCTTGCTGCTCGTAATGCAGGCCCAGAAATTAGAGCCGCCGACGCCTTCCAGGTGCGATGTGTTTGTCAACACCTTTGGGGATACCGAGCGCGCTTTGGAGATCTGTACGCTATTGCGAGCACGCGGCGTGAAGGCAGATTTTGATCCTAATGGGCGTAGTATGAAGAGCAGTATGCGCTATGCGGAAAAGCTAGGGCCCGCGTGTATCTTGTTTGAAGGAGAGGATGAAAAGGCCAAGGGAGAAGTGCAGATTCGTGCGATGGTAGACGGAGAGCAGAAAGCATATCCGTTTGAGGAAGCTCTGGACAGACTGCAAAAAATATTGGCTCAATTTACCTGGGCATAAATGGAGGAGACAGCATGAAAACAGATATGATGGGAAACTGGAGCCGCGACTGCTTAATGCGCGCAGCTGACAGAACAGAATGTGGGCAGGAGGTTACCGTGATGGGCTGGGTGGATACCCGGCGTGACCTGGGCGGCCTCATCTTCATCGATGCCCGCGATACAAGCGGCGTAATACAGTGCGTATTCGACTCGGCAGAGTAAAAGGTGGAAGCCTCCGCAATGAATATGTCGTAGCGATCCGCGGCAAAGTACTGCTACGATGAAGAGACGATCAACCCCAATATTGCAACGGGTACCATTGAGGTTAGGGCAACGGATCTAAAGATTCTATCCGCTGCCAAACGCCGCCGTTTTATATCGAGGATGGCGTAAACGTACGCGAAGAGTTGCGCTTAAAATATCGGTATTGGATCTTGGGCGTCCTGAAATGCAGGCAAAAGATGAAAATGCGTCATCAAGTGATGCAGCTGGTACGTAATTATTTTTCCGAAAACGGCTTTTGGAAATTGAAACTCAATGCTTGCCAAAAAGTACGCCGGAGGGAGCGCGTGAGTATCTGGTGCCAAGCCGTATTCAGCCGCATAAGTTCTATGCGCTGCCGCAGTCTCCCAGATGTTTAAGCAGCTGCTGATGGTTTTCCGGTTTGGACAGATATTTCCAGATTGTTCGCTGCTTTAGGGATGAGGATTTGCGCGCTGATCGGCAGCCGGAATTTACGCAGATTGACCTGAAATGTCCTTTTGTATCGCCGGACGATGTGATGAGCGTAAATGAAAAGCTGGTGCAAAAGATATTCCAAGAAACCTGGGGATGGATCTGCCTGTGCCTTTCCGCCCGGCTGACCTATCGGGAAGCTATGGACCGCTTCGGTTCCGATAAGCCGGATACCCGCTTTGGCTTGGAGCTTTGCGAAACAAGCGACCTGGTTGCAAACACCATTTCAAAATTGTTGCGAGCATTGTGCAAAAATGGCGGTACCGTACGCGGCATCAATGTAAAGGGCGGCGTTGATAAATTTGCGCCGTGAGCTGGATGCGCTGGTAGAATATGTAAAAGCAATATGGTGCTAAGGGGCATGGCATGGATTTCCGTAAAAAGGAAAACGAGCTGCAAAGCCCCACCAGCAAGTTCTTTACGGAAGAAGAGACCAATGCGATCCTGGATCGTATGGGCGCCGAGGTCGGCGATGTTTTTAATGTTTGTTTCCGACGTAAATGAGGACGTTGTATTCGATGCGCTGGGGCATCTGCGCCTGCACCTAGGCAAAAGCGGTTTGATTGATCATTTCAAGCTGGATGTTAACTCGGTCACGGTTCCCGTTGCTAATTACAACGCAGCAGGAAAAACGTTTTGTTACAAAAGCATCATCCTTTCACCATGCCGATGGATGAGGACATACAGTATCTGGATTCTGATCCTGGCCGAGTGAGCCAAAACTTACGATCTTGTGATCAACGGTATGGAGGCAGGTGGCGGCAGCTGCCGTATCTAATCGGACCTTCAAGCCAAGATGTTTGATGTGTTGGGATTAAGTCATGAAGAAGCGCGGGATAAATTTGGTTTCTTGATCGAGGGATTCCAGTACGGTACGCCGCCGCATGGCGGTATGGCCTATGGCCCCTGGAGCCGTCTGGTGATGATTTTGACAAAGAGCAAGTCCATCCGTGATGTCATCGCTTTCCCGAAGGTGCAGTCCGGTACGTGTCCGCTGACCGGTGCTCCGTATTATGGAGCAAAAGCAGCTGGATGAACTGCATATTGAAACGACGCAGGAAGAAGAGGCTTAAATTGGACTGCATGCAGGATAGAACTGCGCTGCTGCTCGGGGATAGTGCGGTGGCGCAGCTGTCCAAGCACATGTGATGGTGATTGGTTTGGGTGGTGTTGGCGGTACGGCAGCGGAAGCGCTGTGCCGCAGCGGCGTTGAGCAGGCTCACATTGGTAGATGGGGATCAAGTAGCAGTTTCCAACTTAAATCGTCAGATCGTAGCTGTTCGAGGGTACCGTGGGCTGGCCCAAAGCGACGGCTATGAAAAAAAAAGGTTGGAAGAGATCAACCCGAGGCACTGCTGACTGCGGAGGACTGTAATTTTACCGAACAGACCTCCAGGCTGTTAACCTTGCAGCCGGACTTTATCATGGGTGCAATCGATAGCATGGCGGACAAGCTGTGCCTGATTGTAAAATGCCATCAGAAGGGCCTTTCCATTATTTCCGCAACGGGAGCTGGGAACCGGATGGATCTCCAGCAATTAAAACTAACGGATGTGTTTGATACGCAGGAGATCCGTTTGCCGCATATTGCGGAGAGAACTGAAAACAGGGTGTTGAACGCCATATGGTGGTATACTCGCAAAAACGCCGATGCGGAAGGGCAGGCCTACGGGAAGTATGATGTTTGTCCCGTCCGCGATGGGGCTTCTGCTGGCTCAGCATGTTGTGAGTTGTCTAAAATCGAGGGATGATGTGTGAAAGAGATAGGAACTGTCGTACGGATCGACCAAAACAAAGCGCTTGTATTGTTTGAGCGGTCGTCTGCATGCCAGAGCTGCGGTAGGTGCCAGCGTGCAGAGGGTGCACATATGCAGGTTTGGCTTCCCAATACAAAACAGGCGGAGGTGGGGATAAAGTCTGTGTAGAATTGGGCGCCAGGGGCATGCTACGCGCTACTTGGCTGGCGTACATTTTTCCGCTTGTGATGTTGTTTGCAGGCGTGGCGGCCGGTTATTTTCTTGCGCCAGAAAACAGCCGAGACATCATCGCTGCCTTTGCCGGGCTTGGGGCGCCGGGCTTGCTTATATTTTGCTAAAGATAAACAATAAAAGATTTGAAAAAAGATGCCGCTGCAGCCACAGATGAGGAAATTGTCAAATAAACGTTTGCTTGGCAAAAGCGAAAGTCTTAAAAATAAATTTGAGGGGCAATGAGATGCTACATTATGAAAGAATCAAGCAGGTAGACCAAAGGATCTACAAGGTATTTGAACAAGAACTCAATCGCCAGCAGACACACCTAGAGTTGATTGCAAGCGAAAACTTTGTGGACGAAGCGGTATTAAGGCATCGGTTCGATTTTGATAACAAATGTATGCTGGGGTATCGGGCCGGCGTTACTATGGCGGATGCGAATTTGTGGATATTGCAGAAGAACCTTGCCATCGAGGCGCGCAAAGAAGTTGTTTGGTGCAGAGCATGTCAACGTACAGCCCCCAGTGGTTCCCAAGCGAACGCAGCGGTTGTGATTTTTGCGATGCTGCAGCCAGGCGATACCATTTTGGGGATGAGCCTGGACCATGGTGGGCATTTGACCCATGGCAGCCCGGTAAACTTCTCTGGAAAAACATACCATTTTGTTTCCTATGGCGTATCGAAGGACACGGGCTACATCGACTATGAACAGGTACGCGAACAGGCGGCGCTCAAACATAAGCCGAAAATGATTGTTGCAGGTTATTCTGCCTATACGCGTATTTTTGGACTTTTGAAAAAAATTCCGTCAGATCGCAGACGAGGTAGGCGCCCTATTTGATGGTGGATATCGCCCATATTGCTGGTCTGGTTGCCACTGGTGTGCATCAGCCCGGTGCCAATGGCGGATTTTGTTACGACCACCACACAAAAACGCTGCGCGGCCCCAGGGGCAGGCATGATCATGTGCAAGAGCAATATGCAAAGCAGATCGATAAGGCGATATTCCCTGGTACAACAGGGGCGGCCCGTTGATGCATATCATTGCGGCAAAGGCAGTTGCGTTTGAATTGGCACTGCAGCCGGAGTTTAGAACTTACTGCCAGCAGATTGTCAGCAATGCAAAAGCGCTGGCAGCGGCTTTGGTGGAGAATGGCATCCAGCTCGTATCTGGAGGTACCGATAACCACCTGATGCTCATTGATCTTAGAGGGACGGAAAGACAGGCAAAGTGGCAGAAACGCTTGCATTCGGCCAACATCACGACCAACAAAAATGCAATTCCCTTTTTGATCCTGAAAAACCGTTTGTCACGGAAAGCGGCATCCGTATCGGAACGCCTGCTGTTACGACGAGGGGCATGAAAGAAGAGGATATGAAGACCATTGCTTTGTGCATTGCCGAGGTCATCAAACAGGGGTGAACAAGCTGTGCGCAGGTGAAGGAGAAGGTACTAGCGCTGTGTAAAAAGTATCCTTTTTATCAGGACTAAGCATTCAAAAAGGGCATGAGATATGCCCTTTTTTTATTTTTGCCGATCAAGCGAGTAAAAGAACGAAAATCAGTGCAAAAATAATGTTGACAAAATTCCTAGGATATGATATTTTCAAAATCAATCTAGAGTAGATTAGTCGGATTTAGGGAGGGCGTAAGTGAAAATTTCTACCAAAGGGAGATACGGCCTCAAAGCCGTGATGGAAATCGCCAGACAAGCAGACAATGGGCATGTTTCTATGCGCGATTTATCTGAGACAACGGGCATTTCGGCGTCTTATCTGGAGCAATTGTTTAAAAAAGCTAAAGAGCAGCCGGTGTTTTGCTAACTCCGTGCGCGGCGCAAGGGGGGCTATGCGCTGGCAAAAGTCTACACGCGAAATTACGGCCGGCGAAGTGCTCCGGGCTTTGAAGGCTCGATGGCACCCACCGTATGTGCACAAAAGGAATATGCGGGATGCGTAGGCCGTGAATTCTGCATTGAGTCAAAATTCCATACCAGCGCATCCGGGAAAGTATAGACAATGTGATAGATGCCATCACATTGGCGGAGATGCTGGAGATAGAAAAGCAGCAATCGTTACAGCGCCCCAAACATCTTTGCGGCGCTCGGGAGGGAATATGATGGAACAGAAGCACATTTATATGGACTATGCGGCAACAACCTATGTGAAGCCGGAAGTATTGGCGGAAATGACCCCGTATTTTACTGAGTATTTTGGCAACCCATCCAGCGTACACAGCTATGCAAGGGAAACCAAGAAGGCAATGGATCATGCCAGGGAGCAGATTGCGGAGGCCATTGGCGCGATGCCTAGTGAGATATTCTTTACCTCTGGGGCCACGGAAAGCGACAACTGGGCCATCAAAGGCATGGCGTATGCGCATCAAAAGAAAGGGAAGCATATCGTCACGACAAAAATAGAGCATCATGCTGTGCTTCATGCCTGCGAGACGTTGGAAAAGAGGGTTTTCGCGTTACCTATTTGGATGTGGACGAATATGGCCTCGTAACGCCGGAACAAGTGAAAACAAGTGATTTGTGATGATACGATTCTTGTATCCGTGATGTTTGCCAATAACGAAATTGGTACCATTGAACAATTCGGGAAATAGGCACGCAGTATGCAGAGAAAAAGGCGTGGTTTTCATACCGATGCTGTCCAAGCCTTTGGAGCGATACCGATACAGGTAGATGAAATGAATATTGATATGCTGTCCATTACAGGGCATAAGCTCTATGGGCCAAAGGGGAACCGGTGCGTTATATATACGAAGGGCATCATTTTGAAAAACCTGATCGATGGGGCCGCGCAGGAACGCGATGGAAAACAGGAACAGAGAACATTACAGGCATTGTGCAAGGCTTGGGTAAGGCAGCGCAACTGGCACAAGCACACAGATGAAGGAAAACACTGCCCACAACGATTGACGGCGCTAAGGGATAGACAATTCAAGGGCCTACTGCAGCAAATCCCGGAAACCCGGCTCAACGGCCATCAACAAAACGATTGCCCAACAATGTTAATGTTTGTTTGTTTTATTGAAGGGGAGTCTTTGCTGCTCTTATTGGATAGGGCCGGCATTGCAGGCTCAGTGGGAGTGCGTGCACCTCTGGCTCGCTGGGATCCGTCTCATGTGATTGTCCATAGGCCTGCCGCATGAAATTGCGCACGGATCGCTGCGGCTGACTTTGGGCGCCAGCACGACAGGAGAAAGAGGATGTGGATTACGCCATTGAGTGCTTGAAAAATATCGTTTCGCTTAAAAATGTCGCCTTTGTATCATAAGTAAAGGAGTTTGTATCCATGCATAGTGAAAAGGTAATGGATCATTTTATGAATCCAAGAAAATTGGGGGATGTAGAGGATGCCAATGCCGTTGGCGAAGTAGGAAACGCAAAATGCGGAGATATTATGAAGATTTCCATGAAGATCAATGATGACGGCGTGATCGAAGATGTGAAGTTTAAAACTTTTGGTTGCGGCGCGGCAGTTGCTACAAGCAGCATTGCAACGGAAATGATTAAAGGAAAACAGTGAGGAAGCTGAAAAACTTTCCAACAAGGCCGTGATTGAAGCTTTGGATGGGCTGCCGCCTGCTAAGATCCATTGCAGCGTTTTGGCGGAAGAGGCCGTGAAAGCGGCGCTTAAGGATTATCACGAAAATCATGAAAATGATTTGCCGAAAAATAAACAGCATTGCCAAATAACGCTTTCATGTTTGTGCCCCAGATGGTTCATACTATGGATAGACTATCAAAAGAAAGGGAATTTGCATGAAAGCCAAATATGTAGTAGCAGGTATGGCGGTTAGCTCTCTTCTCGGAGCTACGGCAGCGCTGGCCATTGCAGGAGATTTGAATGCCAACGGGATGAAAAAATCTCTAAGCGTGTTGAACGCGGTGCAAAGCAAATGGGTATCCAGCTTTTGATCCTAGGCGGCCTTTGGGCCGCCTTTGCTTTTTGCAAAGAATTGGCAAGATGATGCGTGTAGGCGTATAAAATCTTCCTAATTATGATTTGAAAAACAGTGATGAATCAGGTATACTGGTATCAGCCGTATTGAGCAATTTTTAGAATTGAGGTATAAGCGATGGATAGAGATGATCGTACCATGGCATTCGCGCCTGTACGCGATGAGTCCTGTGGGGAAATCCTCTTACGTGTATACGACGCCTTAAAGACCAAAGGATATGACCCCGTCAATCAGTTGGTCGGTTACTTAATTTCTGGCGATCCTACGTATATACGAGCTATAAGAATGCGCGAAGCCTAATTTGCCGTTTTGAGCGTGATGAGCTATTGGAAGAGGTCATGCGCTATTACCTAACGCATAAAACAGAATAAATGGAAGTTCGTAAGCTTGGACAGAGCGGTCTGGTAGTTTCCTGGCTTTGCTTTGGTACGCTGACGATGGGCCCTTTGCAACGGAATTTTACGCCTTCTTATGGCGCAGAGCTGTTGGCAGGGGCTTTTTGCAAGGCATAAACTTCTTGGATACGGCGGAGTATTATCAAAATTATGACCACATTCGCGAGGGTTTTGCGCTATAAGCCGGATGCAGTTGTCATCACAAATGCCACGCATACGACAGGGCCGGGGCGTTGGATAGTGTTGACAAGGCATTGTCGGGGCTAGGTAGAAAGTATTTAGACTGTATGATGCTGCATGAACAGGAGAGCAGATGGACGCTGAAAGGACATGAAGAAGCGCTAAACACCTTTGCAGAGCTAAAGGACAAAGAGTTTTACGCTCTATCGGCGTATCCACTCATTTTGTGGACTGTGCACAGGCTGCATCTATTCATCCCGGGATTGATATTCTTGAGGCCATTTGCAATCAAGGAGGCGTGGGCATCATCGACGGAACGGAACAGGATATGGAAGCTGCCTTTCCAAGGCCCATGACTTTGGAAAAGGCGTTGTTGCCATCAAGGCCCTGGCCGGCGGACGTTACTCGGCCAGCCCGGCCCAAAGCATACATATGTGTTAGGAAAGCCCTTTTATCGATTGCCTTGCTGGGGGATGCAAAGCGCAGAGGAGATTGTTTGCAATGTAGCTTTGGCCGAAAATAGATGTAGCGAGAAATGTTGAGCAGTGTACAGAGGCAAAGCCGTGCGCTGCATGTTGCGGATTGGTGTATAGGCTGCGGTACTTGTGAGCGCAGGTGCCAGGCACAGGCAATCCAGTAGTCAATGGGAAAAGCGATACCGGATCTGGATAAGTGCGTACTATGCGGGTATTGTGCAGGCTCCTGTCCGGAATTTTTTGTATAAAAGGTGTTTTGATATGAAAATAGCAGGACTCGATGTGGGACAAGCACGCATCGGCATAGCAATTTCCGATGAGATGGAAATTTTGGCAAGCAGTGTGGAGAGTTATCACTGCAAAGGGGATATAGAAACAGATGCACGGGCAGTTTCTGAAAAACTAATAGAGCTTGGCGCGCAGAAAATCGTGATCGGTTTGCCTAAAAATATGAACGGTACGGAAGGCCCTGCAGCTGAAAAATGCCGGGCATTTGGAGAGATGATAGGAAAATTTTTGGATATCGAGCAAGTATATTCCGATGAAAGGTTGACAACCGTGCAGGCGCAGCGATACGTTGATAAGGACCAACGTATCGAGAAAAACGAAAAAATGTAGTGGATAAATTGGCAGCGCAACTCATTTTACAAAACTATTTGGATGCACAGGGGGGTTATGCGTTGAAACACAACTGGCAGGATTCCTTTGTGGTCAGGTTGGCCAACGGAAAAACCAGCAAATGGAATATAGGCTCTGGGCCATTATGCAGCATGATGGAAAGCAATATCTCATAATGCGAGCGGAGGACAATCCGCTTTTGATGGAGGATATTATGCTGTTGCAGCTCGATGCCAATGATAAGAATGAGACATATACAGTTATCAGCGATTTGGCACCGTTTGCAAAGATCTTGCACAATACGCTGGGCGTAAATACTTCGATACACTGAGAAGGAGAAAAGACAATGGCATTGTTTCGAAAAAATCCTTTTACTTCGGCCATCAAACAGTATCATTTTTATGAAGCGTTTCAAGAATATCTTGTGGACGAGGATGGCTGTGAAGAACAGCTGCAGACGTTGATGGAAAAGGATAAGACAGCAGCACAGGACTTTAATAACTACCTGGAAGTATGGAATGATTTTCGACAAGCAGTCGTCGAGGGCGATTGGGATAAGGCCGATGCAGTGATGGAGAAGATGGAAGCATCCGATCTATATACAAGGGAAGATCTGAAGCATGTGTTGGTGGACTTGGCAGACAAGACAAGCAATTACAATTGCTTTACCATGTATTGGAAGCTGATTGAGGATAAGGATTCCAACAGCGAGCTGGATGAGGCCGTCAACCTGTTGCTGGAATGCCTGCCGGATTGCCCTGAGGCATACGATCAAGCGTTGGACTTTGCAGCAAATGATCGATAGCACCTCGAAACTACGAGAAAAAACTTACCTATGTGGAACGTGCACTCTCCCATTTTTGAGCGCCCCTAACTGTAAAGTAGATATTGAAGAGCGGCTCAATTTATTGCGATTGCCAAGGCGATCAATCCCAAAAGCCAATCCGCGCACAAAGTGGAGATGGCCTTGTACCGTACCGATATGGTGGCATTGGGGCAGGTGCGCCCGCTGGTGGATGCGGGGAGCTTCAGCAAGCAGTGGATCAGCTTTTTTGGGAAAAGAGCAGGGACCTGCCGCGTAGGAAATCATAACGCGAGCCATTACAGGGAATGGGAGGATGCAGAAACCTTTTATCACCTGGGACAGTGTTTATGATACGACCAAAGATCCCAAATGACGCGTTCTACATTGCATCTGCTGTATGGCATAGCGAGTTGAGAGAGCACGAGCATATTTTGCAGGAAAGCATGGAGCTTGGCTTTTTAACAGCAGTTGACCAAATGCCGGACAATGTGCCATACATGGCAACGCTGTTGGATCAGCTGTATCTTGTGCGTCCGTTCCCACTGCCGGATGAGGTAGCAAAGGAATACTGTGAGAAGGTATTGGCGATCGATCCTGAAAATGAAATTGCGATTGAATGTATGAAAATTTTACGAAGAACAAAAAGAAGAAGCAGCGCTGAGATCGAGGGGCCCAGAAGAAAATTGATTCTTATATCATCACAGGCTTATGATATAATAACTCAGTTAAAACACACCTGTTGGTATACTCCGCCTTGTGCCCTGTTGTAGGGTTGACGGAGAAAAGCCACAGGGAGGGTAACAAGGAGGAAAAATGTCTGTTATTTCCATGAAACAACTACTGGAAGCGGGCGTCCATTTTGGTCACCAAACGCGCCGCTGGAACCCGAAGATGGCAAAGTACATCTTCACCGAACGCAATGGTATTTATATCATTGACCTTCAAAAACCGTGCGCAAAGCGGAAGAAGCTTATATGTTTATCCGCGACGTGGCAGCGCAGGGCGGTTCCGTTCTGTTTGTCGGTACCAAAAAGCAGGCGCGTGAAAGCATCGAACAGGAAGCAAAACGCTGCAATATGTTTTATGTAAACAATCGTTGGTTGGGCGGCATGCTTACAACTTTAAGACCATCCGCCAGAGCATCGCACGTTTGACCCGTATCAACAATATGGAAAAAACGGTGATTTTGAAGCGTTGACGAAAAAGGAAGTCAACAAACTGGTGCTGGAACGTGAAAAACTGGAGAAAAACTTAGGTGGTATCAAAGAGATGCGCCAGTTGCCGAGCGCGCTGTTTATCGTTGATCCCCGTAAAGAGCACATTGCGATTTCGAAGCACGCAAACTCAGGATTCCGATCGTCGGCATTTGCGATACCAACTGCGATCCGGATGAATTGGATTATGTAATTCCGGTAACGACGACGCCATCCGTGCCGTAAAATTGATTGCCGGCAAAATGGCGGACGCTGTGATCGAAGGCCGTCAGGGCGAACAGGAAGAGGAACAGGTAGAAGCGGAAGCCAATGCAGATGCACAGGCTGTGGAAGAGGCGCAGAGCTGTTTGCAGAGGCAAAGGAAGAACCTGTACAGGCATAAGACAAAACGAGGAGGAGTATATCCATGGCAGTTAGTGCAAGTGATGTAAAAGCGCTGCGTGAAGCTACGGGCGCAGGAATGATGGATTGTAAAAAGGCTTTGACGGAAGCTGATGGCAATATGGAAAAAACCACGGAGATTCTTCGTGAAAAGGGCTTGCTGCTGCGGCGAAAAATCTGGCCGGATTGCGGCGGAAGGCGTTGTGGCCAGCTATATCCATATGGGTGGCCGAATCAGCGCGTGCTTGTGGAAGTAAACTGCAGAAACGGACTTTGTGGCAAAAACGGATCAGTTCCAGAGCTTTGTGCGCGATATTGCAATGCAAATCGCGGCTTCAATCCTTTATGTTGTCTTCGGAAGAGGTACCGCAGGATACAATTGATAAAGAAAAAAGAGATTCTGCGTATCAGGCAATCAATGAAGGAAAACCAGGAAAAAGATCGTAAACAATATGGTGGAAGGTCGTATAAAAAATACTTCAAAGAGGTTTGCCTGCTGGATCAGCCGTTTGTCAAAGATCCGGACAAGACATTGCCGATTATGTCAAAGAGCAGAATCGCAGCTTTGGGCGAGAACATTACCATTCGTCGCTTTACCGTTATGAAATGGGCGAGCCTGCAAAAACGAAGATAATTTCGTAGAAGGGTAATGAACCAAACAAAAGCGTAATAAAGGGCCATCGGCCCTTTTTATGCCACTATATGTAGATTGACCATAGAAAAAGACGATTTTAGCATTGACGCAGACTTTCTGCCTCTGGTACGCTATTCGTGGTTATGGTATATGCAGGCAGATGTCTGAAATGTTTAATTATGTAGGAGGAAAAACTGTGAAGCCGAAATATCAACGCGTGATCATTAAGATGAGCGGAGAAGCCCTAGCGGGGAAACGATCGTTTTGGATTGAACAACGATGTGCTATCGGCAATTAGCGATCAGATCATGCAGGCTAAAGAAACCGGTTGTGAGATCTGTGTCGTGGTTGGCGGCGGTAACTTTTTGGCGTGGCCGACAAGGCACCAATATGGATAGAACAACGGCAGATTATATGGGGATGTTGGCAACAACCATGAATGCTTTGGCCTTACAGGACGCGTTAGAACAAAAAGGGGCGCAGGTTCGCTGTCAAACTGCCATTGAAATGCGCCAGATGGCAGAGCCATATGTTCGTAGGCGTGCGGTGCGGCACTTAGAAAAAAGGCCGCGTGGTCATTTTTGCTTGTGGCACAGGCAATCCGTACTTTTCCACAGACACAGCAGCGGCGTTGCGTGCGGCGGAAATGGGGGCGGAAATGATTTTGCTGGCCAAAAACGTGGATGGGATCTATGACAGCGATCTAAACTGAATCCTGATGCCAAAAAATATGATGATATTACATATAAACAGGTGTTGGCGGATGATTTAGCGGTCATGGATTCTCCGGCGATAGCGCTTTGTATGGAAAACGATATCCCAATCTTGGTATTTGCTATGAATGAGGCAAACAGCATTGTCCGCGCTGTGTCTGGCGAGCAGGTAGGGACGTTGGTTCACAAATAAACGATACATCTTTGGCAGGAGATGCTTGGCATTTCCTGCCGTTTTCTTTTTGCCCCTCATATTTCTCTTTGCCGCATACATATGGTGAAACAGAGGGAAAGGGGGGCAAATGTTATGAAAAATAAACGCAGGAGAAGAATTCCGTATCGAAAATATACGGCGCGCGCTAAACAGGATAGCTCTTTTTCCTTTTTTTGTTGCTGTGGCTATATTGCTTTGCTCTTGCTTATTTGGGGGCAGCTACCAAGGCGGGTACTTTTTTGGCAGAAAAGGTGGTGCGTCCTGTATTTGAACAATTGGGCGTATTTTTCAGGGAAGGGACCGCGCCGGAAGCAACTTCCTCGCCGGTAGGCACAGTGAGTTATACGGCGCCTGCCATGGATTTTTATTTTTTTACAAGTAGGCGTGTACGCTTCTCAGGAGAATGCCGAGACAGAGGCTAAGTCCATCCAAAGTCAGGGCGGTGCTGGATATGTATACCAAGACAAAGAGGATTTTCGTGTTATCTTATCCGCATATACTTCTCAGGACGATGCAGAAATTGTACAGCAGCGTTTGGCAGATACAATGGAGTTAAAAGTGCTTCCTATACATGTAGAGGAGAAAACATACAGGCAACGTCACAAGAACAAAATCAGGCCTGCAGCAAGGAATCGAGCTTTTGCTGGCGGCCAAGGATGAATTGTTTGCTGCCAATCAAGCAGATTGAGACGCAGGAGACCTGTAAACAGCATCTAAATACGGCAAAGGATAGATTTCAGCAGGCGCAGAGCATCTTTGGAAGCGCAGTTTTCATCGGAAGAAAAACCAAACAGGTGCTGAGCTTGTGCAGCTGACATCACAGGCTTTGCAAGATACGGAGCAGGCCATAGAGGCACAGGGCGGTGATCTCAACACAAAAGCGCAATTGGCCCTCTGCCGTTTTTGGGCGCCTATGCCATTGCAATGAATCAATAGCAGGGAAGAAACGACTAAAAATTTGTATAGATTTCAACAAGTTACTTTGTATCCCCCTCCCATATGTGTGGTATGATAGAACATATTGCATGCGATAAGGGGATTTTCATTGATTCCTGTCATTGTGATTTTACTGATTATTCCAGTCATTGGTTTAATCTTATTTTTATTGAAAACGATTCTAAAGCTGTCCTTTTCTGTGGTAAAGATTTTGGTGGTGCTGTTTTGTATTGGGCTGCTCTCATGGATTTATTACGGGTGGCATTCAGGAAAACGCTCAAAATATTGGGAAACCGAGCATCACAACGCAAGAGGATGGTTCAGGATTGTATTTGGGCGCTTTTACCAAGGGCGAATTGGATGTTGAGCCGTATATACTGGACAAGATAGGCAATGTTGAAGTGGACGTTGCTTTTCTGATGTGTATGTAAAAATGCCAGAAAACTGTGTATTGAAGATAGAAGCACAGGCTGTTTTTTAATGTAGAGGTAGAGGGGCATAAGCAAAGCATCTCCTACGGATCAAAACAGTTTGTGACAGGAACGGAGAAAACATCGTGACAATGAAGCTGCAGGAGTGCATTTTCAACGGTTCATGTAATCCCGTAAGAGGAAATGGTGAATACAAGTTATCAATCAAAGGACATAAAGGTACTGGAAGGACTAGAAGCGGTTCGATGCGCCCAGGTATGTATATATTGGCTCTACAGAGGTGCGCGGGCTGCACCATATGCTCTGGGGAAATTGTGGACAATGCCATCGACGAAGCTGCCAACGGCTATGCAGATCAGGTAAAGATTACTCTTCACAGGATGGCGGCTACAGTTGAGGACAATGGCCGCGGCATCCCGGTGATCCATCCTCAGATGGGGTTTCTGGCGTGGAAGTCGTGTATACCAGCTTCATGCTGGAGGAAAAATTTTCCTCAGCCAATATCAATATTCTGGTGGATTGCACGGTAAGCGCAAGCGTAGTCAATGCTGTCTAAGCGGGTAATCAAAGTTGCGCAAAACGGTTCTCTATACAGAATTGCTTTCTCCGCAAAGGATAATGAAAAAACGGGGAAGATGATTCCTGGTAAAGCAGGGCCCGCTGGAAAATGGGAGGACATTGCCAGAAAAGGGAACAAAGGTTACATTCTGGCCGGATGACGCAGTATTTGAGACAACAATTTCCACTATGACATGATCGCACGCAGGCTTAGAGATCTTTCTTTTCTTAACAGAGGGGGTGCACATCGTCTTCTGAATGTGAGCGCATCAAAGGGCGATAAGAAGGATCAAACCGTCGGTATTATTCAAGAAGGCGGCTTGATGGATTTTGTTAAGTTCTCAATCAGGATCAGGATACTTTGTATGATACGCCGATTCTTTTTGGAAGGAAAAAGAGCGGAGAAGATGCTGGTATCTGTCGCCATCAAAGCAACGATGGATAACAAATCATTTTATTCTATGTCAACAATATCGCAACCATTGATGGCGGTATGCATGAAGCTGGCTTTAAGGCAGCGTATACCAAGTGTATGAACGAGTTTGCAAAAAGAAAAACGGCATTCTGAAAGAAAAGGATACGCCGTTGATCGGAAGAGGATTACCGTGAAGACCTGACAGCTGTGGTTTCCCTAAAGTTGAAAAAAACCCACAGTTTGAAGGACGAACAAAGACACGGCTGGGGAACTCTGAAGCGCGTACGGGTGTGGAAAAGCGTAGTGACGGAAAGCTGAGCATGTTCTTGGACGATTTGAGGAATCAAAAGATCGCGTTGGCAATTATGGAAAAGCCGCGCAGGCAGCCAAGGTAAGGGAAGGAGCGTTCTGCTAAGAAAAAGCCAGGGCCCTAAACAAGCTGGATGCAGCGCCGCTGGTAGGAAAAGCTGTCCTCTTTGTACGGGGCGCAATGCCGAACAAAACGAGCTGTTTATCGTAGAAGGGGATTCCGCAGGCGGCAGTGCCAAGCAGGGGAAGAAATCGCAGATTTCAGGCCATCTTACCGCTGAGAGGAAAACCGCTGAACATTGAAAAAAAAAGGCTAGAGCAGGTATTGGCCAATGACGAGTTTCGATCTGTCATTACAGCGCTGGGAACGGGCATCGGAGAGGATTTTTTAATATTTCGCAGCTAAATACAATCGGGTTATCATTCTATCGGATGCGGATCAGGACGGCGCGCATGTATTCGAGCTATCCTTCTGACCTTTTCTATCGCTATATGAAGCCCTTGATTACTGGCGGGCATTGGCATGCTCCGCTTTACAGAGTCAGCAAGGGCAATAAGCATGAATATGCGTATGATGATGAGCGCTGGGTGCGCTTATCAAAAAAGATGGGAAGAGGCCATACACTGCAGAGATATAAGGGCCTTGGAGATGAACCCGGAACAGCTTTGGGAAACGACGATGAATCCGGAGAAGCGTACCTTGGTACGTGTAACGATTGAAAACGCGGCAGAGGCAGAGCACCTTGTCCGCGTATTGATGGGAGAAAAGGCAGATTTAAGAAGAGAATATATCTTTAATTCAAACTTTAACAGAGAAGACCACTTTATGGAATTAGGAGGCGTTGTGGAGGATGGCAGGTAAAAACAGCAGCCGACAATGCCCATCGCGCAAAAAGGTTTTGGGCAGCCACTGGATCGGGTGATGCATCAGTCCATGATTCCTTATGCGGAATATGTCATCATGGATCGTTCCCTTCCCCAGGGTTGAGGACGGCTTAAAACCTGTGCAGCGCAGGATCTTATATACGATGATGGAACTGGGGCTAACGCCGGATAAACCGCACCGAAAATCTGCGCGTATTGTTGGTGATTGCCTGGGCAAATACCATCCGCACGGCAACATCGGTATGTTCGTCGGTGCGCTGCTGGCAACAGCATGTCTGCGCCGCTAGCAA
>VOFB01003972.1_pt1 | contig 33224 bp, 52 predicted proteins | sample 5384141 | NCBI WGS metagenome assembly VOFB01 (sample SAMN12384721, study PRJNA508395) | human gut metagenome | isolation source: healthy gut A | host: Homo sapiens | reverse complement strand
CTTCTTGTAAGCCTTGTTCTTGCGCTCGCTCACGGTTTTTCAGGCCGGAGCCTTGGCTGAGGAGAATGTAAGGGTGGTGTCCGACGCGGCCGGATTGCTCGAGGCTATAAGCACCCGGAGGTAACTGATATAAGGCTGGACGCCTCTATTGACGCCACAGGCAGCGGAGTGGTGGACGTGAGCGGCAAGACTATAGATTTGGGACGCAACACTATTTCCGCCTACAATTTTACGCTGATTTTTCAGGGCACCGATTTTACCCTGAAAACGGGTGCTTTGATTCCAAGGGAGGCAGCTATGCGCTGTTTATAGGAGATGAAGGTGAAACGGACGGCGTTTTAATAGAGGATATAACCGCCGACGGCGGCATAAACGTATATAATGCGACGAACGTAGTCCTGCGCAATACCGATATAACCGGTATGGATTATTATGCTGTCTGGTGCGATGAAAACGGCCATGTGACTATTGAAAGCGGAGAGTTTAAAAAACGGCAACGCCGTTTTGGGCATGTCGGCTACCCAAACTGATTTGATTATACATTATTAAGGATTTTTCGCCTATAGACGATTTTTTCCCAAAATATGCGCCTTGAGTTTCTTGACTGCTATTGGAGAATAAAACCAAATACACCATCGAGGAATGCAAGGGAGAGGGATACCACCTACGCCGCTCCTATGAAGGTGCGCGTGCGTCTGACCGTTAAGGGGGAGGACGGCGCTGTTCGGGATATAGCCGAGCAGGAAGTGTTCATGGGTGATTTTCCTCTTATGACCCCTACGGGCACGTTTATAATCAATGGAGCCGAGCGCGTTATAGCCAGCCAGCTCGTCCGTTCTCCGGGCGTATATTACAGCCGGGATAATAAAACGGGCAAGAGCCAGTTTACAGCTACTCATTCCTAACAGGGGCGCATGGCTGGAATATGAAATAGATAAGGATAACGTTTTCTGGGTTAAGGTGGACCGTACCCGCAAAACTACCATAACCGCCCTGCTGCGCGGGTTGGGCCTGGGCACGGACGAACAGCTTATTGAGGCGCTGGGCCATTCTGAGGTAGTGGACGCGACTATTGCCCACGACCGTTCGGGAGCGGCTCCTATCGAAAATGAAACGGACGGCCTGGCTGAAATGTATAAAAGGCTGCGTCCGGGCGAAAGCGCTACGGTAGACACCATGCGCGAGCGTCTGCTGGCCACCTTTTTCGATCCCAAGAGATACGACCTGGCGCGGGTGGGCCGCTATAAATTTAATAAAAAGCTTTCCTGGCCGGCCGAATAGAGAATCAGACGGCTGCCGAGAGCATAGTCAATCCCGAGACGGGCGAAATTATGCTGGAGGAGGGCGGCTTTATCACGCCCGCTCTGGCCGTGGATATTCAAAACGCAGGCGTAAAACCGTTTTGCTGCGCACCCATCATAAGAATGAAAAGGGCGAGCCCTTTGAGAGACTGCAAACGGTGATAAGCAATCATTTTGTGGACGCAGGGCCTTTTCTGCCCTTCCTCCCATTGAGGCGGGTATACGCGAAAAGGTGCACTATCCTACTCTTCGCGCCATACTGAACGAGGGCCTGACAGCCAGACGCTTAAGGAACGCCTTATAGAGGAAAAGGACAGGCTGGTGCCCCTTACGGTATATATTGAGGATATAATCGCTTCAGTCAATTACGGAGTAAATCTCTGCGGTGAATTCGGCAATGTGGACGATATCGACCATTTGGGCAACAGGCGCGTGCGCTGCGTGGGCGAACTGCTCCAGAATCAGCTGCGCGTCGGCTTTTCACGCATGGAGCGCGTAGTGCGCGAGAGAATGAGCACTCAGGGAATAGAGGGCGCGACCCCTACTTCTCTTATCAATATACGGCCGGTGACGGCGGCTGTTAAGGAATTCTTCGGCTCCAGCCAGCTTTCTCAGTTTATGGACCAGAATAACCCGCTGGCCGAGCTTACTCATAAGCGCAGGCTGTCCGCTCTGGGCCCCGGAGGCCTGAACCGCGAGCGCGCCACATTCGAGGTTCGAGACGTTCACTATTCCCATTACGGCCGCATGTGCCCCATAGAGACCCCTGAAGGAAAGAATATAGGCCTGATAGGCTCGTTGGCTACCTATGCGCGCATAAACGAATACGGTTTTATTGAATCCCCTTACCGCCGCGTGGATAAGGGAAAAAGGGAGTTGTTACTGACGAAGTGGATTATCTTACGGCGGACGACGAGGATAAGTACGTCATAGCTCAGGCTAACGAGCAGCTGGATGAACAGGGCCACTTTATAGCCGACCATGTGCCTGTGCGCGTCCGGGATGAATTTGTCGAGGTGCCTATTTCAGAGGTAGATTTGGAAAACGACGACGCGTCCCGAGCGATACCTTTCGCGCCAACACGGCGAGGGCGGCAAGACCTTTACGCGCGAAAATAAAGACGAGCTTTCTCCTGGCGTCGCCGCATGGTGCGTGTGAATATATAGCGCAGAAGAGAAAGATTTCGGTAGGAGATAAAATGGCGGGCCGCCACGGGAAACAAGGGCGTTATTTCCCGCATACTTCCCGAGGAGGATATGCCCTTCCTGCCTGACGGCACTCCGGTGCAGATAGTCCTGAACCCTCTGGGCGTTCCTTCCCGAATGAATACAGGTGCTTGAGCTGCATCTGGGCATGGCCGCCAAAAAGCTGGGCTGGCATATAGCTACTCCGGTATTTGACGGCGCAACCGAGGATGATATCCAGGAATGCCTTGAAAAGGCGGGTATGGATCCTTCAGGAAAGACGGTGCTTTATGACGGACGTACCGGCGAGCCCTTTGACAATCCGGTTACAGTAGGCATAATGCATTATCTTAAGCTTGTTCACCTTGTGGACGACAAGATTCACGCGCGCTCTACCGGCCCCTATTCGCTGGTTACACAGCAGCCTCTGGGAGGCAAGGCGCAGTTCGGCGGCCAGCGTTTCGGAGAAATGGAGGTTTGGGCGCTTGAAGCCTATGGCGCCGCGCATACCCTTCAGGAGCTGCTTACTATTAAATCGGACGACGTAGTGGGCCGCGTTAAGGCTTACGAGGCTATTATAAAGGGTGTGAATATCCCTGAGCCGGGTATTCCCGAATCCTTTAAGGTCTTATTAGAGGAGCTGCGCTCCCTTGCTTTGGACGTAAGGATTCTTACCGAGGAGAAGAAGGAAGTGCATATGCGCGAGCTTCTGGACGACGACCGGGACGTTATCGAATTGGCTCCCGAGCATATGGGCGCGCCTGTGGATAATCCCATGCTCGACCTGTTCGGCGAGGAGGATTTCGACCTTAACGGCCTGGATGAAGCAGAGGACGAAGATGAGGACGAGGACGAGCTTGAATTGGACGGCCTGGATATATTTGAGGCGGGCGAAGACGAGCTTGAGGACGACGAGGATTTTAAGATAAATTAGAAGGGAGAGAGTTACCCCTTGTTTGAATTAAACAATTTTGATTCCATACAAATTGGCCTTGCGTCTCCTGAAAAGATACGCGAATGGTCTTCGGGCGAGGTTAAGAAGCCTGAAACGATAAATTACCGTACTCTTAAGCCCGAGAGGGACGGCTTGTTCTGCGAGCGTATATTCGGGCCTACCCGCGACTGGGAATGCGCCTGCGGCAAATATAAGCGGGGCGCGAGATATAAGGGGCTGGTCTGCGACCGCTGCGGCGTTGAAGTAACCCGCTCTAAGGTGCGCCGCGAACGCATGGGGCATATAGAGCTGGCCGCGCCTGTTTCGCATATCTGGTATTTTAAGGGTATACCCAGCCGCATGGGGCTGCTGCTTGACCTCACTCCCAAGGAATTGGAAAAGGTGCTTTTACTTTGCGGCTTATATCGTAATTGAGCCAGGGATACAGACCTTAAGGCCAAGCAGATACTCTCCGAGCGAGTACCGCGAAACCATAGAAAAATTCGGCCCCAATTCCTTTAGAGTGGGCATGGGCGCCGAGGCTATAAAAGAGTTTTAATGTCCATTAAGCTTGACGAGCTTTCAGAAGAGCTTAAGCATGAGCTGGAAAATGCCAGCGTAGGCCAAAAGCGCGTTCGGATAATCAAGCGCCTTGAGGTAGTGGAGGCCTTCCGCAAATCGGGGAATAAGCCCGAATGGATGATAATGGACGCCGTACCCGTTATTCCGCCCGAAATACGGCCCATGGTGCAGCTGGACGGCGGCCGTTTTGCCACCAGCGACCTTAACGACCTTTACCGCAGGGTGATAAACCGCAACAACAGGCTGAAAAAGCTGCTGGAATTAGGCGCGCCCGATATTATAGTGCGCAATGAAAAGCGCATGCTTCAGGAGGCTGTGGACGCGCTTATAGATAACGGCCGCCGCGGCCGTCCCGTTACCGGCCCGCAATCGTCCCTTAAAATCCCTGTCCGATATGCTCAGGGGCAAGCAGGGCCGCTTCCGCCAGAACCTGCTGGGTAAGCGCGTAGACTATTCGGGCCGTTCGGTTATAGTCGTAGGCCCTGAATTAAAGATGTATCAGTGCGGCCTGCCTAAGGAAATGGCCTTAGAGCTGTTCAAGCCCTTTTGTTATAAAGAGGGGCTTGTGGAATTGGGCCTGGCTCATAATATAAAGAGCGCCAAGAGGCTTATAGAGCGCGGACGCACGGAGGTCTGGGACGTGCTTGAAGAGGTCATTGTTCAGCACCCCGTCCTGCTTAACCGCGCGCCTACTCTGCACCGTCTGGGCATTCAGGCCTTTGAACCTGTGCTGGTAGAGGGCAGGGCGATAAAATTGCATCCGCTGGTGTGCACGGCCTTTAACGCCGACTTTGACGGCGACCAGATGCCTGTGCACGTGCCCCTTTCTTCTGAGGCTCAGGCCGAAGCGCGCTTCCTTATGCTGGCTTCTAATAATATACTTAAGCCTGCCGACGGCCGGCCGGTAGTCGTGCCTACGCAGGATATGATTATAGGCGTATATTATCTTACCATAGAGGAGCCTGCTCTGGCTAAGCCGGAGAGCATTTATTCAAATATAGACGAGGCGGTAATGGCATATCAGACGGGCAATCTTCCCCTGCACGCCAAAACCAATATCCGCATAAGCGCCGTCGTCAACGGCAGGGAATATACAAAGGTGCTTCAGACCACCGTAGGCCGCGCTATATTTAACCAGGCTGTGCCGCAGGATTTAGGCTTTGTGGACCGTTCCATCCCCGGCAACGAGGTGGAGCTGGAGATAGATAAATTAGTGGGCAAATCCGAGCTGGGACAGATAATTTCCCGGTGCTTTTTGCCCGCCATGGAGCGGCGCGCACCGCAGAGGTGCTGGATAGATTAAGCGCCTAGGCTTTAATTACGCCACTAAGGGCGCTATAACGGTAGGCGTTAAGGACGCGGTAGTGCCCTCTGAAAAGAAGGCGCTTATCAAGGAAGCTGAGGACAAGGTGGCTCTTATCAACCGCAAATACCGCCGCGGTCTTACGACTGACGACGAGCGTTACCGTAATGTTATCGCCGTCTGGAAGGAGACTACTGAAAACGTGCTTAATGCGCTGATGACCTCCTTTGACGACCTTAACCCCATAAACATGATGATTAAATCGGGCGCCCGAGGCAATAAGGACCAGATTCGCCAGCTTGCAGGTATGCGCGGACTTATGGCTGACCCGGCCGGCCGCACGATAGAAATCCCCATCAAGGCCAATTTCCGCGAGGGACTGACCGTTCTGGATTTCTTCATATCCTCTCACGGCACCCGCAAGGGTCTGGCCGATACGGCTCTGCGTACCGCCGACTCGGGCTATCTTACCCGCCGTCTGGTGGACGTCTGCCAGGACGTGATAATCCGCGAGGACGACTGCCAGGTAACGCATCCTCCTTAAGCACCCCCAAGGGAGTCTGGGTAGAGGATATAGTTTACGAAAAGGCGGTTATAGAGTCTCTAAGAGCCGTATTAAGGGCCGTGTTTCGGTAGACGAATTAAAGCACCCTGAAACGGGCGAAATACTGGTGCATGCCAATGAGCTCATAACGGAGGAAATAGCGGACGCCATAGTTGAGGCGGGCTATAAAGGGTGCAGATACGCTCGGTATTTACTTGCCGCTGTGATAACGGAGTATGCGCTAAGTGCTACGGCGCGGATATGTCCACCAATAAATTAGTCAGCCAGGGCGAGGCCGTGGGCATAATTGCGGCTCAGTCCATAGGCGAACCGGGCACGCAGCTCACAATGCGTACCTTCCATACGGGCGGCGTTGCCGGAAGCGATATAACTCAGGGTCTGCCAAGGGTTGAAGAGATATTCGAGGCGCGCAAGCCCAAGACTCTGCCATACTTTCGGATATAGCGGGCACGGTTAAGGTTATTACTAAGGGCAAGGGCCAGTATCAGATAACTGTAACTGCCGAGGACGGCGACGCGCGCACCTATAATTCAGGCTTTAACGTTATTCCCTGCGTGGCGGATGGAGATATTGTAGCAGAGGGCGACGAGCTTACTCCCGGCTCCCTCAATCCGCATGACCTTCTGAGGATAAAGGGCGTTACTCAGCTCCAAAACTATCTCCTGCGCGAGGTTCAGACGGTTTATAAGCGCCAAAGCGTTGAAATAGGGGATAAGCATATAGAATTGATAGTGCGTCAGATGCTGCGCAAGGTACGTATAGAGGATTCGGGCGATACCGAGCTTCTGCCGGGCGAAATGGTGGATATCTATAAAGTAGAGGCCATTAACGCCAAGGTAGCTGCTGAAGGCGGCGCTCCGGCCACCTCCCGCCGCATCCTGCTGGGAATAACCAAGGCTTCTCTTGCTACTGAAAGCTTCCTTTCGGCCGCGTCCTTCCAGGAGACTACACGAGTGCTTACCGAAGCGGCCATAAAGGGCAAGACGGACACTCTTTCGGGCCTGAAGGAAAACGTCATGATAGGCAAGCTGATTCCTGCGGGTACTGGAGCCAAGCGCTATAAGGACGTAGTGCTGGATGTGGAGCAGCCCGCTGTGGAAGCAGAGGAGCCCGAAGAGGCGCCGGCCGAAATAATACTTTTAAGGCGTTTCTCTAATAAAGGGCGCTTTAAAGCAGAAACCATTTGACATAATAACCCCGGCAATGCTATTATACGCAATGTCGGCATGTTTACGGAGGTATGTCTTAAGCATGTGTCAGTTTCAGGATAAAAGCTGTCTTGTCGTAAACTAAGCAGACTTTCAGGGCGCTTTTGGAGCAAAGGGTGCTCGAACTGTATATAGCCGAGGACGCCGACGATTTTTAAAGGCAAAGCTGCTCCAGGCCGCGGGGGACGTTAAGGTTAATTATGTTCCCACAATGCAGGAGCTGGGCAGGAAATGCCGTATTGCCGTAGGCACGGCCGTATGCGCTGTGCTAAGGCAGGCTTAAATACGCTTTAATTTTTCCGAGGGGGTTGCGGAAAAATTATATATTATCAATGATGAAAGGAGGTATATGCCTAAAATGCCTACCATCAATCAGCTTATAAAAACGGCAGGGAGCAGGTAAAATATAAATCTTCCGCTCCTATCCTTCAAGAGTGCCCTCAAAAGAGAGGCGTTTGCCTTAACGTCAAAACCATGACGCCTAAAAAGCCTAACTCGGCTCTTCGCAAGGTGGCAAGGGTAAGACTGGTAAACGGTATGGAGGGTACTTGCTATATTCCCGGTATTGGCCACAATCTCCAGGAGCATTCAGTAGTGTTGATTCGCGGCGGCAGGGGTTAAAGACCTGCCTGGTGTGCGTTATCACATCATCCGCGGCGCTCTGGATACCGCCGGGTAGCCAACCGTATGCAGGGCAGAAGCAGATACGGTGCTAAAGACCCAAGAAATAATTGTTTCCGCTGAACCATTGTTTCAAAAAGAGTCTGTATGCTCCGAAATGCTGGCGGGGCGCACTGGCAGAGTTTTAATAAAATAATTCAGGGAGGAAAGAACATGCCAAGACGTGGTGGCGTTCCCAAACGCGACGTACTCCCCGATCTATATACAATTCCAAGGTTGTAACAAAGCTTATCAACCAGGTGATGTATGACGGAAAAAAAGATTGCGCAGCGTATTGTATACGACGCATTTGACATAATAAAAGAAAAGACCGGGCGCGAGGCTATGGAAGTTTTCAATCAGGCTTTAGAGAATATCATGCCTATGGTTGAAACCAAGGCCCGCCGTGTAGGAGGCTCCAACTATCAGGTGCCTATCGAAGTACGTCCCGACCGGCGTCAGACCCTGGGCCTGCGCTGGCTGGTGACTTTACGCGCAAGCGCAGCGAGCGTACCATGAAGGAAAGACTGGCGGCCGAAATTATGGACGCAGCCAATAATAACGGCGCTAGCGTTAAAAAACGCGAGGATACGCATAAGATGGCTGAGGCTAATAAGGCCTTTGCGCATTACCGCTGGTAGGATAAATACCGGAATTATCAGAAGGAGGGCTTTTTTTTGCCAAGACAATATTCACTTGAAAATACCCGGAATATAGGTATAATGGCTCATATAGACGCTGGAAAGACCACGACCACCGAGCGCATACTTTATTATACGGGAAAAAACGTATAAAATAGGAGAGACGCATGAGGGTACCGCCACTATGGACTGGATGGCTCAGGAGCAGGAAAGAGGTATAACCATTACCTCCGCCGCTACCACCACCTTCTGGAAAGGCTGCCGTATAAATATTATCGATACCCCTGGCCGTGGATTTTACCGTGGAAGTAGAGCGTTCATTGCGCGTGCTGGACGGGGCGGTTTCGGTATTCTGTGCAAAGGGCGGCGTAGAGCCTCAGTCTGAGACCGTATGGCGGCAGGCGGATACCTACGGCGTTCCCCGTATGGCCTATGTCAATAAAATGGATATAATGGGCGCCGATTTTACAGGGTCTTAGATATGATGAAGGATCGCCTGCATGCCAATGCTGTAGCTATACAGCTTCCTATCGGCAAGGAGGAGAGCTTCGAGGGAATAATTGACCTGGTGAAAATGAAGGCCTATTATTACAGGGATGAAAAGGGCGAGGTTATAGACGAATTGGATATCCCAGCCGATATGGCCGAGCTGGCTGCTAAGTACCGTCATGAGTTGCTTGAGGCCGTTGCTGAAACGGACGAGGAGCTGATGATGAAGTATCTGGAGACTGAAGAGCTGAGCGAGGAGGAAATCAAAGCGGGTCTGCGCAAGGCTACAATTTCCAATCAGCTTAATCCCGTAGTCTGCGGTACCTCCTATAAAAATAAAGGGGTACAGAAGCTGCTGGACGCCATAGTGGATTTCATGCCTTCGCCTGTGGATATTCCCGCTATTAAGGGTACTAAGGTGGGCAGCGATGAAGAGGTGGATAGGCATTCGTCAGATACCGAGCCTTTCTCTGCGCTGGCGTTTAAGATAATGAGCGACCCGTTTGTAGGAAAGCTGGCGTTCTTCCGCGTGTATTCGGGCACTCTGACTGCGGGTTCATATGTATATAACAGTACTAAGGGCAAGCGGGGCGTATGGGCCGCATTCTTATGATGCACGCCAATCACCGCGAGGAGATAGATAAGGTTTATGCGGGAGATATAGCCGCGGCGGTAGGTCTTAAGGATACCACCACCGGCGATACCCTCTGCGATGAGGATAATCCGGTAATACTTGAATCCATGGAATTCCCTGAGCCTGTTATCCGCGCATGTAAACATAGGAACGATCGGACATGTAGACCACGGAAGACGACGTTGACAGCGGCGATAACGACAGTACTTGGACGAAGATGGGGAAAGCGGAAGCTATGGCGTATGACGAGATAGACAAGGCGCCGGAGGAGAGAGAAAGAGGAATAACGATCAATACGGCGCACGTAGAGTATGAGACGGATACTCGGCACTATGCGCACGTAGACTGCCCGGGACACGCAGACTATGTAAAGAACATGATAACAGGAGCGGCGCAGATGGACGGAGCAATCCTGGTAGTGAGCGCGGCAGACGGCCCGATGCCGCAGACAAGAGAGCACATCTTGCTGGCACGGCAGGTAGGAGTGCCCTATATCGTAGTGTATATGAACAAGGTAGATATGGTGGACGATGAAGAGCTGTTAGAGCTGGTAGAGATGGATATAAGGGAGATGTTAAGCGAGTATTCATTCCCTGGGGATGAAGTGCCGATAATCAAGGGTTCAGCGTTAAAGGCGTTGGAAGCGGCGAACAGCGGAGCGGACGTAACGACGGATCCGTGGTGCGCGTCGATAATCGAGCTTATGAAAGCGGTAGATGAATTTATACCGACGCCGGAGAGAGCGGTAGACAAGCCGTTTTTGATGCCGATAGAGGATATATTCTCCATAACGGGACGCGGAACGGTAGCGACGGGAAGAGTAGAGCGCGGAACAGTAAAGGTACAGGATACGGTAGAGATCGTAGGACTTACGAACGAGAAGAGGCAGGTAGTAGTAACAGGCGTAGAAATGTTCCGCAAGCTGCTGGATGAAGCGTATGCGGGAGATAACATCGGAGTACTGCTCAGAGGGGTACAGAGGAATGAGATAGAGCGCGGGCAGGTATTGGCGAAGCCCGGGACGATAAATCCGCACACGAAGTTTTCGAGCGAAGTGTATGTACTGAAGAAGGAAGAGGGCGGACGTCATACGCCGTTTGTAAACGGATACAGGCCTCAGTTTTACTTCAGGACGACGGACGTAACGGGAGTAGTAAAGCTGCCGGATGGAGTAGAGATGGTAATGCCTGGAGACAACATACGGATGGACATAGAGCTGATAAGCCCGATAGCGATAGAGGAAGGGCTGCGTTTTGCAATAAGAGAAGGCGGCCGGACAGTAGGCTCTGGAGTAGTAACCAAGATAAACGGTTAAGATAGTGGCAGGAAGAGCTTAAATAGACTGCCAATCTCGGTATGCCTATCCTTTTTTGCTTTATAATCAAATCTACTCCGCTAATTTAATTCCATTTGTCGCGGCTCTTCCAAAATCTCTGACAGATAGTCTTTTTCGATTAATGCTTGGTAATGAGTTGTCAACTTGTCTTTCAAGTTTAACAATCTCTTTCCGGCGGTTTAAGCAAGTTGCCTATATGTATGGCATAAACTTCACCGTGGTCTTCCTGCGTCTTTTTTGTGCTTATAGCTTCCGAAATAGTATCGCCAACAACAAAAGCTTTGATTTTAGGCTTACAATTCAACTTGTTTCCTTTGTAAAGACTATCAACATACTCTTCTGCTTGCCCCATTTCTTTTCGGCCAATAGTAAAGCCACCTTTTTTAGTTCAATAATTAATACTTTACTGATTACAAATATTTCATTTTCATCAGCTTCTTCTGTACATGTAGAACTAACAGTAAAATCGCTTCCAATTACTAAATCTGGTCGCTTAGACCAATTAATATCAACATTTTCGTTGCGCTGACCTTTTAGCAGAGTTTGTAGTACTGTAGTAAGCGTTCGGTTAAACGTGTAATTTGGATTATCAAATTCTACTCCAAAGAATAACCATTTTTCTTGACTGATAAGGGGGTGTAAAACGTGCAGTTCATCAGTCGTGGAATCGCTACAAAGTTGCTCAATCGCACAATAACTTTCAATCTGCGATCAATTTCATCAAGCACATCTTTTATATCAGTTACCGACCATTCATCCAAAAATCTATTTAGAGTATCTATATCGTCAACATCCATTTCAGCCAATTTTTCTAACAATGACAATCCATTTCTTGATTGGAGAACAGAAATAAGAGCGTTGACAATAATATTCAATTCATCGGTATCGACTTCAGGCTTCTGGTCCAGATAATTTTCAAAAAAATTTTTAAATCATATAGTGAAGGGATTGAAAGGGTTTCGATTCTATCAATATTATTTTTAATTACATCCTTCCTAACCTCGGCTACTTTTCCTTTATAGTATCCCACACGGAATTCTCTAACGAAGCGTATTACCGCAGAAAAAACTTCGTTTACCTTTTCGGTATTATTAAAATGTGACCAGTCATAAAACACATCATCTATCAAGTGGTCGGCTTCTATAACTATCAGATGGCGTAACGCAAATTTTCTGCGCGCATCTTCAACACGTATTACCTATATTCCAAGAGGGGTTTCCAACTAATCTCGCACCTACCCAAAATGCAATTCCATTAGTATCAGTAGTTTTTTTCGCCATCTGGAATTTGGTAAATGTCAATCTTGATTTTAGCCTTTGATTGCAGCAAAAGTTCTTTGCTAACCGTAGGAGTAATATTTGTTTGAAATTCAATTTTTGTATTATTTACAAAAACAGAAAATTCCGGGTCAAAAAGGAAACGATATCTAAGAGTACGCATTACTTCACTTTTCGTGGGATGCTTTTAATTGCCTTTACAGTTAAGCGAGTACCGTTTCCAGCTTTATCAAATGTACTATGTTCAAGAACAGAAAACGCAGAATCACCTATAAGAGATAACTATATGACTTGTGTGTTCATACTCATAGGCGCAAAATCCCATGTAAGCGCAAGGGCTTTTTTTGATCGTAGGTGATGAGAGAAAAGGCAATAAGTAATCAACATAGCAATACCTCCAAATAAAATAACAGAGCTTAACCGCATTTCATCTTGCGTGTTATCGGCTCTGCGTCTGTGCGTCCGGCTCTTTGATAACGGATATATTCAGTTGCTTTACATCGATTAGCGTTTCCTGCTTGCACTTCGGGCAGAACAGTGGGAAGTGTTCAAGCACCGTATCTTCCCGTAATCTTATCCGTGTCTTGTTCTTGCAGATAGGACATAACAGCCAATATAGATTGTTACTCATAGAACCATGCCTTTTTATCAAGTCTGCTAATGCTACAGGAGCGTCTATATTTACTTCATGTCCTGCACTTTCAACGAAAGACAATTTCGCATTTGGAATAGTATTTGCCAATATTCTTGCGGCGTTTTTGGTTTGCCCTATCCTTTTGACCGCAGATAATAAAAGCCGGAAAAGTAACCTCGTTCAGCAAAGATGTAAAGTCTATCTTCTTCATGGAAGTTGTCAATGCAATTACATCTCTTTTAGGAAAGCCCATTGAGCCAAACGCCACTTGGAGTAAAATGCGAAACACAATATTTTGAATGTCTAACAATAATCCCGGCATTTTATATTGCGGTGCGATCAACATGAGTGCTTTTACCTTTTGAGGATTGTTTAGTGTGTACTGTAATGCAAGGATAGCGATGATAGTTATTAGTATAATCACGCTTCCTTTTTTTAGCGGGATTAAGTGCTATTTCGACAAACCGGCAATACTGCTTCCCATTGATAAGATAAGCGGCAATTTCAATGATTTTCTAATCACTTTGCTTTTTGCTCTGAAAAAAGGTACAAATACAAGCCACCCAGCAATCAATGACAGCAAAACAATCAAAGACCAAGTCAAGTTTTTTGTTAGGACATAATCACAAATTACACATACCATGATTGCTACCAAGCACATTGAGGATAGAATATATAGTCCCCATTTCTTAATTTGCAGCATAATATCCTCCTTTTTTAATACCTACCGAATGAATGTATTTTGAAAACTAAAACGCCTATTAAAAGGCACTTTAGTTTATCTTATAGATTTGAAATTTGATTGAGCCTTTACCTTTACAATTTCTACTAACTCGTTATCAATAATAGGTACGCCCATTTTTCAAGCATTTCCTTGAAGAAGAAAACCTGTGGACGAGCTCCTCCTCCGTTGCGGGAAAGAGGTTCGGATAGAGCCATACATCCCCCAGCAAAGGGATCAACTCTGCCATCTCCTTTGGGTACTCTGTTTTGAATGGAGCCGTCGGCGATCCCTTCTTCAATCAAATCCAACCATAGCGGCGTGAGATGTTGATGGTCGGATTTTATCATCTCTGCAAAAATACGCGGATTTTTCAGTAAGGGAAGTGTCTCGATTTTAAGTTGCTTTTCTTGTGTTTTTGCTGGTTTAGTTTAACTGCTTCTCGCATTTTCTGCAATGCGTTCAAATCTTTTTCTCTGCTTCACAATAGCAAATGGATTATTTTCAGCAAAGAGTTTATCACTTAAAGCGCATATAATATCTTCTTTGGACTTGAAGTGATGATATATCGCCCCTTTTGTTAATCCACCCAGCTCATCGACAATATCTTGAATAGTGGTATTTTCATATCCTTTTTCTCTAAAAAAAAAAGCCGCTGTGCCACTTCCAATATTTTTTCAACGGTAATCTCTGGATATTTATTTCGCGCCACGATGTGCCTCCTTGCCCAATACATTCTTTTTGGTATGTATCTATTATAAAAACTTTGCTTCCTCTTGTCAAGATACATACTGATGGTATTTTTGTTCCTTACCTTTGCTCTGCGGTAAAAATAGTTTTTTCAAAACCTTTCTCAAATCTTTGGCAAAATCAAAAGTGCTGCGTTGTATATAGCGAGGGGCAAAGTGCAACAAAAGCCGTTTGCCGGGCGGGATATTGAGTGAGAGGACACACAAGGGTTTGGGAAACTCCCAACAAGAGAAATCCCCGTCCGGCGTATAGCGTTAAAACGGGATTTTTACGGGGTACCTTTCCTATGCTTGCTGCGAAAGAAGCAAGCGGCAAATGGGTACTCATTTGCTGTGCTTGCTCCCTACTCAAAACAAAGGAAAGGACGGGAAAGGAATGGAACGGAAACGAGAAACGGAACACAATGATTTATTACCCAAAAGGGGCAACCCCTCTGCATGAAACCGTATGCTATAAAATCGGCGGGACAATCTTTGAAATCGAAACTTTGCGGCGGCTCGAACTGCTCTATGATAAGATGACGCGCCTAATCAAAGAGGAAACCGTGGAAACGCCTGCTGACAAGGAAATCAAGGAGCGTTATAATAGCGATAGCAACCTGTTTGTCGGGCGTTCATTACAGGAGGAATGAACAATGACGACAACGAAAAATTATCCCGACAACATTACCGCTTTATATGCCCGATTAAGTCAAAGAGGACGCGCTTGACGGGGACAGTAACAGCATTGTCAATCAGAAAAAATCCTTTTTGAAGTATGCAGAGGACAACGGTTTTCCCAAATCCGGTTTTTCATTGATGACGGCGTTTCCGAGGTAACTTTCGATAGACCCGGCTGGAATGAAATGATAAGCCTTGCGGAAGCCCGAACAGTCAAGACCGTTATCGTCAAGGATATGTCCTGCATGGGGCGCGATTATCTGACAGTCGGCTACTACACCGAAAGTTTCTTTGCCGAGCGCGATATACGGTATATCGCAATCAACGACGGTGTGGACAGCGACAAGGGCGACAACGATTTTACCCCATTCCGCAACTTGTTCAACGATTTCTACGCCCGCGATACCAGCAAGAAAATCCGCGCCGTCATGCGGGCAAAGGAAACGCCGGGGAACATCTTTGCAGCAATCCGCCCTATGGGTATGTGAAAGACCCCAATGACAAGAAAAAGTGGATTGTGGACGAGGAAGCCGCCGAGATCGTCAAACGGATTTTTGACTTGTGCGTTGCGGGGAAAGGGCCGATGCAGATTGCAAAGGCATTGACCGCCGGTAAGGTATTGACTGTCAAAACGTACTACGCAAAACGGGACGGGAAGCCCATGCCGGATAATCCTTATCGTTGGTCTGTGGAGAGCATACGGGGGATATTGGAACACCCGGAATATACGGGCTGTACGGTCAATTTCAAAACCTATTCCAAATCCCACAAGCTGAAGAAGCGTCTGCAAAACGCCCCGGAAAATTACCGTATTTTTCCGGACACGCAACCCGCCATTGTTGACCGCAATGCATTTGAACGAGTGCAGGAACTACGGGCAAACAAACGCCGCCCCGCCAAACAAGCGGAACGGCAAGGGCTGTTCTCTGGACTGTTGTACTGCGCCGACTGCGGCAGCAAACTACATTTTGCTACGGGCAAGAACATGACCCCAGAGCAGGATTGCTACCGCTGCGCGAGGTACAAGAGCAATACGGGGGATTGCACCATGCACTTTATCCGCGAAGAAACGCTGAAACGGTTTGTGCTGCGCCGGATATTCGATGTAACCGCCATGTTCTTTGAGGACATTATGAGTTTCCAAAAGGCGGTGTATGAGCAGCGGTTTGAGGAAGCGGGAAGGGCGGCAAAAAAGCGCAAGCGGGAAATCGCCCAAGCCGAAAAGCGGATAGCGGAACTTGACCGGATTTTTAAGCGTATTTATGAGGACGATATATCCGGCGCAATCTCTCACGAACGGTTTTTGAAGTTATCCGCCGAGTATGAAGCGGAGCAGAAAGAACTGACGGAGAGAGTTAAGGCGGACCGTAAAATGGTAAACACCTGCGAGCAGGACAAAGCGGATTTTGACAGTTTCGCGGCGGTCATTCGGAAGTATGTAGGGGTTATCGAACTGACGCCCACGATTGTCAACGAGTTTGTAAAGAAGATTATCGTCCATGCCCCGGACAAGTCCAGCGGCCACCGGCGGCAGAAAATCCAAATTATCTGGAACTTCGTCGGGGAACTGAAGCAGGACGAGGACAAGCAGACCATTGAACGGCAGAGAAAAAGCAGGACAGCATAGCAATTTGCCATGCTGCCCTGCAAAATACCATTACTTCCTTATGGGTGTGCGGCTAAACCATGGGGGTGTTTTTAATTTTGGGGAGGAAGGAATTAAAGCGGAGCGCAGAGGGAGAGCCGGAAGGCGCTTAGCTTTTTACATATATGAAATCGGGCAGGGCTGTGAACGGTTCTGCATTTTAGAAGAGTGTAACGCCTGGATGAGCAACGATGACTAAAATGACGGGATTATATTAATTGATACCTTAATATTTATAACCTGCTTATTAATGGTAAAATAGTAATTAAATTTGCTTGCCAAATATCCATATATAGTATATAATGATAAAAAATAACAAAATAACTGGGTAGGAGGTTTTTGCAATGTCGGAGATGGACAGATTTTATCAATTGAATGGGGAAATTAAAAAATAAGTATGGAGGAAAAGATAAGCCGAATTCTTATTGCATTGGGTATTACTTCCAGGCTTAAGGGGTATGCTTATTTGATAACGGGATTGCAGATGGCGATAAAGTCGCCTGAATGCGTAACTAATATTACAAAGGAACTGTATCCCGATATAGCTAAGCAGCATAAAACGCAGCCGGATAAGGTGGAGCGCGGAATAAGACATGCTATATTGGCTTCTCAGGCGCAGGGGTATATGACCAGGCTGAATAGTCTGTTGAACTGCGAGGCATACAGTATAGGAGATAAGCTGACCAACAGCCGTTTTATTGCGCTTGCGGCAGAAAGACTCAGATATATGGAAATGGATAATGAACGAGGAAATATAACTGTATAATTTAAGCGGCAAATCTGGCTAACGGGATATAAATAATGGGGGGGCGGCGCGGTGAGTGTGCATAAGGCAGTATTCGAAAAACACAGAAACCGACATTGCAGGGAGGAAACGAGAGTACAAGAATCGATGAGGGTTCGTACTCTTATTCTGTATATGCCATTTTTTTCTGTATTAAAAACTGCAATCGGCACATTGGTTTTTCCTGAGAATCTTCTGTAGAATGAAAGCATCAAAAAACAGGAGGTTTTTACTGATGAAAAACATTTATGAAGAAGCTGGCGGCACATACACCCAGCAAGGCGATTATGAACTTCCCGATCTGAAAGTACCGCCCGAAAAAAGAAGTTAAAATCGGTGTATGGGGGCAGCGATACCGGCGGTATTTGAAGCAGTATCACAAAATTCGGTATTACAATCTGCTGACTGCCGGAATACTGAATAAGCATCTGGCAGAGGTAGATCAGCAGGCAGAGCGGATGTTTCAGTTGCTTGTATCCGCACTTTCCAAGCAGGAAAATGTTACGGAAAAGCTGAAAGCCGATCGTCCTATGGAGTGGGTACAAAAGACGAACAGTATCCGAACCTGGGCTGCTGAAATCGTTAACAACGAGTTGATTTACATATGAGAGGACGGAAATATCATCTCTTTCTTTCGGAAAATGAGCGCAGATTTCTCATTCAAAATCTCATTTGGTTTCAGAATAAACTGCGGCAGGAAGGACATTACACCGACGCTGTGGATGATTTAATTATTAAGCTTTCAAAGGCAAAGCCGAAGAAAATCAGGGTAAAATAGAACGAACCGGAGAAAGCAAAACTGCCCTCTCCGGTTTTTCTGTATCATCTTAGCGAGCAGACTGTTTGTACTCCCACAGTCGTAAAACAGTATTTCTCGTTAGGGCGCTGCCCGAAGACCTCTCAAATATAAAATACTTAAGAAGCATATCTAAAAAGAAAGATATATTGAAAATGAAGAAAGTGTATGTTATACGGAATTTGAGGTGGGTCTATGGAGTTACGGGTGCTGCATTATTTTTAGCGATTGCAAGGGAAGAAAAATTTCACAAGAGCGGCGGAGCAGCTGCATGTGACGCAGCCTACTTTATCACGTCAGATTGCCGATTTGGAGCAGGAGCTCGGCGTGAAACTCTTTACCCGAAGCAATCATCATATCGTATTAACGGAGGACGGCATGATTCTTAAACGCCGGGCGCAGGAAATTTTATCGCTGGCGGATAAGACAAAGCGGGACTTCCTTCGGGGGACGAAAATTTAGAGGGCGTTATATCCATCGGCAGCGGAGAGTTTTTATCCACACGCATTTTGACCGATTGTATTGCGCAGTTTCGGAAAAAGCACCCGCTGGTGCAATTTGAGATTTACAGCGGAAATGCCGGAAATATCCGGGATCGCATTGAAAGAGGTCTCCTGGATGTGGGGCTGATGTCCGAGCCAATCGATATCAGAAAATATGCCTTTATCACGATGCCCGTAAAAGAGCAATGGGGTGCGCTGGTGAGAGAGGATTCCCCTTGGCGGGAAAAGAATTTCTCCGACCGCAGGATTTGCTTGACATTCCTTTGATTTCCGCTGTGGGCGAATTTTTGGAAAGCAACGTTGCAAAGTGGCTGGGAGAATATGCGGCGCAGGTCCATATCATTGCAAAGGGCAATTTGCTTTATAATGAAGCCATGCTGGCGCAAAGCAATATTGGGGCGGTCATCTGTATTCGCCTGAGCTGCCGTTATGACGGCTTACAGTTTATACCCTTTTCCCCAGCGTTGACAAACGATACCGCACTAGCTTGGAAAAAGGAACAAATCTTTTCTGCCGCAACAAAAGCATTTTTGGATTTTTTGCAGAGAAATACCTAAAAACATATCTGATAATAAATTATAAGTATTAGACATTGAAAATGAACAGAACTATAATAAAGGTGTTCCGGAAGGAGCACCTTTATTTTTATATCAAGGAAGGAGTAAAAATGACAATTCACGAAGCGAGTGAGAAATATAATATTCCCATTAAAATTTTGCGGGAATACGAAAGCTGGGGATTGTGCGGCGAAGTGAAAAAGATAATGGGATCGTGGCATTACGATGAAAGCGATATTGAACGGTTAAGCACCATTATGACGCTTCATGATGTGGGGTTTACCAATGATGAAGTTGAAGAATATATGAAACTTCTTTTGCAGGGAAAAGCCACGGAAAAAGAACGGTTAAAAATGCTGGGCGACAAGCGGTACTCAACTCTTGACGAAATCCATTTTAAGGAAAAACAGCTGGACCGCTTGGATTATCTTCGATTTGAAATTCAAAAAGGAAATTCTGCAAAATAGGAGGAGTTTACGATGAAGAAAAATATCGGAAACAATTTAGCTTTGTACCCTACTCCGCTGGCCGTCGTTGGTACAATCGTAAACAATAAGCCCAATTATGTATTAGTAGGCCACCTTGGTATTATCGGCCACGACCGCGTTATGGTGAGCTTATCGAAAACGCACTATACCAATCAGGGGATAAAAAGAAAACCGTTCGTTGACCATCAATCTCGTAGACGAAAAAATGCTTGCAAAGGCAGACTATGTTGGCTGTGTCAGCGGGAATACAACAGACAAATCCGGCGTGTTTGATTATGATACCGCCGAAACCGGAGCGCCGATTATCAAGGAGTCCCCACTAGTTATGGAATGCATTGTAGATGACATTTACAATACAGAGGGATTTGACAGTTTCATTTGCAGGATTGCTGCCGTCCATGCTGATGAAACAATTTTAGATGAAAAAAAGGAAAAATTAACTACAAGGACTTCAAGCCTGTACTGTTTGAAATGCCAACCTATAAATATCTCCGAACAGGAGACGTGATTGGAGATTGCATGAAGATTGCAAAGCCCTGACGGAATATGGAAATGAAATCCAATTCGTCTTGGACAGCGAAACACAGAAACAAAAAAGGAGACTTTCAAAATGAAAAAATAGCTTCTATCTTTATGGTATTTACCCTGCTGCTCTCTCTGGCAGCGTGCAGCAGCAACACGAATAACACAGGGACTTCCTCTGCTTCTCAGAGCAGTCAGCCGAATTCTTCCCAGACTGTGGGATCGGATGATTCGAGTACCGATTCTGAGAGCTCTGCCCCAGAATCGGAAGCTACGCAGACCGGCTCGAAATCGCTGGTTGTCTATTTTTCGTGGTCTGGCAATACTGAAAATGTTGCAAAGTCTATCCAGAGCCAAACAGATTCCGATATTTTGAAATCGTACCCGCCACGCCGTACAGCGACGATTATGATGCTGTTGTGGATTTGGCGCAGGCAGAACAAAGCGAAGACGCCCGGCCTGCGATTGCAGACAGCATTGAAAATATTGCGGACTATGATGTGATCTATGTGGGCTATCCGAACTGGTGGGGAGATATGCCGATGATCCTTTACACATTTTTCGACAGCTATGATTTTTCCGGTAAAACAGTTGCCCCGTTCTGCACCAGCGGCGGCAGCGGCCTTTCGGATACGGTCAACGCCATAAAGAACTGGAGCCGAATGCGGTAGTGACGGAGGGGCTGCATATCGGCAGCAGTGCTTCGTCCAACCCCGATGATGCGGTAAGCGAATGGCTTTCTGAAATCGGGCTTGCGAAATAGGAGGCGGCTGTATGAGGAAAATCTTATCCGTTCTGTTGGCGCTGCTGTTCGTCTGTTCATTGGCGGCTTGCAGTCAGAAGGAGCACAACGATGATACGACGGTATCGACCGAGGACAACAGTTTGAGGTAATGGAAGTGGAAATGCCCGAAGATTTTGTTTTGATTCAGGGCGGCACATTTCAAATGGGAAGCCCGGATTCTGAGGCGTGGCGAAGTGCCGACGAAACGCAGCATACTGTCACTATAAGTGATTTCTATATGAGCAAATATGAATTGACACAAAAAAGAATATGAAGAAATTATGGGGAACAACCCAAGTAATTTTTCGGGCGAGAATTTACCTGTTGAAAATATCTCTTGGCTTGACGCAGCGGCTTTTTGCAATGCAAGGAGCGAAAAAGAAGGGTTTAACACCTGTTTATACCATCGACGGCCAGAATGTTACTTGGGACAGAAGCGCTAACGGCTACCGTCTGCCTACTGAGGCGGAATGGGAATACGCCTGCCGGGCCGGAACAACCACCCCCGTTTTATACGGAAAACTCACCGAGCGCCGAAGAAGCCAATTATTACGGGCATTACCCTTACGAAATTGAAGATAATTATTTTTCACAGGAGAATTTGCAGGTACAGCCCGGCGAATACAGGCAGACAACGGTTGCCGTCGGCAGCTTTTCGGAAAACCCTTACGGACTTTACGATATGCACGGCAATGTAGGCGAATGGGTATGGGATTATTACGGGGAATATCCGGCAGAGGAGCAAACAGACCCGGCCGGACCGGCATCCGGCACGCTGCGGGTTTACCGTGGCGGCGGCTGGAATGATTTTTGCCAAAAATATGCGTTGTGCTTACCGTGCCACTCTGGAACAGAATAAAGGCAGCTTTAATATCGGGGTCCGTTTGGTAAGGAACGCTGCGCCCGGAACGGGCAGCGTATCCGGCGCAGGAGCACAGGCTGCCGGTGAAAACGGCGATGGTAAAATTTTGATTGCGTATTTTTCATGGGGCAGGTAATACAAAGGGCGTTGCTGAGGAAATCCGGCGTCAGACGGGTGCAGACTTGTTTGAAATCACAATGGTAAATCCCTATTCCAGCGATTACAACACCGTTTTGGACGAAGCGCAAAGGGATCGGAAAGCACAGGCACGCCCGGAGCTTGCAAGCCATGTGGAAAATATGGAACAGTATGATACCATCATGATCGGCTATCCGAACTGGTGGGCTTCCATTCCTATGCCGGTTGCTTCTTTCTTGGAAGAATATGACTTTTCCGGCAAAACAATACTTCCGTTCTGCTCTCATGGCGGGGGGACGTTTTGGCCAGAGCCTAACCGCAATCGCAAAACTTGTACCTGACGCTGCAATGGGCGAAGCCTTGTCGGTTCATTATTCCGGCGGCTCGGAACTGCCGGACGATGTTGCCGAATGGCTTGAAATCAACAATATAAAATGAAATGATTTGGAGGATTTTATAATGGATTATGTAACCTTGAACAATGACGTAAAAATGCCTATGGAGGGCTTTGGGGTTTTCAAGTACCCGAAGCAGAGGTTTGTGAACAGGCTGTCAGCGAAGCCCTTGCTACCGGTTATCGACTGATTGATACAGCTGCCGCTTATTTCAACGAAGAAGCGGTTGGTAAGGCAATCAAGGAAAGCGGTATTCCCCGTGAAGAACTGTTCATCACAACAAAGCTGTGGATTCAAGACGCAGGCTATGAAAATGCGAAAAAGGCATTTCAGACCTCGCTTAATAAATTGGGATTGGATTACCTTGACCTGTATCTGATTCATCAGCCGTTTGGCGATTACTACGGCTCTTGGCGGGCAATGGAGGAACTCTACGAGCAGGGAAAAATCCGTGCGATCGGCGTATGCAATTTTATCCCGACCGTCTTGCTGATCTGTGTGCCAATGCGAAAGTGATTCCGGCAGTTAATCAGGTAGAGCTTCACCCGTTTTTTTTGCACAGACGGGTGCATTACAGACAATGAAAGAATTGGGCGTTCAGCCGCAGGCTTGGGGTCCGATGGCCGAAGGTAGGCACGGTATTTTCACTCATGAAGTGCTTTTATCTATCGGAGAGAAATACGATAAAACCGCCGCACAGGTCGCTCTGCGTTGGAATACCCAGCGTGGTGTTGTGATTATTCCGAAATCCGTTCATCGTGAAAGAATGGAGGAAAATCTGAATATTTGGGATTTCACATTGAGCGACGAAGATATGGTCGCCATTGGCGCTTTGGATTTGGGACATAGCGAAATTATTGACCACAGCGCCGCAGAAACCGCAAAATGGTTGAACGGTTGGAAAATTCACGATTGATTTGAGGTGCAAATATGAAATATTTATCTTATGAAGAATTTGAAAAAGCAAATGTGTTTGAAAGGGCAATTTGAATGAAGCCTTTGCGCAGTATTTTATCGGGGATTCCTTTTGCAGCCGCTGACAAGCCCGAATGAAACAGCCGTTTTCCTTGCCAATGTGACTTTTGAGCCGGGTTGCCGAAATAACTGGCACATTCATCACGCAAAAAAGGGCGGCGGACAGATGCTTATATGTACAGCTGGAGAGGGCTGGTATCAGGAGAAAGGAAAAGCGGCTGTCAGCTTGAAGCCGGGTATGGTGATTACCATACCGCCCGAAGTCAAGCACTGGCATGGAGCAAAGAAAGACAGTTGGTTTTCTCATATTGCCGTAGAAGTGCCGGGTGAAAAGACTTCCAACGAATGGTGCGAGGCTGTAACGGATGAAGAATACAACGAACTGGAGGAAAAATAAAATGAGCAAAAAATTAGTAGCATATTTTTCGGCAAGCGGCGTTACAAAATCCACAGCCGAGCGTTTGGCAAAGGCGGCGGACGCGGACGGGTTTGAAATTCAGCCTCTTGTCCCCTACACAAAGGCTGACTTGATTGGACAAACAAAAAAGCCGCAGTTCCGTTGAGATGAGCAACCCGGATTCACGCCCGGAAATCGCAAAAAAGGTTCCTGATATGGAAAAAATATGACATAGTATTTCTCGGTTTCCCCATCTGGTGGTATATTGCACCGACCATTATCAATACTTTTGTGGAAAGCTATGACTTTTCGGGAAAGACTGTTGTTCCCTTTGCCACCAGCGGCGGAAGCGGAATGGGAAAAAACCGAAGCAACGCTGCGCGCTCTTTGTCCGAATGCAATTTGGAAAAAAGGGAAAAATGCTCAATCATGTTTCGGACGCAGAGCTTAAAAAGTGGCTGGACGATATTTTAAAGTGATTCGGAAGGCGGAACATGATTATGCAATATACAAAATTAGGAAATTCCGATTTGCAGGTATCCCGTATCTGCATGGGCTGTATGGGCTTCGGCGATGCGCAAAACGGACAGCATACTTGGACGGTGAACGAAGCACAATCCCGTGAAATCATAAAAAGAGGTTTGGAACTGGGCGTAAATTTCTTTGATACTGCAATCGCCTATCAAATCGGCACAAGCGAGCAGTATCTCGGCAGGGCGATTAGAGATTATGCAAAGCGTGAGGATGTCGTGATCGCAACAAAATTCCTGCCCCGTACCAATGCGGAAATAGAAGCGGGAATTACAGGCCGGCAGCACATTGAAAAAATGCTGGATAAAAGCCTTGAAAATCTCGGCACGGATTATGTGGATTTATACATTTACCATATGTGGGACTATGCCACGCCGCTTTACGACATTATGGAGGGACTCAACAAAGCCGTAAAAGCGGGCAAGGTACGATATATCGGTATCTCTAACTGCTTTGCGTACCAGCTTGCCAAGGCGAACGCCCTTGCCGAACAGGGAGGGCTTTGCAAAATTCATTTCGGTGCAGGGGCATTATAACCTGATCTTCCGTGAGGAAGAGCGGGAAATGGCGAAGCTGTGTGGGGGGAAGATAATATTGCGATGATCCCGTACAGCGCCCTTGCGGGCGGGCGGCTGTCCAAACACCCCGGCGAAACTTCAAAGCGTTTGCTGGAGGACACCTATGCGCGTTTGAAATACGACTCTACCGCCAAGCAGGACGGCGTTATTATTGACCGGGTTGCCGAGCTTGCTGACAGGCACGGCGTATCTATGACTGAGATCTCCCTTGCATGGCTCTTAACAAAGGTTGCCGCTCCTGTTGTGGGCGCAACGAAGCTTCATCACATTGAGGGCGCGGCCAAAGCGACGGAGCTGGCATTAAACAATGACGAAATTGCTTATTTAGAGGAGCCCTATGTTCCTCACAATTTGGTGGGCGTTATAGCGCAGAATACTCCGGAGACAGCAAAGGCACAGCATGTATGGTCTGCCGGAAATCAAAGAAATCTGAAAGGAGAACTGAAAAATGGACTTGCACAAAACGGATCCTGAATTTACAGAACGCTTTGAATATTTTGCTTTTCATGAAGCGCCGAACGAAGAAGGTCAGCAGCTTCCGGAAAAGAACGCGCTTTATGGCAATCTTAGCGGCTCTTATCGGCTGCGGCGGCGTGGACGCATACAGGGAAATGCTGCCGAAAGCGCTTGACGGCGGCGTTACGCCGGTGATGATAAAGGAAATCGTGTATCAGGCGGTCCGACTATTTGGGCTACGGCAGAATGCTGCCGTTTCTAAGTCGCACAAACGTGATTTTTTCGGAAAAAGGCATAGAGCTGCCGCTCCCGCTCAGGCGACGACAACTCTTGAAAACAGGCTTGAAAAAAGGCGTTGAAGCTCAGGCGGAAATCTTCGGCGAGTATATGAAAGAGGCGTGGAAAACCGGGCACATCAACCGCTGGCTGGCGGAAAATTGCTTTGGCGGATTACTATACGAGAACAGGGCTTACCCTTTCCGAGCGTGAGCTTATCACATTCTGCTTTCTCATGGCACAGGGCGGCTGCGAGGCGCAGCTTACCGCCCATGCCAAAGGGAATATGAATATGGGAAACGATAAGGATTTTCTGCTGAGCGTCGTTTCCCAGTGTCTGCCGTATATCGGCTATCCCCGCAGCCTTAATGCGATAACCTGCATTAACAAGGCGGTGGAGGAATGAAACCGAAAACAGCTGTAAAACTGGCGGTTGATCTCCTGATGACCGTTTTGCTTTTTCTGTTGATGGGTTATCAGTTTTGGGGAGAAGCGGCGCACGAGTGGATCGGAGCCGGAATGATTATCCTGTTCATCGCCCATCACCTGCTCAACCGAAACTGGCATAAAAACATCTTCAAAGGGAAATATACGGCGCTTCGCACGGTTACGCTATGTGTGGATGTTCTGATATTGATTTCCATGCTGGCGCAGATGTACAGCGGCATCGTTATGTCCCGCTATGTTTTCAGCTTTTTACCGATAGAGGCCGGTATGTCCTTAGCACGCAGGCTGCATATTCTCGGCGCTTTCTGGGGGTTCCTTTCGATGAGCCTGCATTTGGGGCTGCACTGGAACATGGTTTTGGGAATGCTTCAAAAAACGGCGAGGATAAAAAAGAGTTCAAAAATCCGCAGCATCAGCACTTTTATCGTTAGTTTTGCTACTGCCGGATATGGCGTATGGGTATTTATAAGCCGAGATTTCCCGACTTATCTTTTTTGAAAAGTGAGTTTGTGTTTTTGGATGATAGTGAATCCAAAATCCTGTTTTATATAGACTATATTGCTCTGATGGGACTTTGCATCTTTATCGCCCATTACGGCTTAAAGCTATGCAGGATAATGGGAAGAAAAAAAGGAGGCGGCCAAAATGAAAAAAAGTTTTGCCATTGTTTTAGGCTTTATTTTGTGTCTATGCCTTTCCGCCTGTTCCGGGCAGGAAACACAACAACAAACATCATCACAGCTAAATTCAAGTCAGGAACAATCCGACACAAGAGTGGATGATGCTGGCAGTTCGGATAAAGGTGTTGACGGATACGGCAGAAAGCGATGCTGCTGTTTCTTTGGAAGCGGAGGAAGAATCTATGGGACGAAAATTACAGCTGACAGTAGAAGGGCAGAAATTGAGTATTACGCTGTACGATACTCCTGCGGCAAACGTTCTTTATGATATTCTGCCGCTCGAGCTTACTTTTGAGGATTTCAACGGTGTGGAGAAAATCAGTTATCCTACGGATGAACTTCCTATCGAGGGAGAGCCGGACGGCTGTGACCCCGATGCAGGTGATTTCTGTCTATATGCACCGTGGGGAAATCTCTCAATTTTTTATCAGGATTTTCGGTATTCCGACTCTTTAATCAAACTGGGACATATAGATACAGGCATGGAGATAATCAGCAGTATGAACGAGGATTTTTCCGCTATACTGGAAAAAGCAGAGTAAAGAGACTTACGGACGCTGTTTCATTGGGCAACCATTTCCCATTGGTTAAAAAAACAATGCCTGCAAAGACTGTAAGAATAATTTTAACAAGCCGACAATAAATAACAACATATCTTCTTCCCCATAGGCAAAGCACCTGTTGGGGCATTTTTTTATATCCCCAAATGTGTTGCCAGCGGGCAATTTTTTCAAAAAATTTTTTGCCTTTTTCTGAAAAACAGGGTGCGTTTTGACCTCTCAATTCCAAATAAGTGAAGGGTTGGAACAAGTAAAATTTTTTGCGCTTCAGGGTGTGCATTTGGCTGTTCAAATTCGAAAATATTTTTCCGTTTAGGGTTGCCATAATAAGTGAGAGACCTTTTCATTGTACCTTGAAAACTGAATAACGAACCGAATGAGATATGACTTTGCCACGACCTTCCGAAAGAAATAAGCACGGCGATGCCGCCTGACAGGGGCAGGGACAGAAAAACTGGATTCAGAGAAAACAGCAGGCTCTGTAAATCAATGGATTATCAAATCGTGAGGAGGTGAAAATCATGGTCATAAAAATCACGCCAAAGCAGTCAAAGCGGATCAACGCCCTCATTAAAAAGCTCTGCTGCAACTATGTAGATGGCAACTGCCTTCTGCTATACGACGGCGGCACGCTTGCGTGCAGTACATCAGCCGGTACGGAATCTACTGCAGCTATTTCAAAAATGCAGTCCTTCCCGCAGACAGGGAGTTGTTTGCCGAGATCGTGCAACCAAGCCGTCAAAAGAGATGCCAAATCTGCAAGTCGTATTTCGTACCAAGGGCAAAGAACCAGCGCTACTGCCCAAACTGTGCCGCCGTCCAAAAGCGGAAGAAAGCCGCCGAGCGCCAGCGCAAGAAACGGGTAGTGCAGTCTCAGGGAGGTTTCAGGGTGCAGCCCTGACGAGATACTGTTTTGCGACGGTAGGAGTACAAACAGTCTGCTCGTTCCGATAGGGCGGAGATTTAAGAAAGGAATATTCTGCCGCTTGGAACGGATGAAAACAGAGTGTTTATGTCACGCTTTTTGAAGCCGCAAAGCCGCAGAAATCAAGGCTTTTCTCAAGCGAAAACGCCATAAGAAATACCATAACCTAAATATACAAAATCACGGTTTAAAACCGTGACAGAAAGAAGGTGAATTTCTGAATCCGTATTTTAAACTATCCGAAGCGGAAAACTATGTGTTTTACAAAGTCCCCAAGGCTTTGTTCACAGAGGAAAAATACAAGCCGGTTTCCACCGATGCCAAAATGCTCTACGGCCTTCTGCTCGACCGGATTCACCTCTCCGCTAAAAATGGCTGGACGGACAAGCGTGGACGCATCTATCAGTTCTTTACCGTCAAAGAGGCGCAGGAAAAGCTGCGCTTCAGGCATGAAAAGATATGCAGGCTGTTCTCGGAATTAGAGCAGGCAGACCTGATCCTCCGCAAGCGGCAGGGACAGGGCAAGCCGAGCATCATCTACTTGAAAAAAGTTCTGACTTCGGGTTTTCGGACTTCTAAAGCTCCGAAGAGCAGAAGCTATTAAGACGAATCGAGTAAGAATACTTACTACCCGAAAAAGAAGAAAACAATGGAGGTTTCATAACATATGAAAGAAAAAGAAACGATTGAATATCTGGATTTAAAACATCTGGTTCCCTTTCGGAATCACCCGTTTAAGCTGCGGGACGGTGAAGAAAAGGAACAGCTTTTGCAGAGCATCAAAACACAGGGCGCAATCGAGCCGCTGATCGTCCGTCCTCTTTCGGAAAGTGAATATGAAGTCATATCAGGACACAGAAGAATGGAGATTTGCAGGGAGCTTGGAATAGAAAAAGTGCCTGTTATCGTCCGAAATCTGACCGACGAGCAGGCGGTTTCCATGATGGCGGACGCCAACCTGCACAGAGACAATATTTTACCCAGCGAGCATCTGGATTTAAAACATCTGGTTCCCTTTCGGAATCACCTGTTCAAGCTGCGAGAGAAGTTCGCCTAAAAATGAGGGAAGCAATCCGGAAACAAGGCCAGCGTACCGATTTAACTTCGTCGCAGCCTGCGACAAAGTATCGAAGCGATGAAAGAATCGCAAATGAATTCGGTATCGGCAAGGACACTCTGCACCGGTATATTCGTCTGACTTACTTAATTTCCGAACTGCTTGAGATGGTAGACGAGGGCAGGATCGCACTCACTCCTGCGGTGGAATTATCGTACTTGACGGAACAGGAACAGCATTTGCTTCTGAACGAAATCGAATATGCGGACGCTACGCCGTCCCTTTCACAGGCGCAAAGGCTCCGGAGCTTTTCCCGTCAGGGCAGGCTTAATTCTGATGTCATCTTTGCGGTGATGAGCGAGGAAAAAGCCAATCAGAAGGAGCAGATCCGCTTTCCCAAAAGAGGAGATACAGAAGTATTTCCCGAAAAGCTATACGGGCAAGGATATGCAGAACACCATCCTCAAACTGCTGGAAAAATGGCAGCGGCAGAGAGAACGAAACGCAAGGGAGGAACGGTAAATGGACGATAAAGTAATTCCTTTGGGAAGTTTCGTTCCCCTATTTTCGCTCGCCGGACAACGATTCCTTTTCCATGCAGATCGGCGGCACGGTCTATGAAGTGACCACCCATTTTGATACAGACGGCAGAGAAACCGTCCTAAAGCAGTTCCGGGACTTGCTTCTGGAGCTGCAAAATATTTAACCCTGCACATTCGACAATGCGGGCATTGCACGGTATACTGGCATTACCCTGCAATGCCCGGTTGTCAGAAAGGAGACTGAAGAATCAATGACAACGCAAAACAAAAACGGGCAGGAAAAAGAAAAGATCACCGCCCTTTACTGCCGCCTGTCGGTGGACGATGACAAGAAGGATATGGAGTCAAACTCCATTACCAATCAAAAACAGATTTTACTTGACTACGCTAAAAAACATGGGTATCTGCCCCCGGTTTTCTTTGTAGACGACGGCATTTCCGGGACGACTTTTCAAAGACCGGATTTTCAGCGGATGCAGAGAATGGCGGAGAACGGAGAGGTCGGGACGATTATTGTAAAGGATGTATCCCGTTTCGGCCGTGAGCAGGTCGAGATGGGCAGACTGACGCAGGTTGTCTATCCGTCCCTTGGTGTTACCTTTATCGCCATACAGGAAAACATCAATTCCACGACCGGCGAAGGAATGGAAATGCTGCCCTTTTTACAGTATCTTCAACGAGTGGTATGCGGCGCAGACTTCCAAGAAAATCCGTGCGGTCAATGAACTGAAAGCCTCTCAGGGCAGGCGGGTTGCCTCTACGGTTGCCTATGGATACAAGAAGCTCGAAGACGACAAAGAGCAGTAGTATATCGACGAGCCTGCGGCGCAAATTGTCCGAAAGATATTTGCTCTCTGCCTTGCCGGAAAAGGCCCGACGCAGATCGCAAAGCAGCTGGAACAAGAGAAAATCCTTGTTCCTACCGCCTACTTTCATTCTGTAGGAAGGAAGACGAGCAATCCTGTTCCGGCAAATATCTACGGCTGGCACGAAAGCACCGTGGAGCGTATTTTGGAAAACCAGCAATACAAGGGCTGCACGGTAAACGGGAAATCCACAACGGTCAGCTACAAGGTGCATAAGGTGATTGAGAATCCGAAAGAGGAATATCAGATCATTCCCAACACGCAGGAAGCAATCATTGACGAGAATGTATGGCTGAGGGTGCAGGAACTAAGGAAGAACAAGCGCAGACCGACAAAGACAAATCGGAAAAGCCTGTTTTCAGGACTGGTATTCTGTGCCGACTGCAAATCAAAGCTGCACTTCTGCGCTGCCAAATCGCTCAAACGCAATCAGGAATTCTTCCGCTGCGCCAACTACAAGGACGGCAGAGGGAGTTGCACGATTCATTTTATCCGGGATGTAGTCTTGGAAATGATTGTGAAGGAAGCGGTTGCGGGTTTGGCGGATATTGTGCGCTGCTATGAGTCGGTATTTCTCTATATGCAGAAGCAGAAATGCGGGGAGTTTCAGAAAAAGCGGCAGCAGGAATTGAAGCTTTCCATGGAAGGCAGCAGAAAGCGGAACGCCGATCTGGACAAGCTGTTCAGCCGGATTTACGAGGACAATGTGATTGGGAAGCTGTCGGATGAACGCTATGCAAGGATGGCGGCGGAGTATGAATCCGAGCAGAAGCAGCTGCTGGAAAAGGTCAGGGAGGAAGAACAGCAGCTATCCGAAATGGAGCAGAAATCGGTGGATATGCGCCTGCTTTTACAGGGGCTGCGGGAGTTACCGACATGAAAGAGATGACGCCGACGATCGTCAACAAGCTGATCCGGCGCATTGAGGTACGCAATCCGGAAAAGAAGCACGCCCGAAAATCGGTGAAGGTTGACATCTATTTCACAGCGGTGGGATTAGTCAGTCTACCAGATGAGCAGGAGATCCGGAGAATGATGGAACAGGTGCGAAGCGCATCACAGCTCCCAAAACAGCTCACCGCGACGAGGGCGAGAGGAAATAAAAAGCTCGAAGGAGGAGTCGTCTGCCGAGGGATTTGGAATAATATCGCAAACTCGCAGAAGGTGCTTCAAGGACAAGCGACAGGGGAGCAAGTGCGATAATACGAAAAACTTACGATAAGATGGGACGATCTGCTCACGCTCTGTCAGATGGCGATCGAGGGAAAACGACGAGAGCCTGCTTCCGGAGCTTGAGGAAGAGTACGCGAAGTTTGAAAAGAGCTTTGAAGATGCAAGGTCGCGACAGCGCTGTCGGGCGAAATATGACCCGCGAACGCTATTTTATCGTTCCATGCCGGCGCGGGAGGTACAGAGGCGCAGGACTGGACGCAGATGCTGTACAGAATGTACACCAGATGGGCAGAGCGCCACGATTTCAAATATAAGATCCTCGACTATCTCGACGGCGAGGAGGCGGGTATCAAGAGCGCGACTATTTCTATCGAAGGAGAAAAACGCCTACGGCTATTTTGAAGAGCGAGAGCGGCATCCACCATCTCGCCCGCGTATCGCCTTTCGACTCGTCCGGAAGACGCCATACGTCGTTTGCCGCCGTCGAGGTCATACCGGAGATATCCGACGATATAGAAATGAGATCAGGCCGGAGGATCTGAAAGTCGACACATACCGTTCGTCCCAGGGGGAGCCGGCGGACAGCATGTCAATAAAACGGAGTCGGCCATACGAATCACGCACATACCGACAGGGATAATCGTATCAGTGTCAGGTAGAGCGCAGCCAGCATCAGAACCGCGAGGTCGCGATGCGTATGCCCGCTCAAAGCTTGTCGAGATAAAAAGAGAGAGAACACCTTGAGAAGATAGAGGATATAAAGGGCGAGCAGATGAAGATAGAGTGGGGCAGCCAGATAAGGTCGTATGTATTTATGCCGTATACGCTTGTAAAAGACCACAGGACGGGGATACGAAAACGGCAATATCAACGCGCCGTTATGGACGGAATCTCGACGGATTTATAAATGCATACCTCAGCATGAAAGCGGGAGAGTAGCTTAAAAATTAGCCACAGGTTATCTGTACGGCTTTTATATGCTATTACCGAATGCAGTAAAATCGGGAACATATGTATAGTTACTTCTGATTATTCTGGCAGACAGACCCAGGGTGAAACAGGGATTATGATAATTTGATGGATCGTGAAAAAAATATAAAAATAATTAATGAAAAATAAGAATGCGCACAACTTTTGTTACATAGATTTTTCACACCACCTATTCAAATTCATAATTTATGTGTTATACTATTAGCAGCGAGGAGACCAGAGAATTTGGTAAAATACTCCGGTACAGGCAAAACAAAGAAAGAAGGAAGACTGATGATCAAGTTTTTGGCTGATGGCGCTTGTTGTTTTTGCGGCTGTTGAGGCGATAACCGTCGGACTTACGTCAATATGGTTCACCTCGGTTCGCTCGTCGCGCTTTTTGCTGCAATGCTGAATCTAATTCATTCAGATTTACTGAA
>VOFB01003224.1_pt1 | contig 33239 bp, 60 predicted proteins | sample 5384141 | NCBI WGS metagenome assembly VOFB01 (sample SAMN12384721, study PRJNA508395) | human gut metagenome | isolation source: healthy gut A | host: Homo sapiens | reverse complement strand
TGATACATTATTAGAATTAGATGACGGAAGTTATAATAAAGCGAATTCTGCATATTCTTTTGGAGGACCGGAAGGCGCAGTATCGCTGATTAACCGTAATCTGGATATGAATATTGAAAAATATGTAACCGTAAACTTTAATGCACTGGTAGATGTTATCGATGCGGTAGGAGGACTGGATCTGGAACTGACGCATGATGAAGTTGTGCATATGAACAACTATTGTGTCGAAACTTCAAAAGTAACAGGAAAAAGTTATGAGAAGATCGAGCCGGAAGTAGAGGGTACATATCATTTGAATGGTGTGCAGGCAGTGTCTTATTCCCGAATCCGTTATACGGAAGGAGGAGACTTTAAGCGTGCAGAACGTCAGCGCCTGGTATTACAGAAAATTGCAGATAAAGCGCAGAACATGAGTGTCGGCACTGTTAATAAGATCATAGACAGTGTATTTCCGCAGATATCAACAAACTTTTACACTGGCTGAAATGATCGGATATGCAAAGGATCTTACAAAGTATAAATTAGGAGATTCGATTGGTTTTCCGTCTGAAAATACAACGGATATGTTAAATGAAGTAGGAAGTGTAGTAATCCCGAAGACCTTATCTTCGAATGTACTTGAGGTGCATAAATTCCTGTTTGGAAGTGATGGGTATTCTGTATCCAGCACGATTGAAGGCATTGAAAGTGGTATTACTGCAAAAGCGTCAGATAAGGCCAAAAGCGGTACAACGATCGAGGATGATGAGACACCGGGAAGTAAGGGGTATTCGGAAAATTATTCCAATAATTCATCCGGAACCGGTACAACAAGAAGTACCTACGGAACAACGGGTGGAAGCACTTACGGAACCGGATCTTACATGGTACGTCAAACGGATATTCCGGAGGAACATCGACGGGAAGCGGAACGACCGGAAGTACAGGCAGCACTTCCTCAGGAACTACGGGAACAACCCGGAGGAACAGAAGGACAACAACAGGAGGTGGAACGACCGGAGATAATGCAGGCAGCACTTCGGGAACCACTGGATCGACAGAAGGAACGGAATAAATAGTAATAAAAGATAAAGGGGTAGGTTACATGAGAAGAATTAAAAAGATATTTGTAACATTCTTGGCGATATGTATGATATGTCCATGTCTGTCGGTGATAACAGAAGCAGCGACAGCAGAACTGCGTTTTTGCGGATCCGTCCACTACAGTAGGAGCGGAAGTTGATGTAAAGACCAAGCTGACTTCTGCTTCATCAATGCAGTCTATGGAAGCGACTTTAACGTATGACAAAAAGTGAATTGAGATTTATCAGCGGTGATAATGCGACGGGAAAGGATGGAACCATTAAGATTTCCTGGACCGGAAGTGGAACAACTGCAGAATTTAATCTGAAGTTTCAGGCATTAAAGAAGGTACTTCGAATATCGAAGTGTCAAGTGCTACGGGTACTGCGGAAGACGGAACGAACCTGGAAGTAACACAGGGAAGTTCTGCAGTTACGATCGGAGCTGGCGATCCGTCTCTGATTAAGGAAGAGACCAGTACCGAAGATACAACAACATCGACAGCAGATGGTGCCGTTGTGAAAGTGAACGGCAAGAAGTATGTTGTGACCAGCGATTTTTCGGAAGAGATCATTCCGGAAGGTTTTAAAAAGGCGAGCTGACATTTGAAGGTTCAAAGTATTCTGTGATCACACAGGAGGCAAGTGGAATCAATGCAATGTATCTGACTGAAAAAGACAGCGATGATGCAGATTTCTATATGTATAACAGCGATGATGGATCTTTCGCACCGTTTGAAGAAGTTGAGATTGCAAAAGACAGATATATTATCCCATTGATGAATGATGGAAAGGTGAATCTGCCAAGCCAGTATCAGAAGACAACGCTGACATTAAATGGTAAAGAATTTGACACCTGGCAGGATACAAAAGACGCAGAATATTATATTATTTATGCTTTGAATTCTGACGGTGAAAAGACAACATATCGTTATGATACGACAGATGGAACCTATCAGAAATACACACCGGAATCAACCGGCAGTTCTTCTTCAGAAAGTAAGTTAAGTAACGGAAAAGGAATATGGGGAAAAATCCTTAATTTTGTAGAAATTTCCTGGATATTGTAGTTATTATAGCAATTGCATTAATCTTACTGCTTGTTCTGGTACTTATTGTCACAGCAGTCAAGCTTAGACACAGAGATCTGGAATTAGATGATCTGTATGATGAATATGGAATTGATCTGGATGAAGAAGAGGAAGCATTAAAAGCTAAGAAAAAGAAGAGAAACAGGAAAAGAAAGCACAGAAAGCTTCAAAACAGGTTTCGAAAAAAAGCAGCTAAAAATATGATGATGAAGATGAATTTGAAGGATACGATGAGGATGATCTTTGGGTTACAGAAAACATAGCCAAAGCCATGGAAAAACCAAAGAAGCAGAAGAGCGTCAAACACGCAACGGCAAAAAAAAAAAAGCAGCTGCAAAGGGTGTACGTTCTTTAGATGAGACAGGTCCTGCTATCCGTAAACCTGTAAAGAACATTAATCTTCAGGATACAGATGATTTTGAAAAATTTACTCCTTTAGATGAAGAAGAGTTCGATAATTTTGAAGGATATTATTCGGATGATGATTACGATATGTTTGGTTCAAATGACTATGATTATGACGACGATGAGTTATTTGATGCAACGGCAGATCTCTTAAGTAATCACCCGAAAAGAAGAGAAGTCATACGGAGATGGATGACACATTTAAGATGGATGTTATTGATCTGGATTAATTACTGAATTAAAATTTTATAAGAAATAAAACCGGCCGCCTGATATCGGAAAATCTGATATCAGGCGGCCGGTTTTGCTATACTTGAGCGTGTAAGACATGAAGATTACTCTTCAGTTTTGAGAAGATCTTTCAAAGAAGAAAACTGATATCCCATGGATTCCCATTTGTTAAGAAGTTCATCGAGGATTTCTCCGTTGGTTTTCGAAGTGTTGTGAAGTAGTACAATGGCACCGGGATGAATACGGCCGAGTAATTTGTCAAAAGCCTCTTCTTTGGATGGCTGGGCGTCGGCCAGCCAGTCAACGTAGGCAAGACTCCAGAAGAAGGTATGATATCCCATGTCTTTTGCCATCTGCAGATTTTCAGTACTGTATTTTCCCTGTGGCGGCCGGTAAAATCGTGTCATCGACTTTCCGGTGATCTTTTGAAAAGATCTTCGACATCTGAAAGCTCTTTTGAGAAGGTTTCCTGTGTCGCAATCTGTGACATATCGGGATGATGATACGTATGATTGCCGACGGTGTGACCTTCTTTTTGCATTTGTTTGATCAGATCTGGATTATCCTGCAGAAAATTGCCGACGACAAAAAAGGTAGCAGGAACATGATGCTTTTCAGAGCCGCCAGGATAGAAGGGTATTGCCATTTTCGTAACCACAGTCAAAAGTCAGATAAATCACTTTCTGATCAGTGTTTCTGGCATAGTAGGCATTATATTTTTTTAATTCATCGAATGAGGCATTTCCGACGGGAGCTTTTCCTTCCTCCTGAAAACTCAACCCCCAGTTTTCGGTGGTTGGGAGAACAAAGGAATGAGAAGAAGATACAAAAGTGCGGCTGGCCGGAGTCAAAGTTGTTTCACTGGCGGGGAAAATTCGGGCAATCAATCCTCCGGCAAAAAACAGAAGGAAAAGAAGAAAAGGAGGATTAACGGTTTATATCTGGAATAAAGGGTGGAAAAAAGAAAGATGAGTTTTGGGTATATGGAATCTGAACATAGAAACTCCGGAAAACTTTTTATACAGTTATATGATGCCCTAAGGAAAAAGATGTGCGGAAAAAGGACACAAACTTGCAAAGAATAGGGAATGATAGTAGTATAGGAACGTAGAATTATTAAGAACAGATATAAGAAAGAATAAATGAAACGGGATGAAAACATGGCCAGAGAATATGTGAAAAAAAAGATAATATGCTGAGTAAAGAAATCCGTTATAAAAAACAGAGAAGGGTATGATGATCACTGAATATTATGGAAATGACAGTTATGTGGTGCTGCCGGATGAGATAGAAGGTGAGCCGGTCACGATACTGGGAGATTATGCATTTTCCAGAAATCTTTCAGTTGAGGAAATATGGATGCCGTTGGAACTTAAAGAAGTTGGAAGATATGCATTTTACAGGTGCCGGAATCTGAGAAAAATTAGTACTTGGCAACAGACTTCTGGATATGGGAGGTGGTGCACTTACAGGCTGCCATCTGGAAGAAGTAGAGATATATCTTCAGGACGGAAAAAGAGCTGTCTGAAGTCGATTGTAGAAGAGATGCGGTACCAGATGAGGATATATCTACATGCGCCTGAAGGAGGACAGGAAGCAAAACTACTCTTTCCGGAGCATTATGAAGAGGCGGTGGAGAACACCCCTGCAAGAATACTGGAAACGCATCATCACGGGGCAGGCGGATATTATCGTCAGTGTTTTTATGACCGTGAACTGGACTATCGAAAATATGATGAGATGTTTTATCATACGGTTGCGGAAGACACAGAGGAGACGGCAGTGGAACTGGCACTGAACCGCCTGCGGTTCCCGGCAGAACTTTCAGATAAGAACAGACAAGGTTATGAAGAATACTTAAAAAAGCACATGACTGCGGTGGCAAAATGGACGGTGAAGCAGGAAGAGGTGGAAGGAATCCGGTTCCTGCAAAGAAGAAAATTATGGACAGAACAATCTTTACAGGCGGGAATGGTTCGCGGCAGAAGGTAGCAAAACAGAAATTCTGAGTATTTTTATGGATATCAGAAAGGATCAGTTTCCAAAGAAGAAAAGACATTTGAGCTATAGAGTATTTATAAAACAAGTAGAGAAGAAAAAGCAATGGACAGAGAAAAGATAGAAAATAACAGAGAAACCATAGAAAAGGACCGCCTGGAAAATATAAGCCGTAAGATTCTTGTTATGGCAAGGAATGAACTGTATATGAAGATGCGGTTCCTGGATGTAGCATTATCCAGTCTTCCGTTTGTACTTGATACGGGTGCGGAAGGTATGGGAACAGACGGACTGTATCTGTATTATGATCCACAATATCTCGGGGGATTGTTCAGGGAAGACCAAGTGATGGTGAACAGGATCTACCTGCATCTGGTGCTGCATGGGATTTTTTCGCCATATGATCCGCAGAAAAGGAAGAGAGGAACGGCTTTATCATCTGTCATGTGATATTGCTGTGGAATCGATCATCGATGAATTACAGTATCGGTGTGTTATGAAGGCCAGGTCGTTCCCAAGAAGAGAAATGTACCGTGAACTGAAAAAAGAACTGCAAACGCTTACGGCAGAACGAATATATGAAGTGCTGAGGAAAAAGCGCTGACACAAAAGCAGCTTGAACAACTGGAGGTGGATTTCCGGGTAGACGATCACAGTTACTGGCCAAAAGCTGAGGAGAAAAAAAGACAGAATCAGATTGAAAACCGCTGGCAGGATATCAGTGAGCGTATGGAGACAGAGATGGAGACATTTTCCAAAAAGCATCACAGACATCCGGAAATCTGATCGATCAGGTGAAAGTAGAAAATCGGGAGCGAATGGATTACCGGGAATTTTTAAGAAAATTTTCGGTGTTAAAAGAAGAGATGACGGTGGATCCGGATTCTTTTTGATTATACTTTCTACAGTTATGGATTAACTATGTATGGGAATATGCCGTTGATTGAGCCACAGGAATGGAAAGAAGTTCAGAAGGTAGAAGAATTTGTTATTGTGATCGATACATCGATGTCCTGTTCAGGGAGAATCGGTGAAAAAATTTCTGGAGGAGACTTACGGCGTATTAAGTGAAAACGACAGCTTTTCCGAAAAGTGAATATTCATATCATACAGTGTGATGACCAGATCCAGACAGATCAGAAGATCACGTGCGAAGAAGAGCTGAAAGAATACATGGACAAACTGGAATTAAAAGGCGAAGGCGGAACGGATTTCAGGCCGGCATTCTCGTATGTGGATGAACTGGTCCGCCACATACATTTGAACATCTGCGGGGGATGATCTATTTTACGGACGGACGTGGGATCTATCCGGCGAAGCGCCCAGTCTACGAGACGGCATTTGTGTTCATGGAGGAAGAATATGAGGACGTGGATGTCCCGCCATGGGCAATAAAGATCATCCTGGAAGAAGATCTGGATTTCTGATCAGATGAAATAAATAACAACAAAAGAAGAAGGGGAATACAATGGATATAAAAAAGAGCCAAAAAAAATCAAAGATTCGATAGAGGCATATCTTGCCAAAGATGAATATGGAGATTATATGATCCCATCAATAAGACAAAGACCAATTCTCCTGATGGGGCCTCCGGGAATCGGTAAGACACAGGTTATGGAACAGGTGGCAAAAGGAGTGTAAAGTCGCACTGGTATCTTATACGATCACACATCATACCAGACAAAGTGCGGTCGGACTTCCGTTTATTGAAAAGAAGATGTACGATGGGAAAAGAGTACTCGGTTACAGAATATACGATGAGTGAGATCATCGCTTCGGTATATGAAAAGATGGAGAAGACAGGCCTTAAAGAAGGAATTCTTTTTATTGATGAGATCAACTGCGTGTCTGAGACTCTGGCTCCGACAATGTTACAGTTTTTGCAGTGTAAGACATTTGGTAATCAGAAGCTTCCGACAGGATGGATCATTGTAGCGGGCAGGTAATCCGCCGGAATATAATAAGTCGGTCCGCGATTTTGATGTGGTAACATTGGATCGAATCAAGAAGATCGATGTAGATGTGAATTATGATGTATGGAAAGAATATGCGTACCGGGCAGATATTCATCCGGCGATTCTGGCATATCTTGAGATCAGGAGAGACTATTTTACCGGATGGAGACGACGGTAGATGGAAAGGTCTTTGCAACGGCCAGAGGATGGGAAGATCTTTCCCAGCTTCTGAAGACATATGAAAAGCTGGGAAAGAAAGCGGACAGAGAGGTTGTACATCAGTATATCCAGCACTGGAAGATCGCAAAAGATTTTGCCAATTATCTGGAACTGTATCATAAGTATAAAAAAAGATTATGGACTTGAGAAGATTATTGAAGGTGTCTATACCAGGGATACGCTGGAGAGACTTCGATATGCAGCATTTGATGAGAGGTTCAGTGTTGTAAATATGTTGATCGGCCGTCTGGGAAGCTGCTTCAAAGAATATTTCCTAAAAGACAGACTGGTTACAATGATATATGAATATCTGAAGTTATATAAATCCAATCTGCAAATGGATCTTGTCGTCTGTGAAGCCAGAGAGCAATATGAAAAATTACGGAAAGAAGAACAGATGACAAAGCAGGACGAGCATGTAAGAAAACAGGTGCTGGATAAACTGGAATCTTACGAACAGCTTGCAAAAGAAGAACATCTGGAAGGAGAGGCAGCATTTGAACGTATAAAAGAGGTGTTTGGAAATGAAGTGGCAGAGAGAGAAGAACTGACAGAACGTACACTTTCCGCATTGGAACATGCATTTGAATTTATGGAAGATGCATTTGGGGACAGTCAGGAGATGGTTTCTTTTTGTTACGGAACTTAACACGAACTATTATAGTATTCAGTTCTTAAAGGAAAATGACTGTGATAAGTATTATCAGTATAATAAGAAACTGTTATTTGACAAACAGCAGGAGGAGATCCTGTCAGAACTAAATGAAGTAGAACAGGATCTGAACACTGCCATAAAATAGATGATTAGTATGTAAGTTTATATCCATGACGGATTTTGCGATAAATTTTCCAGATAATCATGGCCGGAAAGCTGAACGCAATATATAGTGATGATAGAATTCCGACACCCCACCGACGATCATAAAATTAAAATGCCAATATTCATAAGTCAAAGTCCTCCTTGTCAATGTTTTTATATATTGATGTTATATATGATGTGGAATTTTGCTTCCGGGTACATTGTATGGACTTTTGGTAAGAAGATAAAGAGAAACGGATGGATCTTAACACGGTATGAACAAGAATCGTTATTTTCTTAACATTGTTTTAGCGAAAAGAAGTACATTTACTTTAAAGACAACAGGTGTTAAAATAAGCAATGAATGTAAACGAAGATGATATAAGACCCGGGGAGGTCTTAAACAAGATGAGATAAAGGAGAAATATATATGAAATGGAATCAGTTTCTTCTGAAGACAACAACAGAGGCAGAAGATATCGTCAGCAGCATGCTTGCTGATCTTGGAATCGAAGGAGTGCAGATCGAAGATAAGATCCCACTTACACAGTCTGACAAAGAGCAGATGTTCGTAGACATCCTGCCGGATATGCCGGAAGATGACGGATGTGCATACCTGACATTCTATCTGGATGAAGAAGTAGACAAGCATGAGATGTTACTGAAGGTCAGACAGGAATTAGAAGAGATGAGAAGTTATCTGAATGTGGGAGACTGTACGATCGAAGAGTCTCAGACGGAAGATGGAGACTGGGTAAATAACTGGAAGCAATATTTCCATCAGTTCTATATTGATGACATTCTTGTCATTCCTTCATGGGAGAATGTAGAGGCAAAAGACAGCGACAAGATGGTGATCCATATCGATCCGGGCACAGCATTCGGAACCGGTATGCATGAGACCACACAGCTCTGCATCCGCCAGCTTAAAAATATGTGACAGAAGATACAGAGATCTTAGACGTTGGATGTGGAAGCGGAATCCTTGGAATGTTGGCGTTAAAGTTCGGCGCAAAGCATTCGGTAGGAACAGACCTGGATCCGTGTGCGATCGATGCAACCTACGAGAATATGGACAACAACGGAATCAGCAGAGACCAGTATGAAGTCATGATCGGTAATATCATTGATGATAAAGAAGTACAGGATAAGGTCGGTTATGAAAATACGATATCGTAGCAGCAAATATCCTGGCAGATGTACTGGTGCCGCTGACACCTGTGATCATCCACCAGTTGAAAAAGGGCGGTATCTATATCACAAGCGGAATCATCGAAGATAAAGAAGAAGTGGTCGTAGAAGCTGTGAAGAAAGCAGGACTCGAAGTTCTGGAAGTGAACCACCAGGGTGAATGGGTATCTGTAACGGCAAGAAAGAATTAGAGGATTCGATATGCAACATTTTTTGTGTCACCGGAGCAGGTGAAGGAAGAAAAGATCTACGTAGAGGGCGGCGACGTCAATCATATGAAGAATGTACTCCGCATGAAGACCGGTGAAGAACTTACGGTAAATGACGGAGAAGGCAGTCAGTACCTGTGTGCAGGTGGAATCCTATGAAGCAGATATGGCAGTGCTTAAGATACTGGAGAAAAAGCAGGACGAGAGCGAGCTTGCATCAAAGATCTATCTGTTTCAGGGACTTCCGAAGCAGGACAAGATGGAACTGATCGTGCAGAAGTCGGTAGAACTCGGCGCATATCAGGTAATCCCGGTGGCGACAAAGCGAGCCGTGGTCAAGCTGGATGCGAAGAAGGCGAAGAAGAAGGTCGAACGCTGGCAGCAGATTGCGGTCAGTGCGGCGAAGCAGGCAGGACGAGGTATTATTCCTGAGGTGGGAGAAGTATGCACTTATGCGCAGGCATTAAAGCAGGCAGAAGAACTGGACGTTGTCCTGATCCCATACGAACTGGCAAAAGGGATGGAAGAGACGAAGCAGATCATCGCAGGGATCAGACCGGGGCAGTCGGTCGGCATCTTTATCGGACCGGAAGGCGGCTTTGAGGAAGAAGAAGTAGCACTTGCCATGAAAACCGGGGCAAATCCGGTGACCCTTGGCAAGAAGAATCCTTCGGACAGAGACTGCAGGACTTACGATGCTTTCGGTTCTGATGTTCCATCTGGAAGGGTAGAAACATAATCTAATACTAAGAATGAAGAGTACAGGAAGTGAAGAAATGAAGGAAGCATATCTGGATAATTCGGCGACTACCATGGCATACCGAAGCGTCGGGGAACTGGTGCAGAAGGTCATGTGTGAAGACTATGGCAATCCGTCTTCTATGCATAACAAAGGTGTGGAAGCAGAAAAATATATAAAAGAAGCAAAAGAAACATTTGCCAGACTCTGGAAGGTACAGGAAAAGGAAGTGTATTTTACTTCCGGCGGTACGGAGAGTGACAATATGGCACTGATCGGCGCGGCAAGAGCGAATAAGCGTGCAGGCAACCACCTAATCACATCATCCATCGAGCACCCGGCAATCATCAACACCATGCGTTTCCTTTGGAGGAAGAAGAAGGATTCCGTGTGACCTATCTTCCGGTAGATCAGTACGGAAGAATCCGTCTGGATGCGTTGAAAGAAGCGCTGTGTGAAGATACGATCCTGGTATCGATCATGTATGTGAACAACGAAGTGGGTTCCGTACAGCCGATTCAGGAAGCGGCAAGTATCGTAAAGGCATATAATAAAGACATTTTATTCCATGTCGATGCGGTACAGGGATTTGGAAAATACAAGATCTACCCGAAGAAACTGAAGGTAGATATGTGCTCCATCAGCGGTCACAAGATCCACGGACCGAAGGGCGTGGGTGCATTATCATCGGTGAAAATGTAAAGATTCGCCCGATCGTCTACGGCGGCGGCCAGCAGCATGACATGCGTTCCGGAACGGAAAATGTACCGGGAATCGCAGGACTTTCCCTGGCGGCAAAGACGATTTACGATAACCTCGATGAAAAAGTGGAGAAGATGCGGGCGTTAAAACAGCATTTCATCGAAGGCGTGGAAAAGATCGAGAATACAACGATCCATGGTTTATACGATGAGACGTCGGCACCGCATATTATCAGTGTAGGAATCGCAGGGATCAGAAGTGAAGTGCTATTACATGCGCTGGAAGATAAAGGAATCTATGTGTCATCCGGATCGGCATGTGCGTCCAACCATCCGCAGATCAGCGGTGTGTTAAAAGGAATCGGGGCAAAACAGGAGTTTCTGGATGCGACGCTTCGGTTTAGTATGTCAGAATTTACTACACTGGAAGAGATTGACTATACGCTCGATGCACTATATAATATAGTACCGATGCTTAGAAGATATACCAGACATTAGAAAGTTACAGATAAAAGAGAAAGAGATTAGGAAAGGAATCAGAAGATGAGATTTCATACATTTTTATTAAAATATGGAGAGATTGGAATTAAGGGAAAGCAACCGTCATCTGTTCGAAGACGCACTGGTGCGCCAGGTGCGTTATGCGTTAAAGAAGATGTAGACGGGAACTTTGATGTCCACAAATCCCAGGCGAGAATTTATGTGGACTGTGAGGGTGATTATGATTACGAGGATACGGTGGAACATCTGAAGAAAGTATTCGGACTGGTCGGAATCTGCCCGGTTGTCCGTATGGAGGATAAAGGTTTCGAGGAATTGAAAAAGATGTTGTCGCATATATGGATGAGATGTATCCAGATAAGAACTTTACATTTAAAGTAGAGTCCAGACGTGCCAAAAAGTCTTATCCGCTGAACTCTATGGAGATCAGCCGTGACCTTGGAGAAGCGATCCTGTGCATTCCCGGAAAGCGGAATCAAAGTAGATGTACATCATCCGGATGTCATGGTGAACGTAGAAGTCAGGAATGAGATCTACGTATATTCACAGATCATCCCGGGAGCGGGCGGTATGCCGGTCGGAACCAATGGACGCGCGATGCTGCTTTTATCCGGCGGTATCGACAGCCCGGTGGCAGGATACATGGTATCCAAACGTGGAGTAAGCCTTGAGGCTACTTACTTCCATGCGCCGCCGTATACAAGCGAACGTGCAAAACAAAAGTTGTGGATCTTGCAAAGAAAGTGGCAAAATATTCCGGACCGATCAAGCTGCATGTCGTCAACTTTACAGATATCCAGCTGTACATTTACGATCAATGCCCGCATGATGAGCTGACGATCATTATGAGAAGATACATGATGCGTATCGCAGAACATTTTGCAAAAGAGGATGGCTGCTTAGGTATGATCACAGGGAAAGTATCGGACAGGTGGCAAGCCAGACCATGCAGAGTCTTGCAGCAACAAACGATGTATGTACGATGCCTGTATACCGTCCACTGATCGGATTCGACAAAGCAGGAGATCGTGGATGTATCAGAAAAAAATCGATACTTATGAGACCTCGATCCAGCCGTTCGAAGACTGCTGTACGATCTTCGTGGCAAAACATCCGGTAACCAAGCCGAATATTGATGTGATCCGCCGTTCGGAAGAGAATCTGAATGAGAAGATCGATGAGCTGATGAAACAGGCGATTGAGACCGTTGAGATCATTGAAGTAAAATAAATAGAAGTAAAAAGAGGGCTGAACCCTTAAACAGGTCAGCCCTTTTTCTAAGTAAATCATTTACCTGATTAGTCACAAAGATATGGTTTTAACATTTCCATGATCTCTTCTACGTTGTCATCAGCGTGGATGTTCAGATCGATCGGTTTAGAAAGATCTAAGCTGAAGATTCCCATGATTGATTTTGCATCAATTACATATCTGCCAGAAACAAGATCAAAGTCAACATCGAATTTAGTGATATCGTTGACAAAAGATTTTACTTTGTCGATTGAATTTAAAGAAATCTTTACTGTTTTCATTGGAATACCCTCCTTGATTCATTTCTTGTTCTATAGATATATTAAGAGTCAGACGAAGAAAAGTCAAGGAACAAATTGCCAAAAAGAATTCAGAAGATTTTCGTTAGATGTTACAACAATGTGTTAAAATAACGTTTTAAAAAGAAAGGAACAGATATATGAAGAAAGTAGCATTGCATAATCTCGTATGAGACGGAAGCCATGCAGGAACTGCTTGGAAAAGCATGGATATGAGATCGTGCCGTTCCAGGAAGGTGCGGATGTCTATATCATTAATACCTGTACCGTAACGAATATGGCGGACCGGAAGTCCAGACAGATGCTTCATAAAGCAAGAAAGATGAATCCGGATTCTATTGTTGTTGCCTGCGGCTGTTAAGGCTAAGAAAAAATGATGAAGGTGTTGATATTGTCGTTGGTAATAATAAGAAGCAGAATATTGTTGAAATCCTGGAAAATTATGAAAAAGAAAAGAATCAGGATGGTCAGCGGGAAACATCAGACGAACAGGAAAAGGAAACAGAGACCTATCAGGAGATTCTGGATATCAATCATGAAAAAAGTGTATGAAGATCTGCATTTAAGTACGGCGGCGGAACATACAAGAGCGTATATCAAGATTCAGGACGGATGCAACCAGTTCTGCTCTTACTGTATCATTCCGTTCGCAAGAGGAAGGGTAAGAAGCAGAAGCCGTGACAGTGTGCTGGATGAAGTGAAGACACTGTCGGCCAATGGATATAAAGAAGTGGTACTGACCGGAATCCATCTGAGTTCGTACGGAATCGACTGTGACGACAACCTGTTGTCACTGATTCTGGCGATCCATGAAGTGGAAGGAATCGAAAGAATCCGTCTTGGATCACTGGAGCCGAGAATTATTACGGAAGAATTTGCACAGACGATCGCAAAACTTCCGAAGATGTGTCCGCATTTCCATCTGTCATTGCAGAGCGGATGCAACGCAACATTGAAGCGCATGAACCGCAGATACACAGCAGAAGAGTATTATGAGAAATGTCAGCTGCTCCGCAAATATTTCGACAACCCGGCACTTACAACGGACGTGATCGTCGGTTTTCCGGGAGAGACGGAAGAAGAGTTTGCAGAGTCGAAGGCATTTGTAGATAAAGTAGATTTTTATGAAACCCATATTTTCAAGTATTCGAGAAGAGAAGGGACAAAGGCAGCGGCTATGAAAGACCAGGTGCCGGATCAGATCAAGGCCGCAAGAAGCGCCGAACTTCTGGAACTGAACCGTAAGAAGCAGGCGGTTTATGAAGAAAGACTGCTTGGAACCACAGGAGGTCCTGATCGAGGAGAAAATCGTGCGTGATGGAGAGGAACTTCAGATCGGGCACACGAAGGAATATGTGAAAATTGGTGTAAAAAATCGAATAATCTTATTAATCAGCTTGTAAATGTAGAAATTGAAAACCAATTACAAATATTGCATTGAAATTTGAGATTTAATCATGTAGAATAAAATTGAAATATTTTTGGAGGACGTGATTATATGAAAAATATGACAAATACCCAGTTTTTCAGGTAGAAAGTGGACCACAGATCAGCGCAAAGGACATTCTGGAGATTGTATATAAGGCATTAAGTGAAAAGGGATATAACCCGGTTAACCAGATCGTAGGTTATATTATGTCCGGAGATCCGACCTACATCACAAGCCATAACGGAGCCAGAAGTCTGATCATGAAGATGGAAAGAGATGAACTGGTAGAAGAGATGCTCAAGACGTATATCGAGCATAATGAGTGGGAATAATGACTATGAGAATCATGGGACTGGACTATGGATCTAAGACGGTAGGCGTTGCCATCAGCGACCCGCTGGGAATTACTGCTCAGGGAGTAGAGACAATATGCAGAAAGGACGAGAACAAGCTCAGAAAGACCTGTGCGCGTATCGAAGCATTGATTGAAGAGTATCAGGTTACGAAGATTGTTCTCGGACTTCCGAAGCATATGAATAATGATATTGGAGATCGTGCGGAAAAAAATCAATGGCATTTGGTGAGATGTTAAAAGACGGACCGGCCTTGAGGTCGTTATGTGGGACGAGCGTCTGACAACAGTAGAAGCTGAGCGGACTTTGATAGAGAATAAGGTGAGGCGTGAAGACCGCAAGAAGTATGTCGATGAGATTGCGGCAGTCTTTATTTTGCAGGGATATCTGGATTCACTTGCGCATACGCCCTGGATTAAGAGGTGGATTATAGATGGAAAAGATTAAATTCATGTCCGAAGAGATGAATGAAGAAGTAGATTTTTTATGTACTTGAACAGACAAAAGTTGGTGGGGGTGTCTTATATTCTGGTGACAGATTCGGAAGATGATGATGCAGAATGTCTGATTTTGAAAGACACATCAGGAGAGAACCAGTCAGAGAGTGTATACGAGATCGTAGAAGATGATGTAGAGCTTTCTGCTGTTCTGAAAGTATTTGAAGAACTACTTGAAGATGTAGAGATTGAAAGGTAGTTTGGAATGTCTATCAGTAAAGAGAAGTTTAAAGAAATGCTGAGAGAAAAGGGTTGAAAGTTACCAACCAGCGTATACTGGTACTGGAGGTCCTTGCAGATCATCGTGATAAGCATCTGACTGCAGAAGATATTTATGAATTAGTAAGAGAAGATTATCCGGAAATCGGGCTGGCAACAATTTACCGGACAGTGCAGCTGTTACTGGAAATGCAATTGGTGGATCGTATCAATCTTGATGATGGATGTGCACGTTATGAGATCGGAGAATTCTTCGATGGAGAAGAAAGACATCATCATCATCACCTGATATGCAGAACATGTGGAAAGATCATTCCGTTCAAGGATGATCTTCTGGAAAATCTGGAAGATAAGATCGAAGAGACAACGGGATTTCATGTGTTAGACCACGAATTAAAGTTCTACGGACAGTGCAAGGAGTGCCAAAAAAGAGGCAGAAAAAATAGTACGGTAAGCACGTGGAGGTGTAATTTTGAAGAGAAAACAATGGAAAAATGCGTATCATTCCACTCGGAGGTCTGGAAAAGATCGGAATGAACATCACAGCTTTTGAGTATGAGGACAGTATTATTGTTGTAGACTGTGGATTATCTTTCCCGGAGGAGGATATGCTCGGAATCGACCTGGTCATTCCGGATGTTACTTATCTGAAGGATAATATCCAGAAAGTCAAAGGATTTGTGATCACCCATGGTCATGAAGACCATATCGGTGCACTCCCTTATATATTAAGAGAACTGAATCTTCCGATCTATGCGACCAAGCTTACGATGGGAATCATCGAGAAGAAGCTGACGGAGCACAATCTGCTTCGCAGTACAAGAAGAAAAGTTGTAAGACACGGACAGTCGATCAATCTGGGTCAGTTCCGTATCGAATTTATCAAGACAAATCACAGTATCCAGGATGCTTCTGCACTTGCGATTTATTCTCCGGCAGGAATCGTAGTGCATACCGGTGACTTTAAAGTAGATTATACACCGGTATTCGGCGATGCCATTGATCTGCAGCGTTTTGCAGAGATTGGAAAGAAAGGTGTTCTGGCACTGATGTCGGACAGTACCAATGCGGAGAGACCGGGATTTACCCAGTCTGAGCGTACGGTAGGTATTACATTTGACCACATTTTTGCAGAGCATAAAGATACACGTATTATCATTGCAACATTCGCATCTAATGTAGACCGTGTGCAGCAGATTATTAATACTGCCTACAAATATGACCGCAAGGTTGTTGTAGAAGGACGAAGCATGGTGAATATCATCCAGGTTGCACAGGAGCTGGGATACTTAAATGTTCCGGATAAGACGCTGATCGAGATCGACCAGCTGAAGAATTATCCACCGGAGAAGACAGTTCTGATCACAACCGGAAGTCAGGGAGAATCAATGGCAGCACTGTCACGTATGGCAGCAGATGTGCATAAGAAAGTAACAATCATGCCTGGCGATACGATCATCTTCAGTTCAAACCCGATCCCTGGAAATGAAAAATCCGTATCCAAGGTCATCAATGAACTGACTGCGAAAGGTGCGAATGTCATTTTCCAGGATGCACATGTATCCGGTCATGCTTGTCAGGAAGAAATGAAACTGATCTATTCTCTGGTAAAACCGAAATATGCAATTCCGGTCCATGGAGAGTACAGACATCTGAAAGCAAATGCAGGAATCGCCAAGATGCTTGGTATTCCGAAAGAAAATATTTTTATTCTGAAATCGGGTAATGTACTGGAACTCAACGATAAGGAAGCAAAAGTTGTAGACAACGTGCATACAGGAGAGATCCTGGTAGACGGCCTCGGTGTCGGAGATGTTGGTAATATCGTACTTCGTGACCGTCAGCATCTGTCAGAGGATGGTATCATGATTGTTGTACTGACACTGGAGAAGGGAAGCAACCAGCTTCTTGCAGGTCCGGATATTGTATCGCGCGGATTCGTGTATGTAAGAGAGTCTGAAAGTCTGATGGAAGAGGCGAGAAAAGTCCTTACAGAAGCGGTAGAAGACTGTCTGACACACCAGCGTAATGCGGACTGGAGCAAGATCAAGCTTGTGATTCGTGATACGATGAATGATTTCATCTGGAAGCGGACCAAGAGAAGACCAATGATTCTTCCGATTATTATGGACGTATAGAAAGGTATAATTATAATTAAACGGGAAATGAGCCGCACATTGTATAAAACAGGCGCCTTCGAACGCAGTGGGCGAAGCCTGTTTTGTGCAGTGTACGGCTCATTTCCTTGTAGAAACTCAAGATGAAAAAATGTGTAACAGATAAAACCGTAACAAATAGAACAGAGGTAGGAATACTATGATCGTAGATGAACGTATGGTCACATACATCCGGTCGCTGGAACGTCCGGAGAATCCTGTCATAGAAGCAATCGAACAGGAAGCGTTAGATAGTTTCGTGCCGATCATCCGGAAGGAAACCCAGAGTTTCCTGAAAGTCATGATGTTGATGAACCGCCCGGCGAGAGTCCTTGAAGTCGGTACAGCAGTCGGATTTTCGGCGATTTTAATGAGCGAATATCTTCCGGAAGGAAGCCATATCACAACGATAGAAAATTATGAAAAAGAATTCCGATCGCAAGAAATAATTTCAAACGGGCAGGGAAAGAAGAACAGATCACCCTGATCGAAGGGGATGCCCTGGAAGTGATGGAGACACTGGAAGGCCCGTATGATTTTATTTTTATGGATGCGGCTAAGGGACAGTATATCCACTATATGCCGGAGGCAGTGAGACTGCTTTCGGATGGTGGCATCTTAATGTCGGATAATGTATTACAGGATGGAGATATCATTGAATCCCGGTTCGCGGTTGAACGGAGAAACCGTACGATCCACAGCCGGATGAGGATTATCTCTATGAATTAAAACACAGTGATGTGCTGGAGACATCGATCATCCCACTGGGAGACGGTGTGGCACTCAGCATTAAGAAGAAAAAAGAAGAGAAGGAGAATCGATAAGATGAGAAACAGACATCCAGAATTACTGATTCCTGCAAGCAGTCTGGAAGTGTTGAAGACTGCGGTTATGTTTGGTGCAGATGCAGTATATATCGGTGGAGAAGCCTTTGGACTTCGTGCAAAGGCAAAAAACTTCTCCATGGAAGACATGAAAGAAGGGTGCGGTTTGCACATGACCATGGCGCAAGAGTCCATGTCACCGTGAATATTCTTGCACACAATGATGACCTGGAGGAGCAGCAGAGTATTTAAAGAACTGAAAGAAATCGGTCCGGACGCCCTGATCATTGCAGACCCGGCAATCTTTATGCTTGCCAAAGAGATCTGCCCGGAGATTGAAAGACACGTCAGCACGCAGGCAAATAATACCAACTACGGTACATTTAACTTTTGGTGGAACCTGGGAGCAAAACGTGTGGTAACAGCCAGAGAGCTTTCGTTAAAAAGAGATCAAAGAGATCCGTGCACATATCCCGGAAGAGATGGAGATTGAAAGCTTTCATCCACGGGGCAATGTGTATCTCTTATTCTGGAAGATGTCTCTTGAGTAATTTCTTCACAGGAAGAGATGCCAATCAGGGGGCCTGCACACATCCGTGCCGCTGGAAGTATTCCATTGTGGAAGAGTCAAGACCTGGGGAGTATATGCCGGTTTATGAGAATGAGAGAGGAACTTATATTTTCAATTCTAAGGATTTGTGCATGATCGAACACATTCCGGATCTGATCAATGCCGGAATCGACAGCTTTAAGATTGAAGGACGTATGAAGACTGCGTTTTATGTGGCAACAGTTGCAAGAACTTATCGCAAGGCAATTGATGATTATCTGGAAGATCCGAAGAAATATCAGGCAAATATGCCATGGTACCAGGAACAGATTTCCAACTGTACCTATCGTCAGTTCACGACAGGATTTTATTTTGGAAAACCAAGTGAAGAAAGCCAGATTTATGACAGTAATACGTATATCAGAGAGTACACATATCTTGGCATCATAGGAGAGATTAAAGACGGACTGTACAGGATTGAACAGCGAAATAAATTCTCGGCAGGCGAAGACCAGTGATTGAGATCATGAAACCGGACGGACAGAATGTAGAAGCAACTGTAGAAAAATCATAGATGAGGATGGAAATGAACAGGAAAGTGCACCACATCCGAAACAGGTGCTTTATGTGGCACTCAGTGCAGATGCATCGGTATATGATATTTTAAGAAGAGCAGAAAAAGAAACAGAATAATCTTATGGAAAAGAAGACAGTGATTCAGTGCAAAAATGGAAAAGCACAGAATCACTGTTTTTGCATAGAATATAATAAAACTGCCGGGAGGGAGCCGCTGTATTGAAATCATTTCCCAACCCCTCACAGCAGCAGAAGAAAAGTATTATGTGCAAAAATATACAGAGGGTGATCTGGAAGCAAAGCATATTTTGATAGAAAGAAATCTGAGGCTGGTTGCCCATATTGTAAAAAATATCAGCCTCCACCGGAGGAAATGGAAGATCTTCTGTCTATTGGGACAATAGGACTTATGAAAGCTGTTGTTACGTTTGATCCGGAAAAAAGTGCAAGACTTGCAACATATGCAGCTCGTTGTATAGAAAATGAATTATTGATGCATTTCCGCGGAAAGAAAAATCGTCAAAAGAAGTCTCTCTGTATGAACCGATCGGAACAGACAGGGAGGGAAATGAGATACAGCTATTTGATGTGATCGAGATGGGAGAAGAAGATGTTCATCACAGGCTCGAAAAAAAGAAGATGTCATACGATTATATCAGAAAGTTGAGTCAGAACTGTCTGCAAGAGAACGCATAGTATTGAAATTGCGGTATGGATTATATAATGAAGAAGAATATACACAGCGCGAAATCGCCAAAATGTTGGGAATTTCAAGATCATATGTTTCAAGGATTGAGAAGAGTGCAATTGAAAAACTGAGAGCCTTTTTTCCTTCTTAGAAAAGTCTTTAAGAAATCTTTAGAATTATATGGCAATTATTTTAAGAATCAAAGTCTATACTTAGCACCATAAGAAAGAGACATATCAGAAGGTATGTGAGAAAGGGTGGCAGTTATGAAAGTACTGGTGTTAAGTGGAAGATTTGGAATGGGACATGAAATGGCAGCCAATGCAATCTGTGAACAGTTCCGTAAGCTTGATAAAGATACAGAAATTGTAAAAAAAGATCTCCTGGAAGAATTATATCCACATATCAGCAAACTTATTTTTGGGGGATTTCGTCTGATGGTGGAGCATTGCCACGGAATATATAACTTTATTTATAAAATGTCTGGAAAAATGAAAGTAGAAATGCAGCCGAGAGGAGCTGCGATTTATAAAAAGTTAAAGAAAATCCTGAAAAGGAACAGCCGGATGTTATTGTCTGTACACATCCGATGTGTGTAAAGGCAATTGCATCATATAAAGAAAAAGACTGGACTTTCGACACCGCTGGTTACATGTATTACAGATATCAGCATGCATCCGGAATGGAAAGCAGATCAGACAGATCTGTATCTGGCACCTACCAGGGAGATTAAGGAGCATCTGATCTGTGAAGGTACAAAAGCAGAGAATATTCTTGTAACAGGAATTCCTGTACGTCAGCAGTTCTTGAATATGGACAGGAATCATCTGGAAAATGAAAAAAAAGTTCGCAGAGTTCTTGTAATGGGAGGCGGACTTGGCCTCATGCCAGATTTGAGAAGATTACTGGGAAAAAATTGCATAGTATGCAATCTGTTCAGATCATTGTTATTACGGGAAAGAATCATAAAATGTACGAAGAATGGGTGAACCGGTATGAGGATGTCAAAGTACTGGGATATACAGAAAATATCAGTAAATATATGCGGTGGGCAGATCTTGTGATCACAAAAGCCGGAGGGATCACGTTGTTTGAAATTCTTCACAGTCAGGTACCGTTATTTGTGATTCATCCATTTCTGGAGCAGGAAATGAACAATGCAAGGTATGCGGCAGAAAAAGGATTTGCAAAAGTGGTATGGGGAAAACACGAGGATTATATTCCGGAACTGGAAAAACTTCTGAATGACAGAAAACTTCTGAAACAGATGGATGAGAATGTAAGACATGCCCGGAAGGAAATGATAGATGTTTCTCTGGATAAGGCGGTAGAGATCATGGAAGAGAGGATGACGGCATAATGAAGAAAGCAGTAAAGGCAGGAATTATAGGTGCAGGAGCACTTGGATATAGTATCATTCCAACATATCTGATGAAGTACCACTGGATTATCAGAGACAAAAAGATGGCGAAAAAAGAAGAAAAGGTTTTATATCTGACATTTGACGACGGACCTGATACCGTATATACGAACAAATTACTGGATCTTCTGGATCAGGAACAGGTTCCGGCAACCTTTTTCATGGTAGCGGAAGCTGCACAGGGACATCCGGATATTGTGAAACGGATGAAAAAAAGTGGATATTCTATAGGAATACATTCTTTGAGTCATCAAAGTGCAATGCTGTTCGGACCTGGAAGGACGAAAAGGGATCTGAAAGAATCCAGGAAGATTATGGGAAAAATGGGAATTGACGTAAAAGAATACAGACCACCATGGGGACATTTGAACCTGATGAGTTTATACTGCATCAGGAAAATGCATTTGCAACTGATTTTTGGGATGTAATGGCGCAGGACTGGTCTGCGAAGGAGACGGCAGACAGTATCTGCAATAAAATTTTAGACGTGTATTTTCGGGAGCAGTGATATGCCTGCATGATGGAAGAGGAGAAAATGGTGCACCGGGAAGAACAATTGAAGCACTGAAAAAAGCAATTCCAATGTTAAAGGCACAAGGATATGAATTTAGAAGGATTGAAGAAAAGTATGAAACATCAGGAAGGTCAGAGATCGGTTAAAAAAATATATTGTGTTATTTATATTGCTGGTGCTCGTAGTCATATTTATTGTATTGAAGGGTGCGGATATAGAATCTGTATGGAATGCAATGAAAAATGCGGATCCGAAATGGCTGACGGCAGGCCTTGGTCTGGCAGCAGTGTTTAATATTGCAGAAGGCATTAATCTGAGAAAAGTTTTAGTATCTTTTGGATATCGGGTAAGCTTTAAAGAGGCTATGAAATATGCATATATTGGCTATTTCTTCAGTTCGGTAACACCATCGGCGACCGGAGGACAGCCATTGCAGCTATATGCGATGAGCAAAGATAAGATCCACGTGGCACATGGAACGATGGCACTTTTAACAGAGCTTACGAGTTTTCAGATTGCAGCATTTCTGATGGAAAACATTGCAGCGTTCTGGATTCTGACAGGAAGAATACACCTGAATAAAATTATGCTGATACTGGCATTGGTTGGTTATATTATGAATCTGCTTTTTATTGCCGCACTGATGATCGTGATCGTATCTGACAGACTGAAAAGAAAAATCGTAAAAAGGAATTCGCTTTTTGGTTATGAAACTTCCATTTAGACATAAAGAGAAAATGGAAAGTAAAATCAATGATATATTACATGATTTTGAAAATTGCAAAGATTTTTTAAAAAAAGATCCAAACCTTACATTACAGGTAATTGGGGTGAGCCTGGTACAGATTATCTGCTGGTTCAGCGTTCCGTGGGCAGTATATCATGCAATGGGAGAAGCAGGCAGTACATTTGGAAGCCTTTTTTACATCAGATTATATTATATATGACAACAGCGCTTCTTCCGTTTCCGGGAGCGGAAGGAATCAGTGAATCTTCTTTTGTAAAATTATTTGCCGGTATGTTTTCTTCGGTACCGGTTGCGCTGTAGTATTGGTGAATCGTGGGATCAGTTTTTACTTCCTGTTGATCTTAAGTGGAATACTTGGTGTGGTGTTAGGACGTTTTAATGGAAGAAGTGCAGATCAAAGTGGAACGAAATACAAACTGCAACAGGAAACAGAAAATGGAACTGGAAAAATATTGACATAACAGAAAGAATAGGATATGATGATTGCACATTTAACGAAGATGAGGAATCATATATTCTGTTCTTTTTTCGTTTTATCCTATGCAGCAATGCGATGAGCAGCTGCTTCTTTAACGGCTATTTCGGCCGGAATATCAATTGTAAATTTAATTTAATAAGCTTGTACCGAAAAAAGCCGGGTGCAGGAATCACGATCGAACCTGGTGGATACGGATACAGAAAGGAGTATGTAGATGTCGTTTTGTACAGTTTTATCTGCAGCTGTTCAGGGACTGAGTGTAGAGATGATCAGAGTGGAGGCTGATGTCAGTAACGGACTTCCGATGTTTCACATGGTAGGATATCTGTCTTCGGAAGTAAAAGAAGCATCAGAGAGAGTGCGTACAGCAATTCGCAATTCGGGAATGAAATTACCGGCTAAGAAGATTATTGTGAATCTGGCTCCGGCAACAGTTAGAAAAAGAGGAGCGTCGTTTGATCTGCCGATTACACTGGCGGTTCTGGTAGCAATGAATTATGTACCGGAAGAGGCACTAAAAGGTGTGGCAGTGATTGGTGAGGTGAGTCTGGAGGGGAAAATAAGAGGTGTGTCAGGTGTGCTGCCAATCGTTATGGAAGCTAAGAATCAGGGCTGTACTGCCTGTATTTTGCCGGAAGAAAATGAAATAGAAGGCAGGCTTGTGAGCGGGATAAAGATTCTTCCCGCTGATAATCTGGAAAAAAACTCTGCGCATATCTGAACGGAGATGAAAAAGAGCTACATAGAAAAAAACAGGGAAGGTCCTCCGCACAAAGAAATATTTTCGAAAATAAAAAGAGGATTTTTCAGACATATCTGGTCAAAATGCGGTGAAGAGGGCAGCGGAGATTGCCGTGGCGGGAGGACATAATTTATTGATGGCAGGACCGCCGGGATCCGGCAAGTCGATGATTGCAAGAAGGATTGCGACGATTTTACCGGAATTGTCATTGGAGGAGAGCCTGGAGATTACCAGAATATACAGTGTACTTGGAATGATAGATAAAGAGCAGCCTTTGATCACCAGGCGTCCGTTTCGAAGTGTTCATCATACCATAACGAAGACTGCATTAGTTGGAGGTGGAATGACACCAAGACCGGGAGAAATCAGTATGGCTCACGGAGGTGTGTTATTTTTGGATGAACTGGCAGAGTTTCCGAGAAATGTACTGGAAGTGTTGAGACAGCCTTTGGAGGAACATCAGATACATATTGCCAGAAATTATGGAAATTTTACATTTCCGGCAGAATTTATGCTGGTAGCAGCCATGAATCCGTGCCCATGCGGTAATTATCCAGATATGCAGAAATGTTCATGTACGCCGTCACAGATCCAGAAATATCTTGGAAAGATAAGTCAGCCATTTCTGGATCGTATGGATCTGTGTATTGAGACACCGAAAGTGGAGTACCGGGAACTGGATATAGAAAGGATAGGAAAAAAAGAGGAGGAATCATCGGAGGTAATACGAAGCAGAGTAGTAGAAGCAAGAAAATTACAGAAAAAAAAGATACGAGGGAACGCAAATCCGTACAAACTCTATGCTTGGACCGGGAGAAATCAGGACCTATATTCCATTAGGCAGTGCGGAAAGAAAGTTGATGGAGAAGGCATTTGAAAGGATGGGGCTGACAGCGAGAACATATCATAAGATTTTACGAGTTGCAAGAACGATTGCTGATTTGGATTACAGTGAAAAAGTGACGGAGAAGCATTTAAAAGAGGCAATCGCTTATCGGTCGTTGGATAAAAAATATTGGGGACGTTAAGAAAGGAGAAAAGCAGATGATCTACGAATACTGGCTGGCAGGAATAAAAGAGATTACAGATCTGAAGAAGCAAAAACTAAGAGAGGTATATGGATCTGGAAAAGCCATATATTATATAGAAGAAACTAAGTTAGATAAACTGCGCTTTCTAAACGAGAAGGATGTGGCGATATTAAAGAATGCAAAAAAAGATACAGAACTTGAAGAAAAATGGAGAAGGACAGAAGAAAAAAAGAATACAGTTTATTCCGTACTTTTTAAAGACGTATCCGGAAAAACTGAAATATATTACCGATCCTCCGTATGCATTATATGTACTCGGACAACTTCCGGATGAAAAAAGAAAAAAGTGCGGCGATTGTTGGGGCGAGAAACTGTACGGCGTATGGTGAACAGATGGCATTACAATATGGAAAAAGCTGCAGAAGCAGGAATACAGATAATAAGTGGTATGGCAAGAGGAATTGACGGTGCAGGACAAAGAGGAGCGTTAAATAGCAGTTGGGCTAAAGAAAGTGGTGTGACATATGCGGTACTTGGATGCGGAGGATGTCTGTTATCCAAGAGAGAATATAGGATTGTATATGGATATACAGGAAAAAGAGAGGAATAGTATCCGAATTTTCACCAGGAACCCAGCCGTATGCGTGGAATTTTCCAAGAAGAAATCGAATCATCAGTGCGCTGGCGGACTGGATACTTATTATGGAAGCAAAAGAAAGGAGCGGATCATTGATTACTGCGGATCTTGCACTGGAGCAGGGAAAGGATGTATATGCTCTCCCGGACCGGTAAACAGTGTGTTAAGTCAGGGTGTCACAGACTGATCAAGCAGGGGGCGGGGATATTGATGACCCCGAAGAATTGATGGATGAATGGAACCTTAATCCGGTTGAAATCGGGCAAAAAGGAAACAAAAGTGAAAAACTGCTTGAAAGTCCTGAGTTTATGGTGTATAGTTGTCTCGATTTGTTCACGAAAAGGGACAAATCAGCTGATGTAAGAACCGGACTTTCAGTTACAGAGTTAATGGAAAGACTGATTACGTTAGAATTAAATGGATATGTAAAGGAAGTATCCAGAAATTATTATATAAGGCTGCAGTAAAGATACAGCCGCTATTATGGAGGAAATTATGGCACGCTATCTGGTAATCGTGGAGTCACCTGCGAAGGTGAAAACAATTAAAAAGTTTTTAGGAAGTAATTATGTAGTGACTGCATCGAATGGTCACGTAAGAGATATGCCCAAGAGCCAGATGGGTATCGATATTGAAAATGATTATGAACCAAAATATATAACGATCAGAGGAAAGGAGAAATCCTTGCAAAGCTTCGCAAGGAAGTGAAGAAAGCTGACAAGATTTATCTGGCAACTGACCCGGACCGTGAAGGAGAAGCAATTTCCTGGCATCTGAGTAAAGCGTTAAAATTAGAGGATAAAAATTTTATCGAATCAGTTTTAATGAGATTACCAAGAATGCAGTAAAAGCGTCGCTTAAGAATCCAAGAGAGATAGACATGGATCTGGTAGATGCACAGCAGGCACGTCGTGTCCTGGACAGAATTGTAGGCTACAAGATCAGTCCGCTTTTGTGGGCAAAGGTTAAGAGGGGATTAAGTGCCGGCCGTGTACAGTCTGTTGCACTTCGAATTATTGCAGACAGAGAAGAGGAGATAGATGCATTTATACCGGAAGAGTATTGGACACTTGATGCGAATCTGAAAGTAAAAGGCGAAAAAAACTTCTTACGGCTAAATTCTATGGAACAGAGAAAAATAAGGTGACGATTTCATCAAAGGAAGAACTGGATGCAATTGTCAAAGAAGTAGAGAATGCAGATTATTCTGTTGCAGACATAAAAAAAGGAGAAAGAACAAAGAAAGCACCGGTACCTTTTACAACCAGTACACTTCAGCAGGAAGCGTCTAAAGCGCTGAATTTTGCGACGGCTAAGACAATGCGTATTGCGCAGCAGTTATATGAAGGTGTTGACATCAAGGGCAGTGGAACGGTAGGTCTGATCACCTATCTGCGTACAGACTCTACTCGTATTTCAGAGGAAGCAGATGCAGCAGTAAGAGAATATATCAAAGAAGGATTCGGAGAAGAATATGTAGCGGAGGGTGATGCAAAGAAGACTTCTGATAAGAAAATCATCAGGATGCGCATGAGGCGATCCGTCCGACTGATGTAACCAGAACTCCGGCAGCAGTGAAGGAATCCCTGACCAGGGATCAGTTCCGTTTATATCAGCTTGTATGGAAACGTTTTTATCGCCAGGCCAGAATGCAGCCGGCGAGATATGAGACCACTTCTGTTAAGATTGCAGCAGGACAGTACCGTTTTACTGTTGCCGCATCCAAAGTTTCATTTGAAGGTTTCAGAAGTGTGTACACAGAAGCGGAGAGGCAAAAGAAGAGAACAATGTATTATTAAAGGGTCTCGATATGGATTCGGTTCTTACGAAGGAAAGCCTTTGATACGAAGCAGCACTTTTACGCAGCCGCCGGCTCATTATACAGAAGCAACACTGGTTAAGACACTGGAAGAACTCGGAATCGGCCGTCCAAGTACTTATGCGCCGACAATTTCCACAATTATTGCAAGACGTTATGTGGCCAAAGAAAATAAAAATCTCTATCTGACTGAGATTGGAGAAGTTGTAAATCATATTATGAAGCAGTCATTCCCAAGTATTGTAGATGTTCATTTTACAGCGAATATGGAAGGTCTTCTTGATGGAGTCGCAGAAGGCAAAGTCAGATGGAAAACAATTATTGAAAACTTCTATCCAGATCTGGAAGCAGCAGTAGAAAAAGCTGAAAAAGAACTGGAACAGGTGAAAATAGAAGATGAAGTAACAGATGTGATCTGTGAACAATGTGGACGTAATATGGTAGTGAAGTATGGTCCGCATGGAAAATTCCTGGCTTGTCCAGGATTCCCGGATTGCCGTAACACCAAACCATATCTGGAAAAAATAGGAGTACCATGCCCAATCTGCGGAAAAGACGTTGTAATCCGTAAAACGAAAAAAGGAAGAAGATATTACGGCTGTGAAGATAATCCGGAATGTGACTTTATGTCATGGCAGAAGCCATCAGCAAAAAATGCCCGAGATGTGGCGCATATATGCTTGAAAAGGGAAATAAACTGGTCTGCAGTGATGAACAGTGTGGATATGTAGAAAATATTGAAAATACTAAGGAAAATTAGGAAAATTCGTTGAATGTTTCAGAATTGTATGATAATATACATTCATAAGATGGAGGAATTTGTAAATGGGCGTACAATTGTTGGATAAAACCAGAAAATCAACAAATTACTGCATAACAACAGTTCCAGCAAAGTGGTATTTAACGACATCTGTGAAGTCCTTACAGAGATTCTGGATTCGAACGTATTGGTGATCAGTAAAAAAGGAAAAGTGCTTGGCGGAAGCAAATGTGAAGGTGTGATCATTACATTACCGAATTGATGAACTGATCACCGAGGCAGTCGGAAAGCATGTAGATGATATGCTGAATGAGCGCCTGCTTAGTATCTTATCAACAAAAGAAAATGTAAATCTTCAGACACTTGGATTTTCCGCTGAAGAAACTGTCAAAGGTTACCAAGCGATCATTACACCTATTGACATTGCCGGAGAACGACTTGGAACACTTTTTATTTATAAAAAAGATAAGGTGTATGAAATTGATGACATTATTCTGAGCGAATATGGAACGACGGTCGTCGGCCTTGAGATGTTAAGATCCGTGAATGAAGAAAGTGCAGAAGAGACCAGAAAAGAGCATATTGTACAGTCTGCGATCAGCACATTGTCTTATTCGGAACTGGAGGCGATCATTCATATATTTGATGAACTTGATGGAGACGAGGGTATTCTGGTTGCAAGCAAGATTGCAGACCGAGTAGGAATTACAAGATCCGTTATTGTAAATGCTCTTAGAAAATTCGAAAGTGCAGGGGTAATAGAATCCCGCTCTTCGGGAATGAAAGGAACGTATATTAAAGTAATCAATGATTACGTATTTACTGAACTGGACCGCATTAAAAGAGCAGAACGTACAAAATAATAAGAATTATAAAGGGTATCGGGCGACTGATACCCTTTTCATACTATAAAAGGAGGATACAGGCAGTGGGATATGAAGGATGTACAACAAAACTCCGAATGGAACGTGTGATTCTGGAGGACAGTTTTTTTGATGAAACGGAATATTTATGTAAGATCATAGCATATGATGAGGAAGAAGAAACGTTGTATCTGGTATCTGAAGAAGCGGAACTTACATCATATTCATTGGACGGTATTTATGAATGCAGCATTGAGAATTTAGAAGATCCGGTGATATGTAAAGGAATTATAAAAGAACGTTACTGGAATAAGGCTGGAAAAGTGATGAAATTCAAAATACAAAACGGATTTTATAAAAAACTTCTAAACTAAATAGAAAGTGTGTTGACAAACCAAAAAGAGTGCTATTTTATATCTCAGAATCTTTCAGCACTCTCGAGTGCTAATAATACAGAAAATGATTTAAGGAGGAATAGATATGAAGTTAGTACCATTGGGAGACAGAGTTGTATTAAAACAGTGTGTTGCAGAGGAAACTACAAAATCAGGTATCGTGCTTCCTGGTCAGGCACAGGAAAAGCCGCAGCAGGCAGAAGTTGTGGCTGTAGGACCTGGCGGAATGGTTGATGGAAAAGAAGTTGAGATGCACGTTAAGGTCAGGTCAGCAGGTAATTTATTCCAAATATGCAGGAACAAATGTTGAGATCGATGACGAAGAATACATCATCGTAAAACAAGATGATATTTTTGCAATCTGTAGAGTAATTAATTACAAATCATTTATAAAGGAGGTAGATAAATGGCAAAAGAAATTAAATACGGTGCAGAGGCAAGAGCTGCTCTTGAAGCTGGAGTAAATAAACTTGCAGATACAGTAAGAGTAACAATTGGACCAAAAGGACGTAACGTAGTACTGGACAAACCATTCGGAGCTCCGCTTATCACAAACGACGGTGTTACTATCGCAAAAGAAATCGAACTGGAAGACGGATTCGAAAACATGGGAGCTCAGCTAATCAAGGAAGTTGCATCCAAGACAAACGATGTAGCTGGTGATGGTACTACTACAGCTACTGTACTGGCACAGGCTATGGTACACGAAGGAATGAAAAACCTGGCAGCAGGAGCTAACCCGATCATATGAGAAAAGGAATGAAGAAAGCTACAGATAAAGCAGTTGAAGCAATCCCGAGATGAGCAAAACAGTTGACGGCAAAGAGCAGATTGCAAAAGTTGCAGCAGTATCTTCCGGAGATGATGAAGAAGTCGGTCAACTGGTAGCTGACGCTATGGAAAAAGTTTCGAAAGACGGAGTCATCACGATCGAAGAGTCCAAAACTATGCATACAGAACTGGATCTGGTGGAAGGTATGCAGTTTGACCGTGGATATATCTCTGCCTATATGTCTACAGATATGGAAAATGGAAGCAAACTTGAAGACCCATATATTTTGATTACAGACAAGAAAATCACAACATTCAGGAAATCCTTCCACTGATGGAGCAGATCGTACAGGCGGGAGCAAGCCTGCTTATCATTGCAGAGGATGTAGAGGGAGAGGCTCTTTCCACACTGATCGTAAATAAACTGCGCGGAACATTCAATGTTGTTGCTGTTAAAGCACCTGGATACGGCGACAGAAGAAAAGAGATGCTGCAGGATATCGCAATTTTGACAGGTGGTTCTGGTAATCTCAGAGGAGCTTGGCATGGAACTGAAAGATACAACTATGGATCAGCTTGGACGTGCAAAGTCTGTAAAAGTACAGAAAGAAAATACAGTCATCGTTGATGGCATGGGGAGACAAAGAATGCAATCGCAGATCGTGTTGCACAGATCAAGGCTCAGATCGACGAGACAACTTCTGATTTCGATAAAGAGAAACTCTGCAGGAGAGACTGGCAAAAATTGCAGGCGGAGTAGCTGTTATCCGTGTCGGAGCAGCAACCGAGACCGAGATGAAAGAAGAAAAACTCCGTATGGAGGATGCTTTAAATGCAACAAGAGCAGCAGTAGAAGAAGGCATCATTTCCGGTGGTGGATCAGCTTATATCCATGCATCAAAAGCAGTTGCTAAGGCAATTGAAGAACTTGAAGGCGATGAGAAGACAGGTGCCAAAGTTGTACTGAAAGCCCTGGAAGCTCCGTTATTCCACATTTCTGTAAATGCAGGACTCGAAGGTGCTGTTATTATTAACAAAGTAAGAGAGTCAGAAGTCGGAACAGGATTTGATGCCCTGACAGAACAGTATGTAGATATGGTTGAAAACGGAATTCTTGATCCAAACGGTATATATATTAAATTTTTTGAGAACTCCTCGTCAGAGGAGTTTTCTTTTACTGCCAGGTGTGCTACAATAGACATAGCTTAAAGCAGACTTGGAGGAAAGAAAAATGGATGATTTTTACACAGAGCAGCTGATAAAAAACAGGCGGACTCAAAGGATACACTTAAGAAAGTGGGACTGATAGCATTAACTGTTGTGTCAGTGCTTTTGGTTTTTGTTATACCGGTGGGAATTATATTACCAGTTGTGATGATCGTGATCGATGTGCTGATGTTCCGCAATCTGAATGTGGAGTATGAGTATGTATTTGTAAATGGTGATCTTGATATTGACAAAATCATGAATAAGGCCAGAAGAAAAAGGATGTTTTCTGTAGATGCAGATCAGATGGAACTTCTGGCACCGGTCGGGGGCGGTAGAATTAATGCAGTATAAAAAAAAGATTAAAACATATGATTACACATCTGGAAAAAAGATGCGAAAATTTATGCGCTGATCGCTTCAAATAAAGGCGAAGTGTGCAAGGTTTTGTTCGAACCAAATGAGACAATTGTTGAAGGATTTTTGTTAAAGCACCTAGAAAAGTAATCAGAAAGTAATCAGAAAGTAATCAGAAAATTAATCAAAAATTGAAGAAAATATTGTATTAAAATAAAAACATTTCAAAAGATGTTGACAAATGTAGGTGTGATTCGCTAAGATAGCTGTTAAATATGAATAAACAAAAGAAAGAGGTTCAAATCATGGGAAAGATAATTGGAGAAGGTATTACATTTGATGATGTGCTTTTGGTTCCGTCATATTCAGAAGTAATTCCGAACCAGGTAGATTTATCTACTTACCTGACTAAAAAAATTAAGTTAAACATTCCGATGATGAGTGCTGGAATGGATACCGTTACAGAGCATCGCATGGCAATTGCAATGGCCAGACAGGGGGGCATCGGAATTATCCATAAAAATATGTCAATCGAACAGCAGGCAGAAGAAGTGGACAAGGTAAAGCGTTCCGAGAATGGCGTCATTACAGATCCATTTTACTTGTCACCGGATAACACACTGGAAGATGCGAATAACCTGATGGCGAAATTCAGAATTTCAGGTGTGCCGATCACTGAAGGAAAGAAATTAGTTGGTATTATTACAAACCGTGATTTGAAATTTGAAGAGGATTTCTCAAAAAGATCAGAGAATCGATGACTTCCGAAGGACTTATTACAGCACCGCAGGGAATCACATTGGAAGACGCAAAGATTCTTGCAAAAGCAAGAAAAAAAAAGCTTCCGATCGTAGATAAAGATTTCAATCTGAAAGGTCTTATTACGATTAAAGATATTGAAAAAACAGATTAAACATCCGTTATCTGCAAAAGATGCTCAGGGACGTCTCCTTTGTGGAGCAGCAATCGGAATCACAGCAAATTGCCTTGAAAGAGCACAGGCACTGGTAGATGCAAAGGTTGATGTGGTTGTTCTTGATTCGGCTCATGGACATTCAGCAAACGTGCTTCATACAGTAGACATGATCAAGAGTAAATCCCTGATCTGCAGGTGATCGCAGGTAATGTTGCTACAGGAGCTGCAACAGAGGATTTGATTAAAGCTGGTGTTGATGCAGTAAAAGTTGGAATCGGACCTGGTTCTATCTGTACTACACGTATTATCGCAGGTATTGGTGTGCCTCAGATTTCAGCTGTTATGGATTGTTATGAAGCAGCTGATAAATATGGAATTCCGATTATTGCTGATGGAGGTATCAAGTACTCAGGAGATATGACAAAGGCAATTGCAGCCGGAGCAAATGCATGTATGATGGGAAGTATTTTGCAGGTTGTGATGAAGCTCCTGGTACATTTGAGTTATTCCAGGGAAGAAAGTATAAGGTATACAGAGGAATGGGTTCTATCGCTGCAATGGAGAATGGAAGCAAAGACAGATATTTCAGACTGATGCGAAGAAGCTTGTTCTGGAGGGTGTTGAAGGACGAGTTGCT
>VOFB01004581.1_pt1 | contig 33250 bp, 50 predicted proteins | sample 5384141 | NCBI WGS metagenome assembly VOFB01 (sample SAMN12384721, study PRJNA508395) | human gut metagenome | isolation source: healthy gut A | host: Homo sapiens | reverse complement strand
TCCTCCTTCATACCGTACTTGACGTCGTCGGGCGAGATGCCGAGCTGCTTGCAGACCAGCAGCGTCGCGGCGTCCAGCGCGTCGCTCTTTTTGAGGGTCTTGACGGCGTCCAGCTCAATCTTGTCCATCGGCACGATTTGCGGGGCCTTCTCCACGAAGGAGCCGAAGCCCTTCGGGTCGCTCAGGCGTAGCTCTTAGCCCATTCTTTCTGCGCCGGGGATCTTGCCCGCCTTCAGGGCGAGGATGACAGCGTCGTTGGCCTCGCGCTCGCATTCTGCTGCTTGAGCGCCTTCAGCTCCTCCAGCGAGGTTGACGCCGTCGACCGGTGCCGCTCTTTGAGCTCCATGATCTTCGCCGTGACGTCCCTCCGCGGCAGCTCCGGCCTTGAGTCCCAGCAGCTCACAGACCGCCTTGTTTGCCACGACGTTTCGTCGGCGGCGGGGGCTCTGCCCTTCCTTGAGGCTTTGTTCTCGGCGACGCACGCCTTGAGAGCCTCCATGACCTGCTCCTCGTTGGCGTCTTCGCCCAGGCCCAGCAGTTCAGCCAGCTTCTTGATGTTTCCATGTTTTGTCCTCCTTCAAAATTTCAGAATTAACGATTGCGGTCATTCCTTCGATCGCGGGGTATTTGTCAGAGCCAGAGAGTGAAGCCCCGTCGCCTTGTTGTCTGATTTGCGGACATTGACCACGGGGAGGTAGCGGTACTCCTTGTTCTGGAGGTACTGCGCCCCTCTGGGCGTCCACTGACGACGGCCTTGATCTGCCCATCCTCCAGTTTCAGCTCCTTCACCCATCCGGCTGCGGGGCCTTGCACCCTTTGAGCGTCTGATGTTCGTAGACAACGACGGTACGCCACGTTTGGCGATCTGCCCTTCATCGCTTTGTAGCTCCATCGTCAATCAAACTCCCTTCGAGAACTGACGACGTGTCCCAGAGGAAGGACGGAGATTAAATCTCCGGCGCCCCCACGAGCTCCACATTGCCGCCTCGAAAACTCATTCATTTTTGCTGTGTCCTCCTTCGGTTTCTTCCCGAGCCTTGCTCTAAGGCCGTTAGCACGCGTGCAAACGCTGCCCTTTTCGCTTCTTTGCCGCACCCTGCGGTCTCCTCGCCGCTCTGCGGCCTCTGTGGGCCTTCGGCGGCTTACACGCCCATCCGCTCCTTTTCCCTGTTCTGGTACGCCTTCAACAGCGGATAGCCTTTTCATGTCGGGCTCGAAGCGTACCTTTGCGGGGTAGATGTTGGGGTCCTCAACTTGACGTCTCCACCTTCAAGCCCCTTCGCTGCTCCACCTGACGCTTTGAGAGCGTCCTTGCAGCGGCAGCGGAAGCCGTTTGGAAACCATGTGTCCCAAATAGGGCTGTCTGCCGGCCTTCCCGTCCATCGCAAGGTGGTTCGCGCGCGTGTGGGAGTCGTTGACGGCGTCGTACATCCAGTACGGGCGGAGCTGCATGAGGAGACGTCCATCGCGGCGTAGAGCTCGGCGACGGCTGCGTCGTCCTCCATCAGCTCACGGAGCTGTTCGAGGCTGTCGGCTTTCTCAATCATTTTGAGAACCGGCTCGAACGCACGCTTGAAGCTGCCCGCGCCCTTGTGGAGTGCGGCGGCGGCGAGCCTGTCAATGTGCTGCTGCGTGCCGATCGGCGCGTCAGCTCCCGCCTTGAGGGAGAGCAGCGCGTCGCTCTTGAACGGCAGCACGCCGCCCATGCCGCCCCCGTAGGTGGGCTTTGCAATCTCCTCACCCTCCTCCGGCTCGGGGATGGAGAACTTCTTATAGACGAAGCTCGTGGGTACCCGAAGCCCGACCTTTTCAATGAGCGTGCCGAGGATTGTCGCCGTCTGTGTCAAGTCCTCGGACTCTTCGCAGTCGAAGCGGATGTAGGGGATGCGCTTGTCCTCACCGAAGTTGAAGATGCACAGCGGGCGGATGAGGTCGCGCCGGAGGGTGGACGCCAGCGCCTTGCAGTCGGCGACGGTGAGATCGTGCCGGACGTCGTTGTGCGTCTTGCTCTGCGCGTAGCTGCCGCCGCCCGAGTCGGAGGTCAGCGTCTGGCCGAGGATTGCCTTGGAGATCTGCTCGTCGCAGTAACGGGCCAGCCGTTCATAGAGGTCAGAGCTGGAGGTCTTCTCCGTGGTGATGAAGTCAATGCTCGTGCCATCCGGGATGATGCCCGCCGCGTCGGAGCCAATCTGGATGAGGGCTCGCATGAGCGCCGCCTTGTCGCTGTCGCTCGCTCCCGGCGCGTACTTGCCCAGCCGGAGCGGCAGACCGTAGATCTCGGCGAAGCTGACCCAGTCCTTCAGGTCGTAGTTCTTGAAGAGATACATCCACGCCACGACCCGGAGGATGCCCGCCCGGGAGGTGTGACCGCTGCGGGCCTTGTACTTGTGAACGATGAACTTGTTCGCCGGGAGCAGGATGCCCTCCGGCACGTCCTTCGTTCGCACCTTGAACGAATCGTCCAGCGTGTCCCAAAAGAAGCGTTTCTGATGTCGCGTCTTGATGTCCTGCACCACGACGTGCCCTTCGTCATAGCCCCACAGGATCTCGGATACGGCGAAGCCCTTGCCGATCGCGTCGAGCAGGTCGTTCTCCACGTCCTCGAAGCTCTCGATGCCGTTGAGCTGCTCTTCGATGAAGTCGGCAATCTCCTTGTCCAGCGGTTCGTCGCCGAAGGGAATCACCTCGAAGTCAAGGCCCGTGACGGCGTTCTTGCGCGTCTGGAGCTGACTGAACAGATGCGGGTCTTTCTCCTCCATCTCCTCAAAGAGCTCCATCTGCCGAAGCACGTCGCCCGCGTCGGCCTCGCGGAAGATCTCCGCCAGCTTGACAGGCGTCAGGCCGTTGCTGGGGTACTCGCTGTACTTGTCGGAGACCTGCGCTACGGCGACCTCCCGCATATCCGGGCGTCTAAGCCGGGTGACGAGCTGCTTGAGTCGGCTCATTCCCGCACCTCCTCGATGCGCCGCTGGGCCGTGACGAAGTAATCGTCATCCAGCTCGATGCCGATGAAGCGACGCCCCGTCTTCTTCGCCGCGACCAGCGTGGAGCCGCTTCCGGCGAACGGGTCGAGGATGAGGTCGCCCGGTTTTGTGACCGAGGAGATGAGGTTTGCCAACAGGCCCACGGGCTTCTCGGTGGGATGCACCATCTTGGAGCTGTTGATCTTCGGGAAGGTGACAAGGTCTTTCGGACGGCTGCCGGGGAAGCTGTACTTGCCCTTGACCGCGAAGACGATGTTCTCATGCGACGGGGCAAACGCCGCCTTGGTGTCGCCCATGCCGTGGTAGACCTTATCCCAAATGACCTCGCTCTTGACGTTGAAGCCCGCGATCTTCATCGCGTCGATGAAGGTCTGCTCCACGTCCCAGCGGGTAAAGCAGATCAGGCCGCCGCGCCCGGACTCGCCGGACTTGAGCACGCGGAAGGCGTCGTAGAGGAACCAGATGAAGGGGCTCTTGTCGTTCTTGATGGACGCCCCCGTCTGAGAGACATAGTTGATGCCGTAGGGCGGGTCTGTGATGATTGCGTCGACACTCTCCGGCTCCATCTGACGGAGCACGGTGAGGCTGTCGCCGTGGATGATTGTGTTCTCTTGGATAATCATGCGCCTCACCTCCTTAGTAGGCTCCGCGCCGGAAGTCGAGGGCGCGGGCGATGACGCTTCTGTAGTCGACCCTGCGCCCGATTTTGACGTCAAGCGCCAGCTTGACCGCCATAGGCCGTCCGGGCCGTCGTCGTTCTTGCCCATCGGGTACTCGGTCATCTGCTTCAAGAGGGTCTTGTGCTTCCGGCTGAACTTGACGTAGCCGTTCTTGATGAATGGCTGCAAGGACTGGATGCGGGCGTCCTTGTTCTGGACGCTGTTGATCTCCTCGATGGGGAGGTACTCGCCGATCTCGGCGGACTTCTGCCGCATGATCTCGGCGAAGTAGTATTGAAACTGAACCGTCTCGACGCCGAACTTGTAGTAGGGCCGCTTGTACTCCCGCTGGAGGCGTCGGCTCGCGTCGAGAGCGTCCTCAATGATCTGATCCGGCTTGCGCTTGGCGATGTCCGCGATGATGACGTAGATGTAGCCCGTCGGTGGACGTATCCTTCGCCAGAGCGAAGATGGAGCTGGTGTCCGACTTCTTGTTCTTGCCCAGTGAGGGGTCGTTCGCCCCGATGAACAGGAACTTCGGGTCGGAGAAGTCCGGCTGCTTCCCTCGTCATCCCAAAGTCAAACCACTCTTCTTGGAAGGTGCAGTTTTCCGGGTCGATTGGGTCGTTCTGGATTTCGCTGTTGAACGACGCCTCGCCTTCTGAGACGCGGATGACCATGAGGTCGTAGTACGAGAGCTTCTCCTTCCACAAGACGGAGGTGCCTTCCAGCATCTCGTCCTTGTTGGCCCTCGTAAGAACTCCAGGGCCTCCTCCTGCCGGTTCTCGTTGGTGAGATCGGTGAAGATCGCTTCCCAGGCGTCCCAGAGCTCGCCGTTGGTGGCGAAGCTAATGACGCCCTGATACCTGACCGACTTGTAGCTTGGGTTCTTCGCCACATTGGCAAGCAGCGCGTCGAAAGTGCAGCAGCGTCCCGATGTAGACGATGTCGGTGTAGGTGTCGCCCGCCTTCGAGACCGCCTTATAGAACCAGTCGCGGAGCTTCTTTCTCTGCTCCGGGGTGTTAACGTTCTCGTCGTTTTCCAGGTCGTCGCAGACGATGAGGTCGGGTCTCCATTGTTTGTGACGCCGACCACGGATTTTCTTGCCGGAGCCGATTGCCTCGATCTTGACACTGTTGGAGAGCAGGATGACCGAGGACTTCCAGACCTTTCCCTCCAGCTCTCCGAAGTCTTCCTTGAGGACGGTGTTCTCTTCGAGCTCCGTCTTGATGTCCGAGGAACCCTTCCGCCTGTTCGGAACTGTCCGACAGGATGAGGATGTAATGCTTGTAGGCGTAGACAGAGGCGTGGATGGAGTCCTTAAAGGTGAAGGTCGTGCTCTTTGCGTGACCACGGGGTGCCTCGATTGCCCGGTGACATGCATCAGCCCGGGAGATCTCTTTTGCAGACTCCCCGGGGTCGAGACCCCTTCATGACGCCCTCGCGCCATATCTTGTCGAGCTCCCCGTGGAACGCCGGGGAAGGCCGGACGAAGTAGTGCGCGAGATAGGCCCGCCCAAGTATTCAAGATCAAATGCCCCGAGCTTCCGGCGCAGCCCCTTCGGCCCGGTCAGCTCTTTTCCCATCCTTGAAGTCCCGGAGGAGCTGCGCCCGACGTTCGGGGAAGTTGTCGCCTCGGACAACATAATCGAGAAAAAAGTTGCCGTTGGTAGTCACGGTTTGCGACCGCTTCCCGGTCTTCCGGCTCCTCGAGTCTCTCGAGGTAGTCCTTGAGGTCAATCTTCGCCATCGTCGAGCACCTTCTCCCTCGCCCTCGAGAGGACGTCGTGCAGCTCCCCGGCGAGTTCCGGGTGCTGCTTGATCGCCGCCATGAGCTCGGCCTCCATCTGGTCGAAGGCGAGCTCCGCCTTTTTTTCTTGAGGTCTGCCGGACACGCTTCTCATAAGTCGCGTTCCGGGCCAGGGAAGGCGATGAGCCGCCCAGCTTTGTCGAGGGGCATTTCCTGGAAGTCGTCCTCGGCGGTGCTGACCCGCTGCATGAGACCGTCCATGAGCACCATTGACGCCGCCTTCGTGTAGTCGAGGTCGGGGTGCGCTTCAACGGCCTGGGCGATTGCTTGAGTCCTCTGGATGGTCTCGGCGACGCGCTGCGCGGCTTGGGTGGTTCGGATAGCAGACCGGCCGAGCGCCGACTTGCTGATCTCGTACCCTTCGCTTTTGAGCCATGCAGAGAGCTCCTCGTAGGTGTTGGTGGTGTCGGATAGCTTGACGTCGAGTTGCCCCTTAATGTCGTCCGGGAGCTTGTCGATCGTCGAGCTCACCCGTGTCCGGCGTCGCTCGTTCTTAGACATCGACGCCTGGGTCGTCGATCGTGCTCTCCAGAAGATCCACGCCCCTCCGGGTGAGCTTGATGACGGCGTCCTTCCGATAGGCGTTGTATGCGTTCGCCGTCCGGCTGGTGAAAACGATGTAGCCGCCTCCTCCAGATACTCAATGTGCTTCGAGATGTCGGGGAGTAGATCAAGCCATCGGCGACGAGGGCGTTCGTGATCTGCCGGACGAGCAGCGCGTTCTGATTGCCTCGCGCCAGGGCCCGGACGATGTAGCCCCGGATAGCTTTATTCTTGCTGACTTCCTGTTCCGTCAGCTCGTCCATGATTGCCATGAGCTGTTATTCCTCCTTTCCTTTTCCTTTGCCGTAGAGAATTTGGTCGAGCTTATCCTCGACCCGGTTCATGACCCGGATGTAGTCCTCCCGGGTGACGTACACCAGCGGGAGGTCTGCTTTGAGGTCGTTGAGCTTCTCTTCTACCTTCGCGATCTTCTCAGCGGCCTCTTTCTTTGCCTCCGCGATCTGGGCGGCGTTCCTCTTGTCTGCCTCCTCCAGCGTCGCGAGCGTCTTCTTGATGAAGAACGTCAGAGCACCGACGACGAGGGTGCAAAGGAGGGAAGCCGCTGCGCCGATGACGGTGGTGATCTGTGCGACGTCCATGTGCGCCCCTCCTTACTCTTTGGAAGAAGGAGCAGCCTCCTCGGTGACGGTGTTGCCCTCAAGCAGCACGCCCTCGGGGAGCGTGATGAACGGGTCGCTCTGCTTCACCTTCAGGACGGCGTCCTCGATGCACTTCGTCAGGTAGTCGTCGAAGCTGCCCAGGTTGTCGGTAATGACCTTCTGGGCCTCCGGCGCGATCGCGGCCTTGACCTCGTCGAAGACCTGTTTGCCCAGGGCAAGCAAGTCCTCGCGGTTCGCGGCCCCGCTCTTGACCGCGTCGCGAAGGGCTTTTGCGCGTGGTCTGCTCCATCGCGCCGACCGACTTGGTCGCAATGTTCTCGACGTCCGCAAGGGGCGTTGTCGAGCACTTGCGGGCCGACTCGTCCTCGATCTGGGCCGTCTGCGCTTTCAGCTTCGAGGCCCCGAGGCGGATGTAGTAGACCGCGTAGGCTCCCGCGAGGGAGATGACGGCGAGGGAGAGGTTCACCAGAACCTCGGTCGCCGCGCTCTGGATGATGTTCATGTCCATGTGTTGCGTCCTCCTTTTGGGTAAAAAATAAGAGTACAAGCTACGCTTGTACTCTTAGGGGGTAAACCATCCTCTCGGAAGCCTCTATATGTAGCACTTCTAAGAGATAGCTTTTTATTAAGTTGTGTCTCCCAGCCCGTCCGTGCCGGTTAGGATGTCGAAGAACTCAAGCTGCCCTTCGAGCTTTCCGTCTCCACAAAGCTGCCGTACCCAACGCTCCGTGACGCCGTACTTCCGGGCGAGCTCCGGGTGATTGTAGCCGTTGAACTCCTCTTTGATGCGGGCGTCGCGGACGGGCCGGGTGACGCTCTCGGGCTTCGGGAGGTAGATGGTGGCACCGCCTACGACCTCGCAGAGCTTGTAGAAGTTTTCGACTCCGATTGCCTCCGCGATCGTCCTGTTGTCTCCATCTGTTATCATGTCGATCGTCAGCTCTTTTTCGAGAGATTGTCCATGTCCCGCCCTCCTTTCTTTTTACTCGGTCGGCTGCTCCATCATCTTGCCCAGGATGCCGATGATCTCTCCGACCTTGATTGCCTCGCCGAACTTGTTGGCCCAGTAGTCCGGGGAATTGATGACTCCGGCTTTCACAAGGGCCGTCAGGCCGTTCCGCTGCCAGTCCGGGTAATTTGCCAGGGGTCGGGCTCCGGGGCCGGAGAGGGGCTCCCAGGGGCTTCCTGGGCCATGATCTGACCGAGGCTTGACCACGTTCGCGCCGTACCCGCTGCCAGGGACGGCCCACCCCTTCCGTTGGGGTTGTCCGCCGCGCCGAGCCACTCCACATAGGGAGCAGAGCCGCGAGTCACAAGAGAGAAGCGGGGGTCGACGCAAGTGTTGACCAGGGGCTCGGTGGATGCGTATGCTTTGAGGTGCTGGATTTGAGCGCGGACGCCGGTGCGGGGGTCAGGAAGGTAGCGGCCTGTCCCGTGGCGTTCCCGTTCAGAGCTCCGATGCCCGCGTAGTTGTTTTGACTTGGGAGGACGATGCCGCCGAACTTGAAGCAGCCGGTCTCGTGGAGGCTCTGGGCGAAGGCGACGTCTCCGCGAACGCCCTCGGCCTTGCCTTCCTCCAGGAAGATTTCCGCGAGCTGCTCCAGAGTGCAGCTCGTCAGCTTGGGCTCCGCGTTCTTGCTCCTGCAAAAGAGGGCCATCTGCTGTGCCGTGGCATGGGCCTCGCCCATGATCTCGGTCTTGGGTGTGTCATTGATGCCGAAGTAGTCCGCCAGCAGCTCTGCCTCGGCGACCGCCAGCTTGTCCAGGTTGGCGTCCACCGAGAGCCACTTCGCCGCGGCGGTGTTGGTGTGGAAGCTGTGCTCGATCAGCAGGTACAGCGGCGTGCCCACCGCCCGGGCGCCCCGCAGGACGCCGTAATATTCGCCGCCGGAGCTGTTCTTCCGGGTCGCCGTTCGCCCCGCTTGATTGGTTCCCATGAGCTCGCCGATCTTCTTTGCAATCTGGGCGCGAGGACGCCGACGTCGTTCAAATTGTCGTAGGCCCGGTAGACGACGGGGTAGTCGACGCTCTCCGTGCCGCAAGCGTTGGAGTGGAGAGAGATGAAGACGTCGCACCCCTTCGATGCTGCGCCGCGCTTATAGACGCCGAGGTCGGTGTCGATGCTCGCCCGGTGGTGACGACCTGGAAGCCCCGCGCCTCGAGCGGCGCCTTCAGCTTGAGATGCAGCGCCCAAACCATCGCGCTTTCATAGTAGGTCTTCACGACCGGGCTCTGATTGTACTTGCTGCCGACGTGTCCGGCGTCGAGGCAAATCTTGATCTTACTCATCACCGTCGCCCTCCTCCTCGTCAGCGTGGAAGATAGTCTCCCCGTCGACTTCGTTGATCTCCGGCTCCTGGGCCGGTGGTGTTGACCGCCTGGGCGGTATTGGTTTTTCTTGTTGGCTGCTGCCATGATGTGAACCTCCTGTTATAAATTCATGACCGGGGCGTAGACCTTCTCGTGGTATTCCCCGATTGTGTACTTGTCCCGGCCCTCTGCCTCGAGGGCCTTCATAAACTTCTCCGTCTCCACCGCGAGCAGAGGAGCTTGAGAACGCCGACCTGTTCCGGCGTTACCTCGTGCATATCCGGCCCCACGGTGGCCACGATCGCTCTGCGAAGATAGAAGTCGCCCGTGAATGTGTCCATCGCATTGAACTCATCCCAGACCTCCCGGGCGAACTTCTTGCGGTTCAACCTGGGCTTGTTCGGAGGAAGGAAGCCTTCTTCCTGGAGCTGCTTCTTGATTGCCGCTCTCCTGTCCTTCTCGCGCTGTGTGAGCCGTTTTTTCTTCTGGGGCATTATTCTTCACCTCCCGGTCTTCCGGCCAGCCATCGGGCCGAGTGGGCCGTAGCCGGTCTTCTCCCGGTACACGTTCGCCGCCCGGATAGCCTGGGCAAAGGCGGCGTCGCTCGCCAGTTTGGCGGCGAGTGCCTGCTGCTTTTTCCCGGCTCCCGCCCTTATCCGTCGCGGCTGGGATTTCCTCCCACGGCGCGGGGGTCGGTCTCGGTGAGGCGGCGGGCGATGTTTCCCGGAGGCTCTGGTAGTTGATGCAGAGGAAGACGAGCCGGTCTCAATGCACACGTCGATGTCGCTGCTCCCGTATGCCGCGCTGCATCCGAACGATGCCTTCGAGAGCCCCCCAGGACGGCCTCGTCGCTCGCTGCGGTCGGCCTATTCATTCCGGGCCTCCTTCTGCTTCTGCCGCGCGAGGATTGCCTTGAGCCTCGATGACCTTCTCGCACTTGGCGTTGTCGAGCCACTCGATGCGGTCAACGTGGGCGACGCGCTTGATGAAGCCCTGATGCGCCTTTGGGTCGTCGTTCCACCCGAGCTCTTCGCAGAGGGCGTAGATTTTGCGCCGCTGCGAGACGGTGCGGGGTCGCCCCTTCGTCGGTGCGCTTGCTGCAGATGTCCCGCTTCGTCCGTCCTTCATGTTTTGCAGGACGCGGGCGACGTCGGTGATCTCGCCCTGCGTCAGCTTCTTCATGCTCTCCTTGCCGGTCTCCCGGTACACGACCCCGTGAAGGTCTTCGTCCGAGAGCCGGAGCTCGGGCGACTTCGCGATCGCCCAGAGCGTTCGGATGGAGGGCTGCTTTCGCCCTGTTCTTGCTGCTGCCATTCCTGGGCCCCCTTTCTAGTTGCCCGCCTTGATCTGCTCTAGCTTGGCGATGTTGACCTCGTAGCCGAAGACGTCGCCCTGCTTCCAGGTGGCGCCGACCGCGTTGACGGTGTCCTCGCCGTACTTCTTGAGGGCCTCCTTCGAGACGTCCTCCTTGACGACGATGCAGTCCATCATCTGCCGGTTCTTGAGGCGGCGGATGATCTCCTCGATCTTCTCCTTCGCCCTGGGGAGGGACACGGAGGTCGAGAGCCGGAAGCCGACCTCGCCGAAGGTGAGGATCTTCGACTTCGCCTGCCCATCTCGTCGCGGTGATCGGTGACGAAGGTCTTGATCTCGCGCTCCAGGCGGGCGATGCTGTCCTTGTAGGGCTTGCACTGTTCCTCGGCGACCTTCTGGGCTCCGAGGATCTGCTTCTGCATATCGCTCTCGATGTCGCCGACCGCGATCTGCGCCTCGGCGATCTGACGGAGGGCGTCGTTCACGTCCTCCCAGGACTTGAGGCTCAGGGGCCTCGATCACTCTTTTCTTGCCATTGGTTAAGCTCCTTTCGTGCGTTTGTTATGGTGGACTCTGCCCCTGTGGGGGCATAGGAGTCTGCGAAAATCATGTAAAGCCCCAGAGGGAGGGGTCAGCAGGACGGCAGTCACATCCCGGTCTTCCGGGGTTGTTTCGCTGCAAGCCAACGCAATCAAGATGCCGGACATAATCACCAGCGCGGCACCGATGAGACGCTGTTCTCTCATTTTCATTGTCCGTGCCTCCCCTCAAAGCATCATCATCGAGGACGCTTGCTCGATGATCTTCAATGGTGACGACCTCTCGTCACGGTCGGCGAGGATGCGCTTGACGTTGGAGAGCGTGCGGTCGAGGAGGCGGAAGCAGCCGGTCTGCATATTGCACGCCCGGGCCTTGAGCTCCAGCAGGGCTTCTGGCTCGATCTCGAAGCCCTCCAGGTAGCCCTCAACCTCGGACGGGTCAGCCCCGGAGTGAGGCGTAGAAGTCGACCCGGTTCGCCATGCGGGCGAGGTAGGTCTTGATCTGCGCTTCGAGCTTCGGCTCTCCGGCGATGACGAGCCCCACGTCGGATTGGTCGAAGATCGCCCGGAGGATCTCCATCTTCTTTTGGGTGTACTTCAGAGACGAGCTTGTCCGCCTCGTCGATGATGAGGAGGTATCCCTTGTTCGTGTTGAAGAAGTCCCGGATGCCGTTGACCCTGCGCCAGATAGTGCCGTAGCCGCTGGGGATGCCGAGGGACTTCTCGATCGCCTCCACAAGATCGCGGCTGCTCATGGTGTCGTCACACTCGATGTCAGGCGACCCGGGGGAGCTTGGCGTACTGCCGGAGGGAGTAGGTCTTGCCGTAGCCGCTGCGGGCGACCACGATGCCGAGGCCGATGTACTCTTGACAGCTTTGACACACGCCGAGGACTGCCTTCGCGTCCCGGCTCTCATAGAAGACCGGCGTCTGCCCGGTCTTTGCTCCCAACTCCTGCGCCGGTGCGGAGACCTCAACGGCCTCGCCCGTCTCATGGGCCAGGAACTCGGCCAGCTTGTTCTCCAGGTCGGTCGGGTCGCTGTCGTACTTGCCCGAGAGGTAGCGGGAGATCGTCGTGCGGCTGTAGCCGATCAACTTCGCCACGTTGGCGATGCTGCTGCGGTTGGTGAGGATGTAGTTGTTGATCTTCTGGGCGAGGCTCTGGGCCTCGGTGTAGGTGATGCTGCGCTCTGCTGCTGTGACTTCCATGTTGTACCTCCTATTCGTTCATAGCCCTCAAGCGAGCGAGGGCGTCGTCTGCCTTCTTCCCGAGGAACTCGTCCCCGGCATTGGTTTTCTTCTTCTTGGTTGCCGCTGTGACCTCCGCCCGGAACTCCTTGTCGTTCGGGAGGGAGATGAGCTTCGAGGGCCGATCCGCCTTGATGGTCAAGTCGATCATGCCGACCGCCTCGAAGCTCTTCCGCCCTCGCCGGTGCGGAGCTCGTAGGGTCTGGTCATGTCCTCCAGGAACTCACGCACCTCGCGCTCCTGCCGCTTCTGATCGCGGAGATGCTTTTCGAGTGCCGCCTGGGAACAATGCGGGCCGAAGGCCAGCAGCTCCGGCGAGACTGCCTCGCAGATTTTCCGGCCCTGCTGGTCGAAAACATAGAGCTTGGTGACGTCGTCGATGTCCCACTTGATGCCGACCTTCTGACCGATGTACTTGCCGAGCTCGCTGTCCGTGTAGACCGTTCCGAACTTGTTGATGCCCTAGTTGTAGACCCGGGCGGTGTCGGCCTTCATGAGCAGCATCGCCGCATACTCCCGGGGCGGTGCGCCTTCTCATAGCGTTCGCCGTTCTCAAAGATCTCGGATCGGCGTGATCCACTTCTCGCCCGCGTCCTTGAGGCCCCGGTGCCACCCGCGTGTGGTACTTCGTTTCCTTCCACTCCGTCCACGCCTCGAAGAACTCCTCCATCGTGAGCAGCTCCCCGCGCTCGAGCATACCGTCGACGTCCTTCTGCCGCTTGGCGTAGGTCTTGGAGCCCGTCAGGGGTGCCGGTGTAGGACTCGAACCAGCGGGAGAACTTGTCGCACACGGTTTTGAAGAAACGCTCGATCGGCTTGTCCCACGGCTGATAGGGGAGCGACCGCCCCACCTCCTCGATGCCGATGCTCTGGTAGAAGCCCACCGTCTCGGCGTCGAACTCGAACTCGATGTTCCGCTTCCTCCGGCTCTGGCCCGTCATGGTCTTCGCCGTGTAGTCCTTGCCGTTGTCCACGTGCAGGATGTGGGGGACGCCGCCCGGGTTGCTGTAGATCATCTTGACCAGCGACTCTTCCTGAGGTCTGGGAGTTGGCGTCCACGCACGCCACGTCGCCGATGATGCAGCGGCTCTTCATGTCCATCCAGGCGACCAGCTTCGGGCGGACGGCCTTGACCTTGCCGTTCGGTGCCGTCCACTGTACCCAGAAGTCGAAGGTGTGCTCGTCGCCCACGACGTACCCATGACCTCGAGGCTCGTTGCGTCGCGGCGGGCCTTGAGCATCTTCTGTTCTTCCACTCCCGGGAGCCGTTGGCCGCGAGGTAGCGGGCCGACTCTCCGCCCCGGCTGTCCATGAGGTGCTTGATGTACCGGGCGACCGTCTTAATGGATGGGTAGCTCTCCCATCCGCGCCGCTCTGCCTCTTCCTCGAACTTCTCGTAGAGCATTTCGATCGTTCCCAGGTTGGCCGCGAAGCGCCGGTCGAACCAGATGTTTTTCGATGAGCGCCTTTTGCTCCGGCGTCAGGCTCGGGAAGGAGGCTTTCTCCCTCGGCTTCCGGCACAAGGCCAGCGCCCGGAAGTAGTCCCGGTTCTGCCCGTCCTCCTTCTCCATCTTGAGCGCCCACGCGCTCGCCTTGAGTACGTTCTCCACGTAGCGGTAGAGGGTGGGGAGGCTCACGCCCAGCCCCAGCGCGTAGCGTTCCGCGTAGGCCGTGCGGTCGGGCCCGTCGTAGTCGATGAAGTCTTGAACCCGCGCCGCCAGCTCGACCGCCTCGTAGAACCTCTTCTTGTTGCTCTCGATGTAGTGGTTGAGGTCGGCGTCCACATACCAGGGCGTCGCCTCTGCTGCTCTGCGGTCTATGACGACATCCCTCCCGTCTACTTTCTGCGCCGCCCGGTATGCTTTCCGCGCCTTCGTGGTCAGGGAGGCGACGGAGATCAAGACTTGATCTTTGCCTCCGCCCTCCCGGGCCTGGGTCTGCGTTTTGTACTGCTTGGGGTTGCGCTTCACGCGCTTCTGGTAAAGTGTCATAACTGACGCCCTCGAAGGCGGCAGCTTCCTCCAGTGTGATGAATACGTCCGGCACCTCTGTCCCTCCCTTCTGTTGGGGTTATGCCGCGATCGCCTTTTCGACCTTCCTCGGGTCGAGCTCGAGGGCCGCGACGATCGCCGGGAGGTACTTCCCGCCCGAACGGGTGCCGTTAAGATATAGCTCAAATACTGGGGTGCTACGCCCACTTCGGCGGCGAGCTCCGCCTTTGTCATGTCCTGGTCTGCGAGCCTTGACGACCAGCTTGCCGAAGGGCGTGAGCTTCTTGTTTGGGCCTCTCATCGCTGTCCTCCTTTCTCTGCTTTCGTTCTTAGATTTACTTCCGGGCCACCGCGTAGGCCAGGGCCAGCGCGACGCCGATGAACGCCGCCGCCTGTACGGCGGGGAGCGGGAGCCGGAGCAGTACGAACGCCGCCGCGAATCCGAGGGTCGCCAGGGCGATCAATCCGGCCCGACGTAGATGTCCACCATCCTGTCGACCGCCTTGGTGATCTTGACCCGCGCGGGTCTCATGCGTTTCAGAGCCTCGCGCTTGGTTTCGTTCTCAAGTAATTTGAGAATGAGGTCGTAAGTCCGCACGCTCTGGGAGGCTTCGTAGAACTCCCTCTCCAGCCCAATCTTTGCCTGGAAGGGGTTGCGGGGGTCGCCCGCGTCCCGTTTCCTGAGGCCGCGTTCCGGCGTGCTACCAGCATCTCGCCGATCGCGGTCTGTAATTCCTGTACGTTTGCCATGCTGCTCTCCTTCCATTTCCCTCCCCGGGCCGGTATAATTGGGGTGAGGCTACCAGCCCAGGAAGGGGGTGTTGTCTGTGATTGATGTGCAGAAATTCTCTAAAGAGGTTGTCGATGAAGTGAAGGCTCGGTTCCCGGAGCGGTTTTCCGAGGATGCCGAGATCGCCTCGAACCTTCTCTCGCTGATCGCGGTAGTTGCAGCTACCGCGATTGCGAAGTACGAGAAGGAGAGGAGTTGACGTATTCCCCGACCTCTTTGAGAAGTCTGCCGAGCTGAATAAGCTCGCGCTTTTTTTGCCCTGTAAGGGGCACCCTCCGCACGGGGCCGTCTGTTCATCGGACGGCCCTTTCTCTCGGGCGGCTCGCCCGTGACCAGCCACGCCAGCCAGCACTCCCGGCAGGAGAGCCGGTCGCACGTTTCGGGGATGACCGGCGGGCACGGTTTGGAGATGATGTCCGCGATCTCGCCCGCCGTGGTGGTGCTTTGCCTTGATGATCTCGAGCCCGGTCACGGCTGCATTCCCTCCTTGAACTTCTGGACGGCGTAGTTGTTCTCGTACATCTCCGCGAGCTCCCGGATGTGGTCGTGGAGGGCTTTCCGCATGACCATGGCCGGATATTCACCGACCTTCTCGATCGCGTCATCCAGCTCGCGGGCCATGTTGAAGATGTTGAGATAGACCTTGCAGTCGTTCGGCGGACAATCCTGGGCGAGCATAAGGCCCAGGCCGTAGACCTTCCGCACCGTCCACTCGCTTCGTATGCCCTTGTTCGCATGGATGAAGGTGTCGGGCTCCGTCTCGGTTGGACTGGGCGGCTCCGGTTCCTCCAGCTTGTTCGGCTCGAAGTGGTCGGGGTCGACCTCGGTCTCGCTCTTGCCGATCATCCCCAGGCGGTACAGGGCCACCTTGAAGCCGTGGAGCTCGTGCACCGCCGCTTTGGCGTCGATGTCGGGGTGGTGCTTGCTCTCGACCTGGGTCTCAAGCTGCTGCTCCCACCCTGCGATCATGAGCTGCGGCTCGACTTCCTCTTCGGGCACTCGGCGTCGCTCTCCACGATCACGATGCAGACGGGAGGCTCTTCGGAGAAGTCCGACTCGGACTCCAGGCCCCGGGCCTGCTCCACGGCGACCTCGATGCAGTCGGCGTCGGTGTACTCCATCGCGTCGCGGTCGAAGTCGATGTCCCCGGGGTACTGCTCGGCGTCGATGACGCCGAAGCTCCCGAGGTCTGGGTAGTTTCGCTTCTCGCGGTCGTTGAACCGCACGACCAGGTACCCGTTGATCTTCTTCAGTTTTCTCATTTTGCTGTCTTCCTTTCGGCCCTGCCATCGTCAGGCCGGGTAGGGCGGCTCCCGGCGACGCCCCGGAGGGCGTTTCGGCTTTAGACTCCTTCGGGCCGATGCTCATCCAGGCCCGTGACCATCCGCTCGCACCTCGCAGCCCGAGCCTTCTGTTCCCGGTAGATCGTGACCGCCCGGGTGAAGGCGATGTCCTGCGGGGTGTCTGCCATCTCCGCCATGATGTCGGCGGCGGAGGCCATACGCTCGCGGCTCTCTATGGCGTCCTCTGTCGCGAGCGTCCAGAGCTCGAGGTATAGGCCACCCGGGAATACAAACCGCGTCAACCGCAATCCGAGGATCGGTTTTCTTCCTTCAAGCTGTCGACCAGACCGCCCAGCTCATGAGCCGCTTCTTTGCGTCATCCAGCTCTCGCTGGTTGTATGCGCGAGCTGCTGCTCGGCGGTCTCTGCGCGTTGCTTCATGCTGCAAGCGAAGTCGTCCTCGATGTTCTGCTCGGCGACATCAAAGCAGCCCTCAAATGCGGCGGCAATGTAGCTCTGCGGGCCCAGTTCTTCGACCATTTGCTTGATCTTGGAGAGGGTCTCGCGCTCCTGCTCCTTTGTAGCGGGGACGTCGGTGTCGTCAAGCTCCACGTCCGTGATCTCCCCGCCCTTGCTCGCGGCCCTGAAAACCTTCCGGGCCGCTGCTTCTGTCCGCTCGGTGATGTATGTGGTCTCGGTTTCGCCCTTTGTCGACGATGTAGGTGATCTTGTATCTGTTCATGCTGCTGCTCGCTTCCTGTTGAGGTCATCCGGCCAGCGGCGGGATGACGCGGATTGTGTTCGTGTTCTTGTGGAGAACAACGAGCTCTCCGTTCGGCTTCTGTCTGACGACCAGCCAGTTTTCCGGGGCGAGCCCTGCTTGTCCGAGCCTGATCTTCTGCTTTCTGGTCGGCTTTGCCGCGTCTCAATGAGATCACCTCCTTTTGGATTGTGGTGGGTGGTAGAGCAAAAGTGGACGGCGGTCGGCGGAATTAAATCTAAGAGTCGCTCAGGTGTTGGGGGCTTTAGCAGCCCGTCAGGTGTCGCCCTTGACCTCGTAACGATTGGGGCCGATGATGACGAAGGCCAGCATATTGTCGTGCCGTTCTGGTTGACCTGGTTGATCGCCTCGTCCAGCTTGCCGTTGGCGACGTGGACTTTCTCCATGCTGCCGGTGCCGGTGTCCAACAGGCCGAAGCCGTTGGCCTCCTCCGGGGTATCCCCGACAGTGGTGAGGGCCATCTCGTCGGGGGTAATCTCGTTGCGGCCCGGTTCCAGGCGGAAACCCGCCTCCGCCTCCTTCAAGGCGTCGTTCGTCTCTTCCAGGGTGGCCTCGCCGGTGGTGTACTTGAACAGGATGTCTGTGATGTCGTTCTTCATGGTGTCGTTCTCCTTCTGAAAAACGCCTCCGCCGTCCACTTTTGCTCTACCGCGCCTCCCTTTCCCCTTTCCTTTTTTTTCTGGGGTGTGATATGATTTAACCTGCTTTAGAATTAAATCTATCTATACTATACTCTTCAAACGGAGAGATGTCAATACCTTTCCTCTCTTTTTGGAGAGAAAATGCTCTTTTCATCTCTCGTTTTGGAGTGATTTGGAGGTTGTTTTATGTCTGAACTCGTCGATAGAATTGGGGCCACGATCAAAAGAGAAGGGACTCACTTTTTAACCGCGTCGAACATGATTGCGGTCTTGGAAATGGAACAATAAAGCGGTGGGGAGACCAGAGCCCGCGCCTGGACAAGCTGGTGCGCGTGTCTGAGTATCTCGATGTGTCGCTCGACTATCTGGTCTTCGGGACTCTCCATTCAGAGAACTCTCCGAGTGGAGAAATTCCAGACCTTGAGGTGGTAAAAGCGGGAGCAAGGCCTATCGTGTGACGGGAGCCCGCTCGACGAAGTGGAGGCAGACCTTGTCGCCATGTTTCCGGCTCCTTCCGTCCAGCGAGAAAGAAGACCTATTTTGACCTTGTTTACTTCAAATATAAAAGCACGTTGAGAAAAAGATGGAGTCTATCTACTGGACGTATGCCGAAGGGAACGGCGACGAAAAAAGCGGCCCTTCCCAGGGCCTTGATGCCCGGGATGGAACCGCCTGATTTTTTGCGCCGTTTTGATTTAGTTATAAATCGTTTTATGTCCGATTGCTGTCTTAGACTTAACGAGGCCGAACCCCGGAAACAGCCGGGAAAAAACGGGCAATCGGACAGGCAGACACCGAAATGGCGAAAATGTCCGGTGTGTTTGTACCTATTTCCCCAGTTTTCTGAGCGGGTACCGCGCACCACCTCACCCGAGCCACGCACGCCCCGTCCTCGCCGATTTGCTGGCAAAACGAAAGCCCGGTTTGCTGGCCAATTCGCTGCCGTCTCTATATATCCTCAAGGCTGCCTCGTTAGCACTGCTGTGACTTCCCGTCGCCATTCGCTGCAAATAAACCCCGGAATGCCGTTTTTACGCGGTTTCCGGGGGTTTCTCAAGGGTGCGTGCGCGTCCGCTCTTGTGGGCCGTTCCTGGGCCTCCCTGGGCCGGGACGCCGACCGCCGCCGACGCCCATAATCTCAAATTGTTGTTAAACTGCGGGCCGTTCCGCCTCAAAAGTGCCGTTTCCGTTGAATAGCGGGGTTTCCCGACTTCTCCGCCCCGTCCCGGTTTATCCCGCATTTCTCAAATACGTTGTCCCCGTACACTTCCGATGCCGGTTTCTTTTCATTTCATTTCTTTATCAAATCGCTGTTCAGCTCAGCATTCTGCCGCGCAGCAGAATCGTGTGAATATTCAGCTCCTCATCCAGCAGGAGCACATTCGCCAGCTTGCCCGGCTCGAGCGAGCCGTAATCGTGCTCAACGCCGATAGCGCGCGCCGGATTGGTGGACGCGGAATGAATCGCCTGACCGAGCGGAACACCCATTTTAACAGCCGAGCGCACGCAGTCCATCAAATTGGTTGCAGAACCCGCAATCGTGCCGTCGTGCAGGGTGGCAAGGTTGCCGCGCACGGTAACCGCCTGTCCGCCGAGCGAATACTCGCCGTCATCCAGTCCGGTCGCCATCATGCTGTCCGAGATCAGGATAACACGGTTCTCAAACAGCCGGAAGGTCGCACGAACGACCGACGGATGCACATGCACGCCGTCCGCGATGAGTTCAACCGCCACGTTATCGTTGTCAAAGGCCGCACCGATGACGCCCGGTGCCCGATGAGAAAACGGCGGCATGGCGTTGTACAGGTGGGTCACCTGCCGCGCACCGTGCTTGAAGGCTTCGCAGGCGGTGTCATAATCCGCTGTCGTATGCGCAATCGAGATACGCACCTCGCCTGCTAGCTCGTCGATCGTCTCCATCGAACCGGGCAGCTCAGGTGCCAGATCGCACAGCTTGAACAGACCGCCGGCTTTTTCCTGCACCCGGCGGAACATGGCCGCGTCCGGCGCATGCAGATAAGCGCCGTTCTGCGCACCCCTTTTTCGCCTCGGAAATGAACGGGCCTTCCATGTTGATGCCCACAAGCGCCGCGTCATTACTCTCCGCCTGATAGGTTGCGGCGGCTTCGGCAATCTGTGTCGCTTGTCCTCCGGATAGGTCATAGTCGCCGGACAGATGGCGGCCACGCCGATCTGTGCCTGATACTTTGCCAGTGTGGAGATAGCCTCATGCGTCCCGTCGCAGAAGTCATAGCCCATGCAGCCGTGAAAATGCAGGTCCACCAGACCCGGCACCGCGTACAGACCGCCCATATCGACCGCCTCCGCGCTCACCTCTGCGGATGCAATCCGGTCGCCCGAGATGGACAGTCCGCCGGTTTTGAACGTGCCGTCCGGCTGATATACCCTCAAATTGCTAAATTCCATAACTTCTCTTCCTTTTTAGAGCAAATCGCCGCACTTAGACAGTGCCGCCTCGTCCGCTACGATGGAAACATCTGTGTGCAGCTGCAGGATGGATGCCGGAACCTGAGGCGTTACCGGGCCGAAGAACGCTTCGCGGACGGTCTCTGCCTTGTTTTCACCGGAAACCACCAGCACGATGCGCCGGGCCAGCATGATGGTCTGCACGCCCATCGTGTACGCCTGCCGCGGCACGTCCTCCGCCGATGCGAAAAAAGCGCTTGTTGGCCTCGATGGTGGACTCGGTCAGATTTACACAGTGCGTACCCTTGGAGAAATAATCGTCCGGCTCGTTGAAACCGATGTGTCCGTTCAGGCCCATGCCGAGCAGCTGCAGGTCAATGCCGCCCGCCGCCTTAATGGCTGCATCGTAGCGCTTGCACTCCCGCTCGGCGTCAAGCTGCGCGCCGTCCGGCAGATTGATGCGCTCTGCCGGGATATTCACGGCATCGAAAAAGTTCTTGTGCATGAAATAGTGATAGCTCTGGTCGTGATCGGGTGTCAGGCCGCGATATTCGTCCAGATTGAAGGTCGTGCAGCCGCCGAAATCCACATCGCCCTTGTTATACCATTTAATCAGCTGCTCGTAAATGCCGATCGGTGACGAACCGGTCGCCAGACCGAGTACGGAATCCGGTTTGAGAATAACCTGTGCCGAAATGATGTTGGCTGCCTTGCGGCTCATGTCGTTATAATCCTTAGCGCGAATGATTTTTCATGGAATACCTCTTTCTTCTGTCTCCGGAAATAGAAAGGGCAGGCAATGTGCCCGCCCTTTCCATTGCGCGGAGCGCAATCGTGATATGCAAACAAGATAGGTTAGTTAGATTGGTTGCGATTTCTTAACCATTCGGTGTTCCCACGCGGCTGTATTTTCAAACCGTGTGCGAGCACTTCAGGCTGCGTTGAATTGCTTTCAGTGTTACTTCAGCATCTTTGCCATTTCGTCGGCTACGAACTGGACCTTGGTGCCAATGATAACCTGAACTGCGGTCTGCGACGGACGCATTACGCCAGCCACGCCTGCAGCCTTGATCTTCTTCTCGTTGACGAGCGTGCCGTCCTTGACTTCCAGACGCAGACGGGTAATGCAGTTATCCAGAGATTCTACATTTTCCTTGCCGCCCAGACCTTCGAGGACTGCAGCTGCAATTGCGGTGAAGTCGTTATTTGCCAGCTTGGCATTCTTGTCAACCTCTGCGAAGTCGGCTTCTTCATCCTCACGGCCCGGGGTCTTGAGGTTGAACTTGGTGATCGCAAAGTAGAATACCAGATAGAATACAACGAATGCTGCGATACCCAGCGGGATGATCATCAGCGTGTTGTTCGCTGCCGGCAGGAAGGACGAGAATACGAGGTCGGTCGCGCCTGCGGAGAAGCAGAAGCCTGCGCGGAAGCCGACATAGTAGGTGATGATGGTGAAAATGCCGTACAGAGCTGCATAAACAACATACAGCGGGAAGCACAGGAACATGAATGCGAATTCAAAAGGCTCGGTAACGCCGCAGATGAATGCACAGATGGCAGCGGACAGAACCAGACCGATGGCAGCCTTTTTGTTCTTTGCAGCCTTGATCATAGCAAGTGCCGCACCCGGAATACCAAACATCATACACGGGAAGAACCCGGACATATACATACCGAGGCTCCAGCCTACGTTTGCGGAGGTGTCGCCGGCCCAGTAGTGGGACAGGTCGCCCAGGCCGATGGTATCGAACCAGAATACGTTGTTCAGCGCGTGGTGCAGGCCGGTCGGGATGAGCAGACGGTTAAGGAATGCATAGATGCCGGCGCCGATACCGTCCATGCCGATGATGCCTTCGCCAACAGCTACCAGAGCGCTGAAGATGACAGGCCATACGAACAGCAGGACAACGGATACCGCGATGGAAACCAGACCGGTTACGATGGCAACGCAGCGCTTGCCGCTGAAGAATGCCAGCCAGTCCGGGAGCTTCGCGTTTTTGAAGCGGTTATAGCAGCTTGCGCCGATGATACCGGCGATGATAGCGATAAATACGTTCTGGATCTTGTCAAATGCCAGCGTTTTTACCGGATCATCCGCGATTGCGGGCATCAGCGTGGTAACAACGCCGGTGCTCAGCAGGTTGGTCATCATCAGCCAGGATACCAGACCGGCCAGTGCCGAGGTACCCTCGCGGTCGTCGGATAGTCCGACTGCAACACCGATGACAAACAGCCATGCCATATTGTCAATCAGCGCGCCGCCTGCCTTTATCAACAGGAAGCCAATGTTATACAGTGCACCGCTCGTTGCCGCACCCGGCACGCCCATAACGCCCGGAGCGATCGCGTAGCCAAGACCCATCAGGATACCGCAGATCGGCAGCGCAGCTACCGGCAGCATCAAAGCCTTGCCCAGCTTTTGCAGTTTTTTCATCATAAGAGTTTCCCCTCCTTATTTTGTGGACCGCCGAAGCGGCCGATTGTGTTGACGGATGGGAGAGCCGAACTCCGTTTCCGTCCCCCTATTTCATCGCCGTTCACACCCGGCGAAATGAAATCCTTACAAATTACTCTCGAGGAACGCCTGCATTGCAGCTGCAGCGGTCTCCTCGTCCTCACCCTCGATGGTAATCTTTACGGTATCGCCGCACTTGACGCCCAGACTCATCACGCCCATGATGCGCTTGGCATCGACTTCCTTTTTCGGAGGGCGATCATGATTTTCGAGGCAAACTTGCCTGCCTCCTTGACCAGCAGGCCCGCCGGTCGAGCGTGGATGCCCAGTGCATCCTTGATGGTATATTCAATGGTTTTCATGAAAGAATACTCCCTTTCCGTTACTTTTTCTTCAGTGTCAGCAGTGCATCGCCTGCGGCGACCGTGCCGCCCGCGGCGGGCTCCACGGTGAACGCATCCGGGTTGCACACGAGGATGGGCGTTACAATCTGATAGCCCTCCGCCTTGATGGCCGCCGGATCGAACTCGATGAGGACATCGCCTTTTTGACCTGCTGGCCTGCCTTGCAGCACGCCTTGTAGTGCTTTCCCTCAAGCTGTACGGTGTCGATGCCGACATGGATGAGCAGCTCTGCACCGTCCGCCGTGGTCAGCGATACCGCGTGTCCGGTCTCAAACATCACATCCACCGTGCCGTCCGCCGGAGCCGTGATGCGGCCTTCGCTCGGCTCGATGGCGATGCCGGGCCCGAGGATGCCCTGCGCGAACGTCGGGTCGGGTACACTTTCGAGCGCCACGACCGTGCCCGCAGTGGGCGCTGCGATGGTGATGCCGGTATCACCGCCGAACAGATTTTTCAGTTTACCAAACATTTTGCTCACAACCTTTTTGATTAAGCAATACCGCATGATCGAACAAGCGTAATTTGCGCGGTGTTGCCTTAAGTATGCCTGTTTTGTACGAAAACATACAGAAAATAAAAAAGAACCAAACTTCTGCACAGATACAACTTGCCCTTTGATGGCAACTCCTGCGAGAAATCTGGTTTTGCCCGCCGAAGCGGTAACAATCCATTTCAAACGGATACTGTTTACTTGTTACTTGCAGTATAACAAACTTTTCTCACCTTGGCAAGAGCAACCTGTCGAATTAGTTGCCAAATTTTCGCGTTGTTTTTCTGCACTTTGCAAAAAACAGGGCAGTGCCGCTGGTTTGGCACTGCCCTGTGAGAATCAATTTATCATCCGGGTGCTCCATCACCCGGGCGATATGGATGGTGAGATACAGCAGCTCATTCTGCCCGGAATGGAACCCTTTTCCCGTCTGCACATAGGCGCGGATGCGGTCCGCGCAGGCGTAGCCACGCGGGTACTTGAACCGCACGACCTCGAGCAGATCGCTGTCCTCATCGCCGTAGCCTTCTCCGCTGACGATACGCCGTGCGTAGAACTTGAGGTGCGTGACAAACCGGTAGTAATTGAGCGATTCATCATCCGGGCGGAAGCCGTATTCGTCGTAAACGATGCCGAAAACCGCTTTCAGCAGGTAAGTCATGTCGTAAATATCGCGGATTTCACCACCGAGCTGTGCATTGACAAAGTGCAGCGCGATAAATGCCGCCTCGTCCTCGGTGAACTCCACACCGGTCTCCTCCGTGACGATCTCATTCGCCTTGAGACCCACGCGGAATTCGTCCTTGTACAGCTGCCGGATGTCCCACAGCAGCGGATTGGGCAGTACAATGCCCTCCTTATAGCGGTTGACGGCCGCCGAGATATGATCGGGCAGCGTAACGTAAATGCTGTCCGACAGCTCCTTGCCGAGCGCAATCTTCGCATGGTTGATAATGCGTTCGCTCATCAGGAAATGCGGCAGCGGAATGCTTGTTATCAGCTGCTGGAACCGGTCGGAAAGCTGATCCGAGTGCAGTGTGAACCGCTTTTCCACCTTGTCCGGCGGTGCTTCGTCACCTGCGCGGCGGCCGAAGCCCAGACCGCGCCCCATAAGCACAGTCTCCGCACCGTTTTCATCCAGCGCGACCACAACATTGTTGTTGAGTACCTTTCTATTTTCACGTCCGCGCCTCCCTGACCCGCACCGCAGCACGCATCAAACGCTTCACGCGCCGCACGGACTGCATTTTCGTCGCACCGCCACAAACTGAATTCGCTCAGTCCGGCAGCCCCATCGGCACATTTTCGCGCCGAAACTGCATTCTGCTGTTTTCCACCCGCTTTGCGGAAATGAAAGGCATTCGCGCCTGTTTTCGGCTGCAATGCGCGGATTACCGCAGCATTTACGCCTGCACCGACCAGAATCTGCACGTCCTCTCCTGCTTTTGCAACCAGCGCGCGCAATCCGCGCTGCGGTGCAGTCCGCCTGCTGCCCTGAGGTCAAAATGGTATCCACACCCAGCCGCTTTGCGGTTTCCAGTGCCGCAAACGGGTCGCGGCAGACATCGAACGCGCGGTGCAACGTCACACCGCAGCCGCCTGCAAGCGCGATCAGCTTTTCCATGCGCGCCTCGTCAAGATCGCCCTCCGGCGTGAGCACGCCGATGACAATGCCGTCCGCGCCGAGCGCGGCAAAGCGCTTCACCTGACGGCAGAGCAGCTCAAATTCGCTTTCCGTATACAAAAAATCGCCGCAGCGCGGACGCAGCAGCACACGAACCGGTACGGAAACCGTTCCCGCACCATGCGGAACAGATCCTCATCCGGCGAAGTACCGCCGATCATTAAATTGGCGCATAACTCCAGCCGCATAGCACCGCCGCGCTCCGCGCTTACCGCAGACTCGACTGAGTGGGTGCAAACATCAGAACCGGTTTCATTTTCTGCTCCTCCTTCGAGACAGAATAACGCTTGGCAAATTATGTGATTCAATCCACACTGTTATCTGTTAATTATATCACCAAAAACCGCATATGTCAACGCAGGTTTTTGCAGCATTTTGCACAATAAAAATCAGATGTTTTCATATAAATAAACCATCTTCCCTGCTTCGTATGCAGAGGGTAATCTACAGCATTTTCCGCATAATGGCGGCTGATCTCGACCATGCCGCGAATACCGTCGATCGGTGTACGGATATCATGGCATTGACGGATATTTACCGTCCATATTCCCAAAAAATTCTCCGCTTTTTTGGCTGTTTCTTTTCTTCGGCTGAGTTGTCTTGTCAGTTTGTATAAAAATACAAAGAAGTTTTGCACAAATCGGATAGTTTGCAGGAATTCGAGCATACTTATGCAAATAGACCGCATATTTTGTTGTTTTTTAACAATTTTGTGCTATACTGAATATACAGCCCATAAAATGGGTAATGCGCGCCGGAGCAGTTCCGCTGCACCGAGCCTACAGGAGAGGTGTTTTATGAACAGTATACGACCCGCGTTTGGATCGCGGGAGCAAAGCGGCAGACTGGGTTCCGCACTTAGTCATCGTTTCGGCGGCAACACAGCATATAAGCTGGTAACCAGCGACCGTGATGTAGCGGTTGAGGATGTATCCGTTGTCGGTCGTTTGCCGATATTAACCATCCGGATGTCATCATCAACTGTGCCGGTCTGACCGACGTGCAGGCCTGCGAGGAGAACCCCGAAGAAGCGTATAAGATCAACGCCATCGGCGCCCGCAATCTGGCGACCGCTGCAAGACGCATCGACGCAAAATTCATTCAGATCTCGACCGACGACGTATTCGGCGGCGACGAGGGCAAGAGCTTTCTGTGAGTTCGACGATCCCCATCCGACCACGATGTACGGCAAGAGCAAGTACGCCGGTGAAAAAGCTCGTGCGTGAGCTGACCGACAAGCATGTTATCGTGCGTTCGTCGTGGCTGTACGGCGTCGGCTCGTACGACTTTGTTGACCGTGTGCTCGATACGGCGGCAAAGGATGGCGCTGTCCATCTGCCGGAGGATGAGATTTCCTCCCCGACCTCGGCGGGAAGCGCTCGCCGGCTTTATCGACTGCCTGATGCACAGCCGCGAGTACGGCCTGTTTCACGCATCGTGCGACGGCTCGTGCTCCCGCGCAGAGTACGCCCGCGAAATTCTGCGTCTCGCCGGCAAGGAAAACGTGCCGGTCACCTCGGCCTCCGAGAACACTGCGCTGCGCCCGCGCTTTACGCTGCTGGACAATATGATGCTGCGCATCACTGGTTTGTATCAAATGCCGGACTGGCATGACGCACTGAGCGAATACATGTCCCACCGGCAGACGGGAGTAAATAAATGAATGACGTAAAAGAGAAAAAAGAAAATCGGTCTGACTACAAAGATCTTCATCGCGCTGATCGCCGGTGCAATCGTCGGCATTGCGCTCAACATGTTCGCAGCTGATGTGGATTTTGTGCAGAACGTGCTGGTAAACGGCATTTTTATGTTGTCGGTCAGGGCTTTATCCGCCTGATGCAGATGCTGGTCGTACCGCTGGTATTCTGCTCGCTGATCTGCGGCGCCACCGCCATCGGCGATAGTAAAACGCTCGGCAAGGTCGGCGTAAAGATCATCGGCTTTTTACATTTTCACCACGATGATGGCGGTTGCCGTTGCACTCGGCATCGGTCTTCTGATCAAGCCGGGCATGGGTCTGGATATGTCGCAGATCCAGACCGCCGAAGTCGCCGCTTCTTCAGGATTCGGTCAGCTTTGCGGAAACCCTGCTGAACATCATCCCGAAAACCCGATCGGTGCGCTCGCCAACGGCGAAATGCTGCAGGTTATCGTGTTTGCACTGATCGTCGGCGTTATCCTCGCCAAGCTGCAGGATAAGACCCAGCTGGTAACGAACTTCTTCCAGCAGGGCAACGATATTATGATGGAGATGACCATGACGATCATGGCACTTGCACCGATCGGTGTATTCTGCCTCATCGCCAAAACCTTTGCGGGCCTCGGCTTCTCCGCGATGGTGCCAATGTTCAAGTACATGGGCGCGGTGCTGCTGGCGCTGTTCATCCAGTGCTGCGGCATATACCAGATTCTGTTGGCGCTGCTTACGAGACTCAATCCGCTGCGTTTCCTCAAGAAATTCGCTCCGGTTATGGGCTTTGCGTTCTCGACCGCAACCTCTAACGCCACTATCCCGATGAATATCGACACGCTGGAGGAAAAAATCGGCGTCAACCGCCGTATTTCGTCCTTCACCATTCCCCTCGGCGCGACCATCAACATGGATGGTACCTCCATCATGCAGGGTGTTGCCGTTGTATTCGTTGCACAGGCGTTCGGCATCCAGCTGAGCCCTGCGGATTATCTGACCGTTATTGCGACCGCAACGCTCGCCTCCATCGGTACCGCAGGCGTACCGTCGGTTGGTCTGGTTACGCTGGCAATGGTATTCGATTCGGTCGGTCTGCCGGTCGCCGGCATCGGCCTGATCATGGGTATCGACCGTATCCTGGATATGGCGCGTACTGCCGTTAATATCACCGGCGACGCTATCTGCACCACGATCGTGGCGCATCAGGACGGCGCACTGGATAAGTCTGTATTTAACAAAAATTAAATCAAACTGACAGGAAAAACCCCGTATTTCGTAAGAAATACGGGGTTTTCTGGTGCCGCCAGCCGGAATCGAACCGGCACGGGTTTAACTCCGGGGGATTTTAAGCGGGAAACATCGAAAGTCTGCTGCAATCCAAACAGTCGAATATCGGTATATTTTCCGCATTTAAATAACATTCTCGTTTAATTATTGGCGAATACCAAAAAGAAAACCGTGTTGTTTTGTGGCTCAAAAAAAAGTGTTTCAGAATACTATGTCAAAATGGGTTTTGACAGATTTTCCGAGTCTTATTCGAGAGAACTTCGAGAACGGTTTTCTGCTGTGCCGACCTGCGGTTGGCTTTGCTTGCAGCACTCAGTTTATTGATGTGAAAATTCACTCTTCATGGGTGAATTTTCACTTTTTTCATTCTCGCGATAAATCCTCTGTAGTAACCGATTCCCGGAAAAATTACGCTTATCTATTCGAACCTTTTTACACTTTTTATTATCCATACTGCTATATTTAAGGCTAAACTCCTCTGTTAAGGCATTTGAGAGGAAAATCTATTAAATCGAAAAATGTAATTTATTTGGGGAAAATATTCACTATTCGGCATTATCTTTTTACATTCCGATAACATAAAGATAATCTTAACACGTTGGAGGTTATCTCTATGGATGTGAAAAGGCACTTGAAATCTGCACTCAAACAGCTTGGCTTCGACAAGCCTCGCAAGGCTCAGATTATTCCGATGAATACGCTGGATGCTGAACAGGACGCAATCGTCATTGCTGCCACGGGTTCTGGCAAACAGGTCATCTATGAAACCGTTGGGCTTGCTCATTCCGACAATCTTACGATTGTTATCGAGCCTTTGCTTGCGCTGATATACAATCAGGTGCAGACGTTGCAGGCTCATGATATTCCTGCCGATTATATCGATATGACCCGCTCGAAGGAGGATATCGATAAGATACTGAACAAAGCTCGCAAGGGTAAGTTGAACTTTCTCTATGTCACGCCGGAGCGCTTACAAAGTCATTCGCTTATCGAAGCTATGCAGCATTTGGATATCTTTATGGTCGTAATAGACGAATGCCACTCCATCACGGAATGGGGTTATACGTTTCGTGACGCTTATCTGCATATCGGAGATTTTATCAACAAGCTAAAGCATAAGCCGGTTATTTGTGCCTGCTCTGCGACGATACCGGCAGAACTCTATGGATATTATTCGTGATAATCTGCATATGGACAAGCCTGTTATTCTCCGCAGTGATTTGCGACGTGATAATCTTATTCTGCTCAAGAAGGATGTCACTTGCAACAAGAAAACACTGGAGGAACGACTGGAATTCCGTATCAAGAAGCTCTGCAAGCTGATTGATAAATATCACAAAGATGGCTCGGTGCTGATCTTTGCGCAGACAACTACATATGTAGATGCGCTGTACAACATTCTGGGAGAAATATATCCCGGCGATGTTACCCGCTATCACTCACGAATCAAGCCGGAACGTCGCAAAGAAACAGCTGCTGTTCGACTTCCTGCAAGGCAAAAAAGAAAAGATTATGATTGCAACTTCAGCATTCAGTATGGGTATTGATGTTGCCGATATTGAACTTGTCGTGCACTTCAATGCACCGATCAGCATGACGGATTACATTCAGCAGATTGGTCGAGCGGGACGCGACGGACGTAAGGTGCACTGCGTTCTCTTCTACGATCAGAACGGCGATGATGACGCTACCTCAAATAGCTTTATTAAGAAGGCGAAAAAGCAGTCAGCCAAAGCTGCGAAAACGATAAAATCGAATCTAAACCAAGTACACAACTTCATCCATAGCGACAATTGCATGGTGAGCGATATTCTCGAGTACCAAGGGCAGCATGAGGTGAAAACCTGTAAACGCTGCACGGCATGCGCGCAGAAACGGAGGAACAGCAAATGATTATGAATGAATCTGGTATTCATACATTTTCGCTGAAATTGCAATGCAAATATTCAGAAATCCAGAATATTGTTGAACAAAACGAGTGTATTTGTACAGGTAAAGGAAAATTAGGTCTTTCGTCGTATTACCAGATGCCACAGTTCAAGGACATTGGTGTTGAGGTACAGCTTGGTCAGTCTGTTTCGCATCCGTGCTGGCTGATACTGATTATTAACCTGTCTTCGTTGCTTGCCGGTACATATAAACCGACCGCATTATTTCAGGCTGACAAAGAGTCTGTTCAGCAGATAAAACATCGCCTGCGGAATATCCTTGATAAAATCGGCATTGACCGGCGGCTCAAAAGGAGTTTAAGTTGTCACGGTGTGATTTGACCTGCAATCTGTACTATGAGCGCAAGGCGGATGTTCAAGATCGTTTGATATTTTCAAGAAATCCTTTCCTATCCCTCATTACAGCACGGTTAAGTTCGGCAAATGCGCAAATTCCGATGAAAAATTCAAGGAGCCAATAAGCATTCGTGGACAATCGAGAATAAGTCTAAAAGCTGTGCTTTCTCGGTTTATGATAAATCGTATGAACTCGAAAAACGGCATGATATCAAGATTGACGAGCATATTCTTCGACTGGAATTGCGGTTTGGTCGTTCGAAAATCACCAAGTTGACTAAGGCTAAAGACTGGGAAAGTCAGCTGATCGAACTTGGCTCTCAGGTTGAAAATCAGCAGCATAAGTTTCTCCACCGGCTGCATATGATGCACTTTGCCCCGGTTTCGCTTCCCGAGCTGCTGGACCGTATCAATGCCTCCAAGTACCGCGAAAAGACCAAGAAAAGCTGCGTCGTATCGCAAAAAAGCGAACGGCTGCGTTTCGCTCGCAGCCGTACAGAAAGATTGCAGGATTAATCATTAGCTACTAATATTGAGGGATTAACAACAATGTTTTCTCCTCGTCAATGCTCTCCATCATAAGCACTGCAAGTACTGTCCATAAAGCGTTATTCCGAGCTCTTGTCCGTCCTTGTGCACCTGTTCGGCTGTCAGCCGCCTTGGTTGAACGCCAGTTCTTCCAGGCGGCCAACATAGTGTCCGGTCTCGGCTTGGAAAGCGCATACTGCGGGTCGTTCTCGCCGTCGGCGTGGATCGAGCTGCCCTCGCAGATAAAATCACGCTTGTCGTAAACGTCATTGCCAAGCAGGTTGCAGAACTTGCGTGCCACGCGGTTGTCGTTCTCCCACGAGGGATACAGGCCGTCCACTTCGCCGCCCCATGTGTTGAAGCCCCAGTCGATGCCGCGGCGTTCGCCTGCCGTTGATGACAAAGGTCGGGAAGCTGGGCACGCGCGTTGTCGTACTGCCCCTCCGAGCACAGAACGGTCATGTGTTCGCTTTAAATGGTTTTGATCACGCGCAGAAAGGCTTTGCGTGCGGCATAGGCGCCTTACTGTCACGAATCGGCACGTTCAGACCAGATCATCAGGCAGTCTTCATGCGGCGCAAATTCCGCGGGCGTATAAAACCCGTCCTGCGAGGGTGTGATATGTAAAATTTTCATAGTAAACTCTCCTGTAAGGTCATACAAGAAAAGAGCACAACATTTTTGCACCGAGCTGCAATGCTTTCCTCAAACGGATACATAATTTTATGGGATCTGCTGTCGGAGATGGCACGGTCAGATGCAACGCTGCCGCATCCAGCGATCGGTCTGCTCGAGAATGGTGTGCAGGATTGTGATATCCCGCAGGACATCGCCGGTTTCCATGGAATGATCGGCGTTTTCAGTTAGATGCAGCGGCACAAAGACGGCGGCAGCCCTCGGTGATGAGCTCGGTGCGCGCCCACGGGTCGGCGGTGCCGTGAAAGGCGATGCCGGCGGGATCGAGATCGGGTAGGTTGCTTCGATGGGCGTAAATCACCTGTCAGGAGTGCAGGACGTGCAGAATGTGCGATACAGCGCGAAATCAGCCGTGCAAAGGAGTTTATCCGCGAAAATTATACGGACAGCGGTATTTCGCGCATGGTAACTGGCGGCAGAGGTCGGGTTCCGGTCCAGACATTTCTGCCTCACCGTGTTCTCGCAGGAGATTCCGGTCGGACCTTTTGTCGAATATCGACCGCTGTCCGCATCGAGGCAGCAAAGCATCTGCTGACCAATGGCAACAGCCGCATAGGCGATATTGCGTTTGACGTCGAACGCCAGGATTCACTTTTCTTTCAGCTATCTGTTCAAAAGCACACATCGGCGTTTCGCCTGCGGAAGTACCGCAACCAGTCGGAAGAAGGGTAAAATAATATGCGTAAAAAATTCACCCGATTCAGGAACGGCCTTTAACCAGATAGTAAGGTACATCGGACGGTAGAAGCGAAGCCGCTTAAACTATTATAATATAAGGGCAGAGAAAAAACTGCCCTGTTTTTGTATCGAGGTGGAAGCTATGAAAAGAATATGTTTTCTTCCTGTTGTTCTGCTGCTGAGACCAGACTGCTCTGCGGCTGTCAGCAGCAGAACGATCCCTCACCGCAGGAGCACAATCATGCGATGGAGGAGGGGACAGAAACACCGAAATAGCGACCATCTTACCGTTTACAGTCCGCTGTCGGAGTCGGAAACGCTGCTGTGTCGCAGTGCCTCCGCAGATACCGGCATCACCGTGGACTGTATTCATCTTCCTGCCGGAGAAATGACTGCGCGGCTCGAGCAGGAAAGCGGGACAACCCGCAGGCTTGTGCTGCTGGGCGGCTCGGCGGATAACTATATTCAGCCGTGAGAAAGCCGGTCTGCTGGAGGCGTATCAAAGTCCGAGCTGACCGATGCCCGAAGCCTCATCAGGATGAGCAGGGCGTGTGGAATCCGGATCACATCGGCACGCGTTTCGCCTGCAACACCGACTGGTTTGCACGGACGGGGAACGCCGATGCCGACTTGCTGGGACGATCTGCTGTCGCCTGCACTGGCAGGGCAGATTGTGATGGCAACTCCAGAAAACTCGGGTACCTCGTATACTACGCTGGCAACGCTTACGGAGATGCGCGGAGAGGACAGGCATGGGAGTATCTCAAAAGTTGATCAGAATGTCGGGCTGTTATACTGCATCGAGTACAGAACTGGTTAAACAGGTTAGCACCTGGCGATTATGCTGTTGCAATCTGGTGTTTTATCACGATGGCCGCCGTGCTGATGATGGATGGCTACCCATTGAGGTGCGCAGTCCGGCAGACGGCACCGGCTATGAGATCGGCGCGTGCGCGCTTGGTAACAATCACCTGCAGGAGAACATAATCATGTACTTTTGCGATTGGATGACTTCGGCACGCGGACAGGAGTGCTACATCGAAGCCAAAAGCTGTCGCCTTCCGGCAAACAGCACCGCCCGTGCAGCAGATGGACTGCCGTCGTTGGATG
>VOFB01004123.1_pt1 | contig 33251 bp, 50 predicted proteins | sample 5384141 | NCBI WGS metagenome assembly VOFB01 (sample SAMN12384721, study PRJNA508395) | human gut metagenome | isolation source: healthy gut A | host: Homo sapiens | reverse complement strand
CTGGCCGCCCAGATCGCTTTCCCCGCCCAGGTGGACTTGGGGGCGGTTGCGAGCAGAGATGACCGCATCGGCAAGGGGAACTGCGCTTCCAGCAGGCCCACCTGCAGGGGCGATGTCAAGACTTCACGATAAACGGTGCGTTCGGATAGGCCAGGCCGATATCCTCCGCGGCGGTTACCATGAGCCGCCGGCAGGTTGACGCGAGATCGCCCGCGCTGGAGCAGGCGCCAGATAATGGACGGCGGCGTCCGGGTCGGAGCCGCGTATGCTCTTCTGAAAGGCGGAGAGCAGATCGTAGTGATAGTCGGCGTCAGGTCGTATTGACCGAACTCGTCTGCGCGGCCTGCAGCGCGCCGTCCAGGTCGATATGAACGGCGTCCTGGCCGGGGGCGCGGCATACAGAGCAGGTCGACGGCGTTGAGCGCCTTGCGGACGTCGCCTGCGCAGGCGGCGCAGATATACTCCATTGCGTCCGCGTCCACGGTGATGGGCACGCCGTTTTCCGACTCCAGGATCGATATGGCGCGCAGCACCGCTTTCTGCACTTCTTCACGGGGCACGGGCTTGAATTCAAACACCGTACAGCGCGACAGAAGCGCGCCGTATACATAAAAAATAAGGGTTTTCCGTTGTGGATGCGATGAGCGTTATCGTACCTTTTTCCACAAAGTCCAGCAGGGACTGCTGCTGTTTTTTATTGAAATACTGGATTTCGTCCAGGTAGAGCAGCACGCCGTTGGGCGCGATGATGGTGTCGATTTCCTCGGCGATATTCTTGATATCGGACAGCGACGCGGTGGTGGCATTCAGGCGGTGCAGGCGTTTCCCGGCCGCTGCGGCGAGGATGTTTGCCGTCGTCGTCTTCCCGGTGCCGGACGGCCCGAAAAAGATGATGTTCGGAAGATTCCCGCTTTCGGCAATCCTGCGCAGCAGTTTCCCTTCGCCCAGAATGTGCTGCTGGCCGACAACTTCGTCCAGCGTTTTGGGCCGCAGCCTGTCCGCCAAAGGCGCGTACATGGCGTCACTCCTTTTCAGCAGCTTTATTGGTAGAGCGGGTGCTTGTCGCAGCGCGGTGACGGCGGCGCGGATCTCGTCCGCCTTTTCAGGATATTCGGTTGCGGTCATATAGATGAGCTTCGCAATCTGCCTGAAGTCGTCCTCGTCGAAGCCGCGCGTCGTCGCCGCGGGCGTGCCGATGCGGATGCCGCTTGTGACAAAGGGCTTCTCCGGGTCGTTGGGGATGGCGTTTTTGTTGACGGTGATCTGCACTTCGTCCAGCCGCTTTTGAAACTCCTTGCCGGTGAGGTTTACCGGGCGCAGGTCGACGAGCATGAGATGGTTGTCCGTCCGCCGCTGACGAGGTCGAAACCGCATTTGATCAGTTCATCCGCGAGCGCTTTCGCGTTTTTCACGATGTTCTGCTGATAGGTCTTGAACTCGGGCTTGAGCGCTTCGCCCAGCGCCACGCCCTTGGCGGCGATGACATGCATCAGCGGGCCGCCCTGGGTGCCGGGGAACACGGCCTTGTCGATCATCTTCGCGTATTCCTCCCTGCAGAGGATCAGGCCGCCGCGCGGGCCGCGCAGGGTCTTGTGCGTGGTGGTGGTGACGACGTCCGCATGGGGACCGGGCTCGGATGCAGGCCGGCCGCGACCAGGCCTGCGATATGCGCCATGTCCACAACCAGGTATGCGCCCGCGCGTTTGGCGATTTCGCCCATGCGCGCAAAGTCGATAATGCGGGGATAGGCGGACGCGCCGGCGATGATGATTTTCGGCTTGTGCTCCATGGCAAGGCGTTCCAGCTCGTCATAGTCGATCGTCTGCGTCTGTTCGTCCACGCCGTAGGGGACGATATTGAAATACGCACCGGACATGTTGACGGGGGAACCGTGCGTCAGGTGACCGCCGTGCGCGAGGTTCATGCCCAGGATGGTGTCGCCGGGCTTTGCCAGCGCAAAATAGACGGCCATGTTCGCCTGCGCGCCCGAATGGGGCTGTACGTTTGCGTGCTCCGCGCCGAAGAGCTGTTTTGCGCGCTCAATGGCGAGCGTTTCCGCCACGTCCACATACTGGCAGCCGCCGTAATAGCGCTTGCCGGGATATCCCTCCGCGTATTTGTTCGTGAGCGGCGAGCCCATGGCCGCCATTACGGCCTCCGAGACAAAGTTCTCGCTTGCAATCAGCTCAATATTCCTGCGCTGGCGGGCGAGCTCGTCCATCATGGCGGCGGCCATTTCCGGGTCGAACGCCTGCAGGTACTCCAGATTCTTCAGCATGAGACACACACTCCTTAGCGTATAAAAATTATTGATAAATTACTAATAATCTATTATACAACAGAACATATGTTTAGACAATATCCGCTGCGGAAAAAGTCGAGCGAATTTTGGGGACTTTGCCGTGAAAACACTCGACAATTGCCGGTTTGTCTGATATACTGCTAATGGATTACAGCAATTTTAAGAAATAAGGATGTAGAATGGACGTTGTATTGATTGTACTCAGAATTCTGATAAAAGTTCTGGCCGTATTCTGGGGGCTGGTGCTCGGCTGGCAGCTTGTCATCGGCCTGTGCGGGCTTCTGCCCCTGAAAACCAAGTTCAGGCAAAAGCAGGGAAAGGTGCAGCGCACACACCGGTTTGCGGCGGTGATCTGCGCGCGCAACGAGGAGCTTGTGATCGGAAAGCTCATTGAGTCGCTCCGCCAGCAGAATTACCCGGAGGAGTGCCTGAAAGTCTTTGTTGTGGCCGACAACTGCACCGACCATACCGCCGAAGCCGCGCGCCGGGCCGGCGCGGAGGTTTTGTGCGCACCGATACGGAACGCGTGGGAAAAGGGCACGCGCTGCGGTATGCGGTGGACAGGCTGCATGCGGAATATCCGGACAGGTTCGACGCGCTCGCCGTGTTCGATGCGGACAACCTTGTATCCGAGGACTTTTTCTGGTCGGTGAACCGCGCGCTGTGCGACGATGCGGACGTAGTTACGGGAAACCGGATTGCAAAGAACCCGTACGACACCTGGGTGAGCGGGTGTTACAGCATTTTTTCTGGAATATTACCATGCGGCTGTTCGACGACGCGCGCAACAAGATGGGGCTTTCGAGCTATGTGCACGGAACCGGATTTGTAACGCGCATGGAACTGATTAAGGATGGATGGGAGACGGTAACGATCACGGAGGACGGCGAGTTCTCCTGTATACAAAAAAGTGCAGGGGGCGCAGAATCGTCTATGTGGACGAGGCCGAATACTATGACGAGCAGCCAACCCGGCTGAAGCATTTTTCATGCAGTTCTACCGCTGGGAAGTGGGCGGGGTGCAGGGGCTGCGGCATCTGTTCAGGCAGGTGTTCGCCTCGTTTAAGGACCATCCCATGGAGGCGCTCGACAGCCTGCTGTTCCTGCTTCTGCCCGCCGCGCTCAGCGCGCTGTTCTCTCCAGCGCGCTCACGGTTGTGACCGCCGCGCTGGCAACGCCGCTGGCTACATCCGCGCTGGTGCTGCTCATAAGCGTTATCATCGGCATTGTTCCGGTGCAGGTGATCGCGCTCTATATTACGGCCACCTGCGGGCTGGATTTTAAACGGCTGTGGAAGTCGATTGTGTTTTTCCCGCTGTTTACCCTGCCCATGTCCGTTCTCGCCCTGGGCGCAACGCTGCGGCCCAAGGTGAAATGGCGGACGATTCCGCACACCGACGCGAGCAGCATTGACGAAGTGCGGGAAAAAACCGGCAGGCAGTAGGCGCGGGGTGCGTCGGCGGCAGTTGGGGCAGTCTTGTGCGGCCGACCGTTTGCGGCGGCAAAAGAATATGCGGCTCCGCACTTGTGGCGCGGGGCCGTTTTTTGTTGCCGCGCCCGACCTGCGGAAAACTGTGGGCGTGTGACGGCTTGACAAATTCCGAGTAAGGTGGTAGAATATTTTCCAAATTAAATTTGAAAGAGGTGGCAAAATGAGAATAGAGACACAGTGCCTGCATGAGGGCTACCATCCTGAAAACGGCGAGCCCCGCGTACTGCCGATCTACCAGAGTACTACCTACCGGTATGACTCAACTGAATTTGTGGGGAAGCTTTTTGACATGAAGGCCGAAGGGCACATGTATTCTCGCATATCCAATCCCACCGTTGCCTGCGTCGAGGACAAGATTGCGGCGCTGGAGGGGGCGTGGGCGCGCTTTTGACCACTTCCGGCCAGATGGCGAACCTGATCAGCCTTTTGAATATTCTCGGCTGCGGCGATCACTTTATCAGCTCCGCGGCGATCTACGGAGGAACGGTCAACCTGTTCGCCGTGACGATGAAGAACATGGGCATCGACTGTACCTTTATTGACAACGACGCGACGGAGGACGAGATCCGCGCGGCGTTCCGGCCGAATACCAAGGCGATTTTCGGCGAAGTGATCGCCAACCCCAAACTCTCTGTGCTGGACATAGAGAAATATGCGAAAGGTCGCGCACGAGATGGGCGTTCCCCTGATTGTGGACAACACGTTCGCAACGCCGGTTCTCTGCCGGCCCTTTGAGTGGGGGGCGGACATTGTGACCCATTCCACAACGAAATATATGGACGGGCACGCCTGCGTGGTGGGCGGCGCGATTGTGGACGGCGGCAGCTTTGACTGGGCGAAAAAACGGCCGGTATCCCGGACTGACGGAGCCGGACGAGTCGTACCACGGCCTTGTCTATGTAAAGGATTTCCCCCGCCAGCCCCTATATTACCAAGGCAAGGCTTCAGCTTACCCGCGACTTTGGGTTCTGCCCGACGGCGCAGGCCGCGTGGCTTACCAACCTCGGTCTGGAAACCCTTGCGCTGCGCGTGGAGCGCCACAGTGCGAACGCGCCGTGGCCCGCTATCTCGCGGGTCAGGAAAAGATTGAGTTTGTAAATTATCCGTTTTTGGAGGGCGACAAGTATTACGATCTTGCGCACAAGTATCTCCGGGGCGGCGCATCCGGCGTCGTATCCTTCTCTGTCAAAGGCGCGCGCGAAAAAGGCGGCCAAGTTTATCGACAGCCTGAAGCTCGCTTCGCTGGAGGTGCACGTTGCGGAAGTGCGCACGGCGGTGCTGCACCCCGCAAGCTCCACGCACCGTCAGCTCACAGACGCACAGCTCGCCGCAGCCGGGATTACGCCGGGTCTGGTCCGGTTCTCCTGCGGCATTGAGAATATTGAGGATATACTGGCCGATATTGAGCAGGCGCTCGCCCAGGTATAAACGCGAAAAGAAACAAACAGGCCGGGAAACACTTTGTGCTTCCCGGCCTGTTTTGCCATGCTTTGATTTATCAGACGCAGAACTTGCACGAAAATTTTTTGTACCCGCGCATATTTGCCGTTTTGTATACATGCAAAGAATGGAAGAATAACTTTTTTATGGCACAAATACTAATGGCGAAAGGATGTGTAATGAACATGGAATCGAATTTCAATCAGAAAAACCAGCAGCAGAACAAGAACCAGAAGAACAAAAATCAGCAACAGAAAAAGAACAACAAGAAATCTTTTAACTCTCAGGAACAGAACTGAATGCATGCCGCGGCGGCCGGCTGGCGCTGACCAATGCGGCGCCGGAAAGCGAAAGCTTTTTGGGGAAAATAGAAAGGGAAGCATGTTTTCATGCTTCCCTTGTTTTGATTCTGTGCGGATTCGCCTCGGCATACCATATTCGTCAAAATTCCGCTTGAGAGCTATTCTACAGGGATGGTCGACAGAAACAACGGGAACATCTGGAGAAAGGATAATATGGCGGCGCCCAGAGCAAGCGCTTCGGCTTTAGTTTGAGTAATACAGGCAGAGGGCCGCCGAGCGGTCTGTTTTTTTTGTTGCTATGCTTTTTGTTTCGCTTTCTGTACTGCAAAGGCGTCATGCCGTAGCGCTCCCTGAATATATGGATGAAATAAGGAGGCGTATGAAAGCCGGAATGCTCGGAGATCTGTTCCACGGAGAGTTCGGAGTGCAAAAGCAGGTCGACTGCCTGCTGCAGACGCAGGTTTTTCAGGTATTCCGTGTAGGAGAGGCCGACCGCCCGCTGGAACCTAACCCCAAAATAATTCGCGCTCATATGGTATTTGCAGGCAAGCTCCTGTTTTTGGGGGATTCTTGAAGTGTTTCTGCAAGTATAGAATCGCATCCTGGATGATGGCGTCGGTCGTGTCCTGTTTTGCTGATGGGATGTGGACGCACCGGCGCAGCAAAACGATGCAGATTTGCGTCAGCATGGCGCGGATTGCCGTTTCACGGTACGGATTGTCGCCTGTATATTCCCTGTACATCTGTTCTACCATACGGAACAGCGGCGCGAAGTCCTCCTCGGCAAACCGGGAAAAGAAAGCCATTCGCCAGCGCGGACGTGATTTCAGGCGAAAGGTATTTTTCTGTAAAGTTTATGTTCATCAGGCTCATGCCGCGCGATTCGTCCGCTACGACTGTGTGGAAATCCGTAGGGGTGAGCAGATATACCGACCCGCGGGACATCTGGATTGTCTCCGCGTTGACAACCTGCGTCCCGCGGCCGTCGTAGACAAATTCCATTTCAAAATAGTCGTGCCAGTGCAGTTCATTCTTCGGCAGGACGTGCATGGGCGCACGGTTGCGCATGACGAACCCGAAATCCTCCGGCATCCCGCTTTGCTTGAGGATGAGCGTGTTTTTGTCCGACATTTCAATCACCTTTATTCATTTTACTCTGCGCGCATTTGAATTACAAGTACAAAATGGTTTAATCCGGGTTTCCGCCGTGGTTTGCGGCCGTAAAACGCATGAACTTCGGGCGGCGCTTCCGGGCGCGCTGCAGATAAGCAAAGGGCGGATTCGGGCTGCTTTCATTCGGCAAGATTATTCTGCAGCGATTTGCGCTTCATTTTCATGTTGCAGGCGTGGTTTTTTTCGGGGAATGGATGGATTGCGTTTGGGCCGGACCCGCAGGGATGTGGCGGCCGGAACCCCGCTTAAAAGTCGGGGGAAAGCGAACGATGGCAAGAAAAACTCCCATGTGAACTTTCACATGGGAGTTTGGAGCTGATGCCGGGACTCGAACCCGGGACCTCATCCTTACCAAGGATGTGCGCTACCTCCTGTGCCACATCAGCACGATGGGAAAGCCGCGGGGCCGTTCCCATTTCTGGCAGGGGCAGAAGGACTTGAACCCTCGGCACGCGGTTTTGGAGACCGCTGCTCTACCAACTGAGCTATGCCCCTATGTCCACTCGGGCGACGCTTATAAATTATATAGCATGGATTCGGCCTTGTCAAGAGCTTTCTGCAGGATTTATGCAATCCTTTTTTTTCAAGCGCGGGCCGCCGCCGTGTAAAAACCTCTGTTTGGCGAAGCGGAGGCCGTCTGTATAAGGACGGCCTCCGCACGGGCGCACGGGCGCTCGGTTTACGACTTTTTTCCATATTCGACAAAGGCGTCGATAATGGCGCGGTAGTTATCTTTCGGCATGCCCATGTTCTCCGTATAGTCGAGAATATAGGCGATCAGGCCGCCGTCCGGCGTGTCCATGCTCTCGATGATCCGCCGCACTTCTTCGCGGTTTTCCGCGGGCGTGCCCTGGATGCTTGTCGTCTGGTAGTCGGCGGGCGTGCAGAAGCAGACCTTGCCGGCGTACAGCTTTCCCATATGTTCGATACCGCTCTTGCAGTCCGGCGCGTTGAGCGCGGGCTGGCCGAGGTTGAGCATATCCACGCCCACCTCGATCAGGTCGGGGACGATCTCGTCCACCTTGCCGCAGGAGTGGAAGAACACGTCCAGTCCGTGCTCGTGCGCGATCCTGAACTGCTCCTTGTAGCGCGGCTTAAACACACGGCGCCAATAGTCGGGCGCGACCATCAGGTCGGTCTGCGTGCCCCAGTCGTCCCAGAGGGAAACGGCGTGAAGCCGTAGTCCGCCATCTGGCGGATGACGTCGTTCACAAAGCCGAAAACGAGATCGGCAAGCTTTTCCACGTTCTCCGGCTCGATGAGCATATCTTCCATGAGGTTGCAGAACCCGCGGAGGAAGCTCATGATGGTAAAGCCGGTGAGATAGAGGCTGCCCATATAATAGCGGTCGTCGCCGAACTCGCGGCGCGCCTCGATGATGTCCGCAAAGCGGGACTTGTCAAAGGCGTCGGGCTTGAATTTCGCGTTGTATTCATCGAACTTGCCGAAGTCCTCCAGGGGCGGGTTTTTCGGGTTGCCCATGGGGATGGACGGGTCGTCGCTCTCCCAGCGGAAGCCCCACTCGGTGCCCTGTTTGTCCTCGCCCAGATAGAAGCGGACGAGATCGGTTTGAATGATATCGGAATTGCTCCGGTCGCCGTTGAAGAGGAAGAGCGGGACGTAGTCCGGCTTCTGGAAGTGAATGGCGCGTTTCACCTGTTCGTATCTTGTCATGGAAATGCCTCCTTATTTCTTTTTTCCGAATTTACGGGCAGCTTTTAAACAGAGTGACGATATTCTCCGGCGGAACGTCCTCCTGTATGCAGTGGGCGCAGGCAAATACATACCCGCCGTTGACATTTAAAATGTCGATGATGCGCTTGGCGTCGGCCTCCACCTCCGCCGCGTTCCCGAAGGGGAGCACGGCCTGCGTGTCAAACCCGCCGTGCAGCACGATTTTATCGCCGAAATCGGCCTTGACGCGTTCGGGCTCCATGTTGGTCGTGCCGGGCTGTATGGGGTTGAGAATATCCACGCCTGCGTAAATCAGGTCGTCGATGATGTCGTAAACGCTGCCGCAGGAGTGGTGGAGGTAGGCGGCGTCGGTGAACTGCTTGGTGTACTCGATCCGCATTTTCAGGTAGGGGTTTACATATTTCTGGAACATTTCCTTTGAAACAAAGAGGCTGTTCTGCGTTGCAAAATCGTCGCCGCTTGCGGTGTAGTGGATATATTTGCCGAGGTAGCTGTAATAGATCTCGGTCACGCGTTTCTGATATTTCCAGTAGATATCGAAAAACTTCTCCACAAAGCCGGGGTTGAGGGCCATCTGGATCATGAAATGCTCAAACCCGCACATCCAGCACCCGAGCTCAAACACGCCGTAGACGGGAAGGTCCGCGCAGATCACATAGTCCGTCTCTTCGTACAGGCGCTTGGCGAGTCCGCCTGCGCGCGCGAGCGCTTCCCGGTCGATCGAATCGTCGGGCCAGTCGAACCGGTCCAGGTCCGCTTCCTCCGCGCCGTTGAGCGGGAAATTGACAATGTCCCAGTATAGCCCGGTAAAGACGCGTTCAATCCCGAATTCGTCTATGTAACGCGTGGGCGACAGATTGCGGTACTGCGAGCGCTTGGGCACCTGCACGGCGCCTACGCCGCGCGTGTCGATATCCAGCGCTTCGAGCAGACGTTCGTCCAGCCGGACCACCTGGCCCCAGGGCAGTACGCCGCCTTTGGGCGGTTCATAGGGGAAGCCGAGATGGTCGAGCAACGTATACATGCTCATTCCCTGCATGGTGGAAAGGGGACAGCCGCCAAGGTCCAGAATCAGATCGTCCGGCGTCTGGTGGTTTAGAATCGCTTTGAAGTTTTCTCTCCGGCCCATTGTATCGCTCCTTTTTGTCAGAATATAATGGTGTACAGGTCGGTGTTTTTGTGCTATACTTGTTTTACAAGGATCCTGTATATTTTGTGTTTGATTTTACAATAGCATACTGCAAACGGCTCTGTCAATAGAACGGCGCATATGTATTTGTACATAAAAAGGCTTCATTTAAACGTTTTTTGACATGTAGCTCCGTGAGGGTTGAATAGTACAATGAAACGCAAAATATTTCAATAAATCCTCCTTGAATTGCCGTACAATATAGGGGAAACAGATGGAACAGATGAAAATGACGCAGCGAATAAAATCGCCCGTACCGTGGAAAACGCATGCAATGTGGATTGCCGCGCCATACGCCCGAACCAGGCAAGGCAGCTGCCGGACTGCGCGTTCTGCCGGCTGTGCAGCGCGGAGCAGTACCGCACCGGGCGCGCGCGCAAATGCGAGGGAATCGTCAACTACGCATATTACCAGTCCGAGCAGTGGGGCGGGAAATACGAATTTTTGTGCCCTGCGGGCTGCGCGCGTTTATCGCGGTTCTGCTCAGGCAGAACGACGAGGACGGGATTGCGATGCTCACCGGCCCGTTCCTGATGGTGGAGCTGGACGACTTCTGCGAAAACGACCTGTCCGTGCTGTTTCAGGCCGAGCCCTCGTCCGAAGTGGTCCGCGCCGCGCGCGGCGCTGCCGTTCATTGAATGCCGGCGCGTTCCGTATATTACGGATATGATGTTTATGCTGTGCGGCTACGTGAGCGGCAGGGAGATTATCGACCTGCAGGTGATGGAGTATTCGGCCAAAAGCCAGAGCGAGGTTTTCAGCGCGATTGAGAAAATTAAAGAGGACGGCCGGACCGATTACATATACCCCATTGAGATGGAAGGACGGCTGCGCTCTTACATCGCGCATGGCGACCGGACCGGCGCGCAGAACACCCTGAACGAGATTCTGGGGCACATCTATTTTTCCGCCGGCGCGGTTTTGCCGCCCTGAAAGCGCGCGTGGTAGAGTTGCTGGCGCTGCTGTCCCGCGCGGCAATCGAAGGCGGGGCAAGCGTGAGCGAGGTATTCGGAATCAATTCGGACTATATCGACAAGGTGCTTTCTTTTTCGACAGCGTCGACCGGCTCAACTACTGGCTGGCGCACGCGCTCGTCCGCTACACGGCGACCGTGTTCCCGCAGTCGGACACAAGGCATGGCGACATTTTGAAAAAAAGTAATGCGGTATATCCACAACAACTGCGCCGAGAAACTCACGCTCAATGAGATTGCCGACCATGTGAACTATTCCGTTTCCTACCTTTCCCGCATTTTTAAAGAGGAAACGGGGAGAGCGTCACCGCCTATGTAAACCGCGTGCGCATTGAGCGGGCGAAAGCGCTGCTGGCCAACGACGCGCTCACGCTTACCGAGATCGCTTCCCTGTCCGGGTTTGAGGACCAGAGCTATTTTTAACAAGGTGTTCAAGCGGGTCTACGGCGAGACGCCCGGCAGATTCAGGGCCAAGCTCAGCGGAGGCGGCTATCATCACGGTTCATAGCAAGCAACCTAGCGATACAATATTGATAATGGAGGAGACAAAATGAGCAAGCTTGAAGAAATGAAAACTTTCCTGCAGCAGGGCAGAGCGAACAACGTAAAGCAGTTGGCTGCTGAAGCGCTGGAAGAGGGTATTCCCGCAGCGGAGATTCTGGAGCAGGGACTGCTGGCCGGCATGAATATCGTCGGCGAAAAGTTCAAGAACGGCGAGGCCTATATTCCGGAGGTCCTCATCGCCGCGCGCGCCATGAACGCGGGCATGGAAGTGCTCAAGCCGGCGCTGGCGGGCGATGCGACCCAGGTGAAGGGCAAGGCTGTTATCGGTACGGTCAAGGGCGACCTGCACGACATCGGCAAGAACATCGTCAAAATCATGTTTGAGGGCAAGGGCATCGAAGTAATCGACCTCGGCGTCGACGTGCCCCCCGAGAAGTTCGTGGATACCGCGATTGCGGAGAACGCGCGCATTATCGGCTGTTCCGCGCTGCTGACGACCACTATGGCCGTTATGAAGGACGTTGTCGACTATGCGGAGAAAAAAAGGCGTGCGCGACCAGGTGAAGATCATGATCGGCGGCGCGCCCGTCACGGACAACTTCTGCCAGTCCATCGGTGCGGACGCGTACACGAGCGACGCCGCTTCCGCCGCTGAAAAGGCGATTGAGCTGCTCGCGTAAAACACCAGGCGGACATATTCAATTGAGAAACACGGACCCGGTGCGGGCGTTTGGGCGTTTCCCGAGCGCCCGCGCCGGTTTTGTAATTGAGGGAATCGTATGAGTAACAACAATGCTCCGGCCCCCCGAGTGCAGGGGGCAATGCCTGTTGGAAAATGTCCCTTTGCGCGCTGCATCCGCGCGCAGAAGGCGGGCGCTGCGGCGGCGGCCCCGCGGCGCAGTCCGCGGGGATGGAGATACTCACAAGCGCCGGCGCGCTGCAGCGCGGCGACCGCAGAGGGCCTGGGACTTGCCGTGGACATCGGCACGACAACCATCGCCGCCGCGCTGTACAGCCTGGACGAGGGCAGGCCGCTTGCGGTGCAGAGCTGTGTCAACGGGCAGTACCGGTATGGGCTGGACGTGCTTTCGCGCATTCAGTACAGCACCTCAGCGCCCGACGGGCTTGCCGCGCTCCGGCAGACGGTGGTTTCGGATCTCAACGCGCTCACGGACGGCCTGTGCGCCGCCGCGGCACGCCGCGCGGAAGATATAGCTTTCGCATCCGTCACGGGCAACACCACCATGCTCTGCCTGCTGACGGAGCTGTCGCCCGCGTCCATGGGCGTTTCGCCGTTTACGGCGCCGTCGCTGTTCGGCGAATGGCGCAGGGGCGCGGACCTGGGCCTTTGCGCAAAGAGCGCCGAAGTCTATCTGGCGGACTGCATCAGTTCGTTTGTGGGCGGGGATATAAGCTGCGCCGTGCTGCGTTCGTCCATGCTGGAAAAAGGGCAAAAAGGCGCTGCTGCTGGATATCGGTACGAACGGCGAGGTCGTGCTCTTCGACGGGAACGCGCTGCTTGTCACCTCCACTGCCGCCGGGCCCGCGTTTGAGGGCGCGACCATTTCCTGCGGGAGCGCGGCGGTTGCGGGCGCTGCGTCGCACGTCTACCTTTCGGGCGGAAAGTTCCGGTTTTCCGTCATCGGCGGCGGCGAGGCGCAGAGCCTGTGCGGCTCCGCGCTGATTGACGCCGCGTCCATTCTGCTGGACGCCGGGATCGTGGAGGAAAGCGGCAGGCTGGCCGGCGATGCAGGAACGCAGGAGTACAGGCTGAGCGAAAAGATTGCGATTACGCAGAAAGACGTGCGCGAACTGCAGACGGCCAAGGCCGCCGTCGCAGCCGGCGTGCGCACGCTGCTGCATGAGGGCGGCGTCGGCTTTGACGAACTGGACGCGGTGTACCTTGCGGGCGGGTTCGGCAATTACATGGACGCGGACAGCGCGGTGCGGATCGGGCTGCTGCCGTCGTCTCGCCGGGCGGATCGTGCCCGTCGGCAACGCGGCCATGGGCGGCGCGGCAATGATTCTGGCCTCCCAGCGAGTATGCGCGTGAAAATGCGCGGATTGCAAAGATGGGCGCGCATGTGGAGCTGGGGAGCAACCCCTATTTTATGGAGCAGTATATAGAGTGCATGATGCTCGGTCCGGCGGACTGAGCGCGAGAGGGAGGATGTGCTATGGAAAGGCTGATATGTGATACCGGCGCCGCCATTGAGCTGAACGCGCTGTTCCAGAAGCTTTCGATCGAGCGGGGCGGAGACGAGGAGATGGACGCGCAGGTAGCGCGCCTGTTTGCCGAAGCGGAGAAAATTGCCAACCCCAAGGCCTTTTACCGGCAGGCGCATGGGACGAGGTCCGGGAGGATTATGCGGTTGTGGACGGCGTGCGGTTTTCCTCTCCGCTTGTCAGCCGCAATCTGGGGGCGGAGGAAAACGGGATGATTTATCCCTACACCGCCACCTGCGGCAGGGAGTTGTATATTTGGGCAAAGTCGCTGACCGATTTTTACGAGCAGTACATTGCCAACTGCATTATGGAGCTGTATCTGCGCCGGATTATGGAAACGCTGCACGGTACGGTAAAACATGCCCATTTTGAGGGCCGGGATATGTCCGCCATGGCTCCGGGGTCGCTGGAGACCTGGCCGGTCAGCGAACAGGTTCCGCTGTTTGAGGTGCTCGGTAAAGGCGCGGCGGACGCGGGGTGGAAGTCTCGGAGTCGTTCCTGCTGTATCCGATCAAGTCGGTCAGCGGGTTCTACTTCACGGCCGCGCAGCATTTTGAAAACTGCGCCATGTGCCCGCGCCTGGACTGCCCCAACCGCCGCGCACCTTTCGACGAAGCGTTATCCATGCTTGCAATGGGCGGCGGCTGCGGTGTATAATACAGATACGGGCGGGCGCGCCTGCCGGCGACAACGGTTTGTTTGGCGCGTGCCGCAATGGCGGAAAGGAGAATGCATATGCTCGTTGCATTATCGAAGAATGCCGTTCCGGCTACGGGGACCATTTCCCCCTGCTACTCGTAATCGCCGGGCTCGTGATTGCAGTCGGGCTGTTCGCGGCGCTGCTGATTCTGCGCGCAAGGGCGAAAAAACGCGCGGAAGCGGAGCCGGAAGAGGAGCAGACGCCGCAGGAAGACGCGCCGGACCAGCAAATGCAGGAGAACGACAGCAACGGCGCGGAAGCGGAGCAGGACGGGCGCTCCTGAGACGGCGCCGGCCGGGACCACTGAGGGAAGAAGGGAAAAAACATGATATTGCCCTGGAACAGACGGGAAGTATTCGTGACTATGTCGATGGAGAAACAGGCGGAAGTGCGCGACCGGCTCGCTGCGGGCGGCGTTGCGTACATCCTGCGCACCGTCAACCGCAACAGTCCGTCGCCGTTTCATTCGTCCCGGGCGCGGACGGGGACGTTCGGCCAGGATGCGCAGCTTTTTTACACCTATATTTTCTATGTTGCAAAAAAAGGACCTGATCAAGGCCAAGTATTTGCTCGGCGGCCAGGGCGCGTAAGTCCGCGTCGGCGCCGGCGCGGGATACGGCGGATGCCGGCGGCGCGGGAAGCGGTTTTCCCATGACATGCTGACGGCAAGCTCTGTTTAATATAAACCAAGGGTGCAGGCCTTTACTCTTTTAGCCTGAAATAGTATAATATTATATTATCATTGCAGGCAGAGGAAGAAAGCACTATGTCACAGCTAAAAACAGAGGCTACCGCGTGATCGATGCGCATGCGCATATATTCCCGGAAAAAATTGCGGCCAAGGCTTCGGACGCGATCGGCGATTTTTACGGTATTTCAATGCACCATACCGGTCTGCTCGACGAGCTGACCGGTTTTGGCGCACAATGCGGGATCGAGGGATTCCTCGTCTCGTCCACCGCAACGGTGCCGCACCAGGTTCCCTCGATCAACAACTTTATCCATATGAGCTGCGCCGGCAATCCGCACCTGGTGGGGTTCGGTTCGCTGCACCCGGATTATGCCGATTATGCGCGGGAGCTGGACCGTATGGCCGAGATTGGCCTGCGGGGCGTAAAGCTGCATCCGGATTTCCAGAAATTTGCCATAGACGACCCGAATTTTTACCCGATTTACGACTGCATCCGCGCGCACGGACTGCCCATCCTGATGCACATGGGGGACGACAGGTACGACTACTCGCACCCCCGGCGCCTTGCGAAGATGCTGGCGGATTTTCCCGGCCTCGTAGTGATCGCCGCCCACTTCGGCGGATACCAGAGCTGGGATGAGGTGCCGCACTATCTGCTGGAGTTGCCGGATCTGTACTTCGACACCTCAAGCTCGCTTGCGTTTATCTCCAGGGAGCAGGGCGCGCGGGCTGATCGATCTGATCGGGGAGGACCGGTTCTTTTTCGGGACGGACTATCCCATGTGGTCGCCGGGGGAGGAGCTCGACCGGTTTTTTTGACCTGGGGCTGACCGACGCGCAAAACCGCAAAATTCTCTTTGACAATTTCGCCCGTTTATTCCATATCGACTGAGAAATCAACAGGGTTTTCACAGGTTTTTCCGCATTTGCGTCGGGGCGGTTCGATTCGGTTCGACGGCGTTCGCCGCAAAGGCCCGCGGCGCGGCGCGGATTGTGCCGCACCAATGGATTATACGGCGTTTTTGCGAAAAGTTTAAGTTTACAAATGAGTGCTGATCTGTATAATGTAACTAGAATGTACAGACGGGGGGGACGAATGGATGTTTTCAAAAGACAACGCGCAGGTATGCGCCCTGTGTGAGCACGGCACCCAGCTGCAGAATGTGAACCATGTGCTATGCAGAAAAAAGGCGTCGTTTTGGCCACATACAGATGCCGTAAATTTGCCTATGATCCGCTCAAACGCGAACCCAAGCGCATTTCCGTGCTCAACAGCGGATATACGCCGGAGGACTTTTCCATTACCTGAAAATACCGCGGCCCCTTTGCCGGCCGCATGGCCGGAGTCTGCAAGAAAGACAGAGGAGGAAAACTCTCTCTGTCTTTTTCGCATTCAGGAAGTGCGCGGCGAATCCGGCGGCGTACAGAGATGTCAAACGGGCCGGCATGCGCAGGCGGGGCGGCGCAGGGGCTGTGTGAAAGCGCGGCGGAGTTGCGGCGCCGGCGCGGCTGCGCCGCGGCGGCCGGGCGGCGCTGACCAATGCGGCGCACACGGCGGCTGTTCGGGCGGTCCGGCATATCGTAGCCGGCGGGAACCCCGTTGTGCGCCGCAGTGCGTTTCGGAACGGCACGGCGGCCGGTAAACACAAAAAAACGGGCCCCATTGCGGGAGACCGGGATGCGGAGAGAGGTTAAAAATGGAATAAAACTAAAAAAATGGGTCAATAAATATTGACACACCTATTTATATATGATACAATGCTAAATTGATATTATAATGCCTATTTGTACGCATTGCTCTGCTTTATTGTGGATTATAGCACAGTATTGGGGACTGGTCAAGAGAAAATAGGAATTTGGTTATCGACTGCGGTTCACAAATTATCTATGGGAGTGATTGCTTGTTATGTTGCCAAAAGTAGACCCGTCTGTACTGGGCGCGCATCTCGTCACCCTCGGAAACAACCAGAGGGTGAGTTTTGCCAAAATCAAAGAGGTACAGGAAACCCCGTATCTCATTGAGGTCCAGAAAAAAGTCATACGACCTGTTCGTCAATGAAGGGCTGCACGAAGTGCTGCGCGACGCCTCCGGCGTGACCGACCACACCGGCAACCTGATTCTGGATTATGTGAGTTTTTCCATCGACGATACGCCGAAGTATACGGTAGAGGAGTGCAAGGAGCGCGACGCGACCTATTCCGCCGCGATGCGCGTCAAAATCCGCCTTACGAACAAATCCACGGGCGAGATTCAGGAACAGGAGAACTTCGTCGGCGAGGTCCCGCTGATGACCGACACCGGCACCTTTGTGATAAACGGCGCGGAGCGCGTCGTGGTCTCGCAGCTGATCCGTTCGCCGGGCATCTATTTCGGAATCCAGTACGACAAGAGCGGCAAGCGGCTTTACACCGGCACCGTCATGCCCAACCGCGGGCTCTGGATCGAGTATGAGACGGATTCCAACGACGTGGCCTACACCCGTGTGGACAAGAACAGGAAGATTCCGGTCACGGTGCTGCTGCGTGTGCTCGGCCTGCATTCCAACGAACAGATCATCGATATGTTCGGCGACCTGCCCAAGGTGATGGCGACGCTTGAAAAGGACAGCACGGACGACTATCAGTCCGCCCTGTTCGAGCTTTTACAAGCGCCTGCGTCCGGGCGAGCCGCCCACGGTGGACAGCGCCGAGTCGCACATCAATAACATGATATTCAACGGCCGCAATTATGACCTGACGAGAGTCGGCCGCTACAAATACAACAAGAAACTGGCTCTGGCCGAGCGGCTCGAGGGACTGACGCTCGCGCAGAACGTCATCGCGCCGCTGACCGGCGAGCTGCTCTTTGAAACAGGCGCCCGCCTGAACGCGGAGCAGGCGCAGCTGATTGAGGACAACGGCGTCAGCACCGTATATGGGACGTAAACGGAACCGAGCTGAAAGTGTTCAGCAACGGTATGGTCGACATGTCCAAATTTGTGGGATTCGATCCCATGGAAGCCGGAATCAACGAAAGGTGCGCCTGTCCGTTCTGCAGGAGATCCTGGAGACGGCCGAGAGCGACGACGAAATCAAAAACTGGCGAAGGAACGCAGGGGAGAGCTGATCCCGCTGCACCTGATTCCGGACGATATTTTCTCCTCGGTCAACTACATGCTGGGCCTCGATTACGGCATCGGCACCGACGACGATATCGACCACCTCGGCAACCGCCGCATCCGCAGCGTCGGCGAGCTGCTCCAGAACCAGTTCAGAATCGGCTTTGCGCGCATGGAGCGGAGTATCCGCGAGCGCATGAACATCCAGGACACCGAGATTGTGACGCCGTCGGCCCTGGTGAATACCCGTCCGGTCATCGCGGCGATCCGCGAGTTTTTCGGGTCCTCGCCCCTGTCCCAGTTCATGGACCAGACAAACCCCCTGACCGAGCTTACGCATAAGCGCCGCCTGTCCGCGCTCGGCCCGGGCGGCCTGACCCGCGACCGCGCCTCCTTTGAGGTGCGCGACGTGCACTACTCCCACTACGGCAGGGTCTGCCCCATCGAGACCCCGGAAGGTCCGAACATCGGCCTGATTTCGTACATGTCGAGCTATGCGCGCATCAACGAGTACGGCTTTTTGGAGGCGCCTTACCGCAAGATTGACAAGGAGACCGGCGTCGTGCTCGACGAAGTGGAGTACATGACCGCCGACCGCGAGGATAAATTCATCGTTGCACAGGCCAACGAGCCCATCGCCGAGGACGGCCGCTTCCCTGCACTCAAAAGTCGCCGCCCGCCACCGCGAGGAGATTATGGAAATCGCACGCGAGCGCGCGGACTATATGGATATTTCGCCCAAGATGGTCGTCTCGATCGCGACGGCCATGATCCCGTTCCTGAAAACGACGACGCGAACCGCGCCCTGATGGGTTCGAACATGCAGCGGCAGGCCGTGCCCCTGATCCGCACCGAAGCGCCGATCGTTGGCACCGGCATGGAGTACAAGGCCGCGATTGACTCCGGCGTGTGCATCATCGCCAAGGAGGACGGCATTGTCACGACGTGACGGCGCGCCGGATCGAGGTGCTCGGCGACAGCGGCCTGACGACCTCGTACCGGCTCACCAAGTTCGTGCGGTCCAACCAGGGCACCTGCATGAACCAGCGGCCCATCGTAAACACCGGACAGCGCGTGAAGAAGGGCGAGGTGCTGGCGGACGGCCCCTCCACCGACAACGGCGAGCTGGCGCTCGGCCGCAACGTCCTGATCGGGTTCATGACCTGGGAGGGCTACAACTATGAGGACGCCATCCTCATCAACGAACGGCTTGTCAAGGACGACGTGTACACGTCGATCCACATAGAGGAGTACGAGCAGGAGGCCCGCGAGACCAAGCTCGGCAGCGAGGAGATCACCCGCGAGATCCCGAACGTGTCGGAGGACGCGCTCAAGGACCTCGATGAAAACGGCGTAATCCGCATCGGCGCGGAAGTGCGCTCCGGCGATATCCTCGTGGGCAAAGTTACGCCGAAGGGCGAAACCGAGCTCACGGCTGAGGAGCGCCTGCTGCGCGCGATCTTCGGCGAAAAGGCGCGCGAGGTGCGCGACACCTCCCTGCGCGTGCCCCACGGCGAATCGGGCACCGTTGTGGACGTGAAAATATTCACAAGCGAAAACAGCTCGGAGCTCTCTCCGGGCGTGAACAAGGTCATCCGCGTCTATATTGCGCAGAAGCGCAAGATCTCCGTGGGCGACAAGATGGCCGGCCGCCACGGCAACAAGGGCGTTATTTCACGCATTCTGCCGCAGGAGGATATGCCGTTCATGGACGACGGCACGCCCCTCGACATCGTGCTCAACCCCTCGGCGTTCCGTCCCGACTCAATATCGGGCAGGTGCTGGAGGTCCATCTCGGCTATGCGGCCAAGGCCCTCGGCTGGAAGATCATGACCCCGGTATTCGACGGCGCGAACGAGAACGACATTATGAAAGCGCTGGAGCTTGCGGGCTATGAGGCGCACGGCAAGAGCCGCCTGCGCGACGGCCGTACCGGCGAAGCCTACGACCAGCCTGTTACAGTCGGGTATATGTACTACCTCAAGCTCGCCCACCTGGTGGACGACAAGATCCATGCCCGCTCCAACGGGCCGTACTCCCTCGTGACCCAGCAGCCTCTGGGCGGCAAGGCCCAGTTCGGCGGCCAGCGCTTCGGCGAAATGGAGGTGTGGGCGCTGGAGGCCTATGGCGCCGCTTACACCCTGCAGGAGATCCTGACCGTCAAGTCCGACGACGTGGTCGGGCGCGTCAAGACGTACGAGGCCATCGTCAAGGGCCAGAATATTCCCAAGCCCGGCATCCCCGAGTCGTTCAAGGTGCTCATCAAGGAACTGCAGTCGCTTTCGCTCGACGTGAAGGTCCTCTCCAAAGACAACGAGGAAATCGACCTCAACCAGCCGATTGACGACGACAGCAGCGGGATCGACCTGGACGTATCCGACAACTTCGCAGCGCCCGACTTTGACGGGGAGATATGGACGCAGGCGGATTTATCTTCGAGGAGCAGGAATCGCTTGACAGCGGCCTTTCCGGTTTCCTGGACGACGAACCGCTCGACGACGATTTGCTGCCCTATGACAGCGAAAACCTATAAAGGGAGAGAAAAGGGGATTGCATGAGTATGGAATTCAATGAATTTGCATCCATTAAAATAGGTCTGGCTTCTCCGGAAAAATCAGGTCCTGGTCGAGCGGCGAAGTGAAAAGCCTGAGACAATCAACTACAGAACGCTAAAGCCGGAACGCGACGGCCTGTTCTGCGAGCGTATCTTCGGCCCAACAAAGGACTGGGAGTGCCACTGCGGTAAATACAAGAAACATCCGCTACAAGGGCAAGATCTGCGAGCGCTGCGGCGTGGAGATCACCATGGCCAAGGTGCGCCGCGAGCGCATGGGCCATATCGAGCTTGCCGCGCCCGTTTCGCACATCTGGTATTTCAAGGGCATCCGTCCCGCATGGGGCTGGTGCTCGACATATCGCCCCGTATTCTGGAACGCGTGCTCTACTTCTCGGCCTATATCGTGACCGATGTGAGCGACGATATCACAGAGATCCAGAAGGGCCAGGTGCTCACCGAGAAGGAGTACCAGGATTACAAGGAAAAATATGAGGACGATTTCCACGCCGGCATGGGCGCGGAAACCATTAAAAAGCTGCTGGAAGAGATCAACCTGGAAGAGCTGTCCGCGCAGCTTCGCGAGGACTTGGAAAACGCAACGGGCCAAAGCGCGCCCGCATTCTCAAGCGCCTGGAAGTCGTGGAGGCGCTGCGCATTTCCGGCAACCGCCCCGAATGGATGATTCTGGACGTTGTGCCGGTGATTCCGCCGGATATCCGTCCCATGGTCCAGCTCGACGGCGGCCGGTTCGCGACTTCCGACCTCAACGACCTGTACCGCCGCGTCATCAACCGCAACAACCGCTTAAAGCGGCTGCTGGAGCTGTCCGCGCCCGACATTATCGTAAAGAACGAGAAGCGGATGCTGCAGGAGGCCGTCGACGCGCTGATCGACAACGGCCGCCGCGGCCGCGCTGTCAGCGGCCCGAACAACCGTCCGCTCAAGTCGCTGTCCGACATGCTCAAGGGCAAGCAGGGACGTTTCCGCCAGAACCTGCTTGGCAAGCGCGTCGACTATTCCGGCCGTTCAGTTATCGTCGTCGGGCCGGAGCTCAAGCTGTACCAGTGCGGCCTGCCGAAGGAAATGGCGCTGGAGCTGTTCAAGCCCTTTGTTATGAAAAAGCTTGTGGAGATGGACGTCTCCAAGAATATCAAAACGCCAAGAAGATGGTCGAGCGCGCGAACGACTGCGTCTGGGACGCGCTGGAAACGTGATCCGCGAGCATCCCATCCTGCTCAACCGCGCCCCGACGCTTCACCGTCTCGGTATTCAGGCATTTGAACCGGTGCTTGTGGAAGGCCGCGCGCTTAAGCTCCACCCCCTGGTCTGCACCGCCTATAACGCCGACTTCGACGGCGACCAGATGGCGGTTCACGTTCCGCTGTCCGCCGAGGCGCAGGCGGAGGCCCGTTTCCTGATGCTGGCCGCCAACAACCTGCTCAAGCCCCAGGACGGCAAGCCTGTTACGGTGCCCACCCAGGACATGGTGCTCGGTTCTTACTACCTGACCCTGGTCAATCCCGATGCCAAGGGCGCGGGCAGCATTTTCTCCTGCATCAACGAGGCCATGGCGCCTATGACGCGGGCTATGTGCATCATCCATGCGCCCATCAAGGTGCGCCTCAGCGGCGAAGTGAACGGCGAGACGAAGCACGCGCTGGTCGACGTGACGATCGGCAAGCTGATCTTCAACGAAAACATGCCGCAGAATCTCGGCTTTGTCGTCAGAAGCGATCCCGAACACGCGCTGGATCTGGAAATCAACTTCCTGTGCACGAAAAAATGCTCGGCGTGATTATCGACCGCTGCATCAAGGTGCACGGCATCGCCCGCACGGCGGAGCTGCTCGACGTAATCAAGAGCCAGGGCTTCAAGTACTCGACCAAGGGCGCTATCACCATTTCAGTGGCCGACATCCCCGGAGGAGAAGGCGACTCTGATTGCCGAAGCGGAAAAGAAGGTTGACACCATTACGCGTGATTTCCGCCGCGGCCTGATCTCGGACGACGAGCGGTACAGACTCATGTGATCGGCGTATGGGACGAGACGACCAAGCTCGTCACAAAGGCGCTGACCGACCACCTCAGCGAATTTAACCCGATTAACATGATGGCCAACTCCGGCGCGCGCGGCAGCATCAGCCAGATCCGTCAGCTTGCCGGCATGCGCGGCCTGATGGCCAACACCTCCGGCAAGGTTATCGACGTGCCGATCCGCGCCAATTTCCGCGAGGGCCTGAACGTACTGGAATACTTCATCTCCTCCCGCGGCGCGCGCAAGGGGACCTTGCCGACACGGCGATCCGTACCGCCGACTCCGGTTACCTGACCCGCCGCCTGGTCGACGTGGCGCAGGACGTCATCATCCGTGAGGGCGACTGCGGCACGGACGAGGGCATTGGGTCGAGGAGATCCGCGACGGCAGCGAGCGCATTGAAAAGTTCTTCGACCGCATGGTCGGCCGCTATACGGTCGAGCCTGTCGTCCATCCGGAGACGGGCGAAGTGCTGGTTGAAAAGGACGTACTGATGGACGACGACGACGCCAACCGCATTATTGCGGCGGGGATAGAAGCGCGTCAAGATCCGCAGCCTGCTCACCTGCAAGTGCCGCTACGGCGTATGCGCCAAGATGCTACGGCATCAACCTGGCGACCAGCCAGCCCGTTGACTCCGGCGAGGCGGTCGGCATCATCGCGGCGCAGAGTATCGGCGAACCGGGCACGCAGCTGACCATGCGTACCTTCCACACCGGCGGTATCGCCGGCGCCGACATCACGCAGGGTCTGCCCCGCGTGGAAGAGCTGTTCGAGGCGAGAAAGCCCAAGACCATGGCAATCCTTTCCGAAATCGCCGGCAAGGTCAGCATTGAGGAAGTGAAGAACAACAAAGGTCGTCACTGTGGTAAACGACAACGAGCTGGACCAGAACAGCTATGTCATCCCGTTCGGCGCGCGCCTGAAGGTGAACGACGGCGATGTAATCGAAAAGGGCGCGGAACTCACCGAGGGCTGGGCCAATCCGCACGATATCTACAATATCCTCGGCGTGGAAGCGGTGCAGAACTACATCATCAAGGAAGTGCAGCGCGCCTACCGTATGCACGGCGTTGATATCAACGACAAGCATATCGAGGTGATTGTGCGCCAGATGATGAAGAAGATCCGCATTGAAGAACCCGGCTCCACGTCCCTGCTGCTCAACAAGATCGTCGACAAGGCGGAGCTCGACGCGGAAAACGCCGCTGTCCGCGCGCGTATGGAGGCGGGCGAGGAAGGCCTGCGCTACGCGACCGGTATCCAGACGCTGCTCGGCATTACCAAGGCGTCCCTGGCGACGGATTCGTTCCTGTCCGCGGCCTCTTTCCAGGAGACGACCCGCGTTCTGACCGAAGCGGCGATCTGCGGCAAGACAGATCCGCTCATCGGACTGAAGGAAAACGTCATCATCGGCAAGCTGATTCCCGCCGGCACGGGCCTGGAACAGTACCGCAACGTGGAAATCGTCGAAAATGACAGCAATGAGCCCGAAATCATTGACGTTGAGTATTGACATTGCCGCCCCGAAACTATATAATATTTGACGTATGCAAAGCGAGGTGCAGACGGTGGAAACGGAGCTCTTTGCGGGGAAACCAGTCGTCACCGGCCTCAAGCAGGCGCGCCGCGCCGTCCTGGACGGCAGAGCCGCCGCAGTCTATATCGCGAGCGACGCGGAGGACAGAGTCCAGGCGCCGCTTCGCGAGCTTTGCGCAGAACGCTGCGTTCCGGTTTGTTCGGATTTTACCATGGAACAGCTCGGCGAAGCCGCCGGAATTGCGGTGGGCGCCGCGGCCTGCGCAGTGTTGACTTCAGCTTAGTACCTTTTTGAATACTAAGAATCTTACAGGGAGGAGGTGTAATATGCCGACATTTAATCAGCTCGTCAGAACGGGCAGGGAAGTATCTCGCAAGAAATCGACCGCGCCTGCGCTGCAGAGAGGGATGAACACGCTCAAAAAGCGCCCGACCAAGCAGAGCTCGCCGCAGAAGAGAGGCGTCTGCACCGGCGTAAAGGCGACCACGCCGAAAAAGCCGAACTCGGCGCTGCGTAAAATTGCAAGGGTGCGCCTGACCAACGGAATCGAAGTTACAAGCTACATTCCGGGCATCGGCCACAACCTGCAGGAGCATAGCGTTGTGCTGATCCGTGGCGGCAGGGTTCGCGACCTTCCTGGCGTACGTTACCACATCATCCGCGGCACATTGGACGCGCAGGGTGTGGCCAACCGTCAGCAGGGCCGTTCAAGTACGGCGCAAAGAGACCCAAGTCCAAGTAAGTCAGAGGTTCGCTTTAAAAGTACGCAGAAAATCGACTGTGCTTTATAAGGTTTATTGATATATATGCTGTGAACCGATTTAAAGCGCTGACGAAAGAGACCGTAACTTTCGAGTACCTATGATATCATTATTGTGAAGGAGGGAAGTAAAGTGCCAAGAAGAGGTTCTATAGCGAAAAGAGATGTTTTGCCTGATCCCCTGTATAACAGCAAGCTCGTCACACGCCTGATCAACAATATCATGCTGGACGGCAAGAAGGGCGTCGCGCAGAAGATCGTTTACGACGCTTTTGAAATCGTTGGTGAAAAAACGGGGAAAAATCCGCTGGAGGTCTTCGAGCAGGCGTTGGAGAATATCATGCCTGTGCTGGAGGTCAAGGCCCGCAGAGTCGGCGGCGCCACCTATCAGGTGCCGATGGAAGTCCGTCCCGAGCGGCGGCAGACCCTGGGCCTGCGCTGGATTACGACGTATTCCCGCGCCCGCAGCGAACGCACCATGAAGGACCGGCTTGCCAACGAAATTCTTGACGCGATCAATGATCAGGGCGGTTCTATCAAGAAACGCGACGACATGCACAAAATGGCGGAAGCCAACAAAGCGTTCGCGCACTATCGCTGGTAACCAGCGGTTATACTGAGGGGAAAGGAGGCAGACAATGCCAAGAACCCATGATATCAGCAAATACCGTAATATTGGGATTATGGCACATATATAGACGCAGGCAAAACCACGACCACGGAACGCATTCTCTTTTACACTGGACGCAACCATAAGCTTGGTGAAACCCACGAAGGCAATGCGACTATGGACTGGATGGAGCAGGAGCAGGAACGCGGCATTACCATCACTTCTGCTGCGACCACAGCCGAGTGGCTCGGTCACCGGATCAACATTATTGATACCCCGGGACACGTCGACTTTACTGTCGAAGTGGAGCGCTCGCTGCGTGTGCTGGACGGCGCTGTTACCGTTTTCTGCGCGAAAGGCGGCGTAGAGCCGCAGTCTGAAACGGTTTGGCGTCAGGCGAACAAGTACCAGGTGCCCCGCATGGCCTATGTAAATAAAATGGACATTATGGGCGCGGACTTCTACAATGTTGTGCACATGATGAAGGAACGCCTCAAATGCAATGCGGTACCCATTCAACTCCCAATCGGTGCGGAAGCCGATTTCTCCGGAATCATCGATCTTCTGGAAATGAAGGCTTACAAGTACTACGACGAACTCGGCAGGGATATCCGTGTTGAGGAGATTCCGGACGAGCTCAAAGGACAAGGCGGAGGAATACCGCCAGGCCCTCATCGAGGCGCTGGCCGACAACGATGAGGACATTATGATGCAATACCTCGAGGGAGGAGATCACCATTGAGCAGATGCAGACGGTGCTGCCGCGCGACCATTGCCAACGCGATCGTCCCCGTCGTCTGCGGCACGTCTTACAAGAACAAGGGGTTCAGAAGCTTCTGGACGCGATTGTGGCGTATATGCCGTCCCCGCTGGACATTCCGGCCATCAAAGGCGTCGATCCCGACACCGGCGAAGAGGTGGAGCGCCATGCGGACGACAACGCGCCCTTCTCGGCCCTTGCCTTCAAGATTGCGACCGACCCGTTTGTCGGAAAGCTTTGTTTCTTCCGTGTTTATTCCGGTAAGACGACAAACGGCGCGAACATCTACAACTCCACCAAGCGCAACCGCGAACGCTTCGGCAGAATCCTGCAGATGCACGCGAACCACCGCGAGGAGATCACCGACATCTACGCCGGCGACATTGCCGCCGCCGTGGGCCTCAAGAACACGACGACGGGCGATACGCTCTGCGACGAGAAGTCGGAAGTTATTCTCGAATCCATGGAGTTTCCCGAGCCTGTTATCCGCGTAGCCATCGAGCCCAAGACCAAGGCCGGCCAGGAGAAGATGGGCATCGCCCTGTCCAGACTGGCGGAGGAGGACCCGACGTTCCGCACCTATACGGACACGGATACCGGCCAGACGATTATTGCAGGCATGGGCGAGCTGCACCTGGAGATCATTGTCGACAGGCTCCTGCGCGAATTCCGCGTTGAAGCGAACGTCGGCAAGCCGCACGTTGCCTACAAAGGAGACCATCCGCAAATCGGCCGATGTGGAAGAGCGCTATGTCCGCCAGTCCGGCGGTAAGGGCCAGTACGGCCACGTCAAGATCATATTGGAACCCAACGAACCCGGCAAGGGCTACGAGTTTATCAATAAGATCGTTGGCGGCGTGATTCCCCAAGGAGTTTATCCCGGCTATCGACGCGGGTATCCAGGGCGCGATGCAGACCGGCGTGCTCGCCGGCTACAACGTTGTCGACTGCAAGGTCACCCTGTACGACGGTTCTTACCATGAGGTGGACTCCTCGGAGACCGCATTCAAAATTGCGGGCTCTCTGGCCTTTAAGTCCGCCATGCGCAAGGCGGATCCGGTGCTGACCGAACCGATCATGAAAGTGGTCGTCACGGTTCCGGAGGAGTATATGGGCGACGTTATCGGCGACCTGAACTCCCGCCGCGGGCAGATCCAGAGCATGGAGGCTGTTGCCGGCGCACAGCAGATTACGGCCAACGTCCCGCTGGCCGAGATGTTCGGTATGCGACCGACCTGCGCAGCAAATCGCAGGGTCGCGGCCAGTATTCCATGGAACCCAGCCACTATACGGAAGTGCCGAAGTCGGTGCAGGAAGCGATCATTGCCGGCAGCGCTAAGAAATAATCAGAGTAGTGTAATCCAAGAATTCAACCATAATCATATTCCGAAAAAAGAAAGGGGTATTATCCAATGGCAAAGGCAAAATTTGAAAGAACCAAACCGCATGTCAATATCGGCACCATCGGTCACGTTGACCATGGTAAGACGACCTTGACGGCTGCGATCACCAAGACCCTGAGCATGATGGGCCTCGCGGACGTAAAACCGTTCGACGAAATCGACAAGGCGCCTGAAGAAAAAGAGCGCGGCATCACCATCAACACCGCCCATGTTGAGTATGAGACGGCTACCCGTCACTATGCACACGTTGACTGCCCGGGCCACGCCGACTATGTTAAAAACATGATCACCGGCGCCGCGCAGATGGACGGCGCGATCCTCGTTGTTTCCGCGGCTGACGGCCCCATGCCCCAGACCCGCGAGCACATCGTTCTGGCCCGCCAGGTTGGCGTTCCCTATATCGTCGTGTTCATGAACAAGGCCGACCAGGTCGACGATCCCGAACTGCTCGAACTCGTCGAGATGGAAGTCAGAGATCTGCTTTCCACCTATGAGTTCCCCGGCGACGATATTCCCATCATTATCGGTTCCGCTCTCGGCGCTCTCGAAGGTCCGGACGATATCAACGATCCCGCTTACGACTGCATCAAGAAGCTGATGGAAGCTGTCGACACCTATATCCCCACTCCGGAGAAAAGGCCGACCTGCCCTTCCTGATGCCTGTTGAAGACGTGTTCACCATCACTGGCCGCGGCACGGTCGCTACCGGCAGAGTTGAGCGCGGTCAGCTCAAGCCCGGCGACGAAGTTGAAATCGTCGGTCTGACCGATGAGATCCGCAAGACGGTTGTCACCAGCATGGAAATGTTCCACAAGGTTCTCGACTATGTTGAGGCCGGCGACAATGCGGGCTGCCTGCTGCGCGGCGTGCAGCGCAAAGAGATCGAGCGCGGCCAGGTTCTGGCTAAGCCCGGCTCCATCAAGCCGCACACCAAGTTTACGGGCGAAGTCTATGTCCTGACCAAGGACGAAGGCGGCCGCCACACCCCGTTCTTCAACAACTACCGTCCGCAGTTCTATTTCAGAACGACCGACGTGACCGGTGTTGTCGAACTGCAGGGCGGCGTGGAAATGTGCATGCCTGGCGACAATGTCACCATCAATGTCGAACTGATTACGCCGATCGCGATCGAGCAGGGCCTCCGTTTCGCTATCCGTGAAGGCGGCAGAACCGTTGGTTCCGGCGTTGTTGTAAACGTTGGCTAAGGTTTAGACAATCTGTCATTTTGCCCAGGACAGGGCTGTGGAGTTTTCTCCGCAGCCCTGTCTTTTTGCGTGTTATATAGTTCTGAAGGAAAAGAACAACGGTGCGCTTTTTCCTCATGTTTCATGCAGACGGCATATGTCTAAACATGTGACCACTCCCCGTTTTGTGTATGTTGTCATGCCTTAAATTAACAAAATTAGAAAAATAATAGTACACATATTACGAAATTTATGATATGATTAAAATAAAACTGTGGTATTATTATGTTTCTGGAATGATATTACCCCAAAATCCTTACAGCGTTTAATGATGGAAAAGAACAAGTAAAGGAGAGGAATATGAAAAAACGAATTTATAAGTTCGCAGCGATCGTGCTGGCAATGGTCGCTTGTCTCGCGATCGTCTCTACTGTGGGGGCGGCTGCATCCCGGGCGACGCACAGCACCACGGCAAGCTCCTACAGCGCAAACGGGTATGCAGTAGCAATACCTGTCATGCGAATAGAGTTGCAACCGCAGTGCGTGTAAAGTGCGCCGTATTCCCAATTACAAATCCTTCGGCGGGGGGCGCAACGCACACCTCGGATGTAAAATGGGGGGATCTTGATGCTTCCGTAACCCTCAGCAATCCGAACTATGGCTATAGGTCCAGCACTGCCATGCATGCCTGCTACGGCAAGTGCGACGGATGTCCCTCTAATAGCAGTGCATACGACTGGGGAAGCACATCGTCTTATCACTAATCATTCATTTTAACGGCTGACACATTTTAACTTTTATCCCTGTTCCGTCCATACAATCATGAGATAGGGGCAATGTGATGATTCGACTCATCTTTACGGATATAAAAAACATGCTGAAGCGGCCGCTCATCGCTTCACTGTTGGCTCTTGGGTTCGTGGTGGGCGGTTTTGCCATGCTCGTGTATTTTGCGGAGAGCACGCAGGAGCTGAAGAGACAGAACTATCTGTTCGGCAATGAAAACATGGTGGAGGCAACGTCCACTGTATATATGGAAGCGGAGGTTCGGAAATTTTGGGACGTGGTTACCGGAAATCAACTGCCGCAGATCAATTACGCGTCCGTCGTCTGCCACACAAACGACGATTATGATATTATCGGGCTGTAGTGGGAAGAGGAATCGGCTGAGGCGGCGGGCAGCGGGCGGTTTATCGACCGAACCATGATGGGACAGTACGCGGCCGTTGTGCAGACGTCGATTCCGGAATGGAGCGCGGTCGGGCTGGGCGACAGTGTGCGTATCAGCGGCCGCAACCTGGAGGTTGTCGGACTGCTGGCGGAAAACGACTATTCACCGTATGTATACGACATGCGCCGCCTGGCGCTGGGCAGCGAACATGTCGCGGGTACGCAACTGGAGGGCGTGGATGCTGAACTTCGGCACCGGCCGGACCGCGCGGTCATTATCCCCATGGACATTTTTGCCGAGTTGGGACTGACGCCGAGCTACTACCATATCTCCTTTACCGGAGACATTACCCAAATGCGGGGTGAGATTGAAAATATTCTCATGGAAGAAGTCGCGCTGACGCAGTTTACCGATATGACGCAGTTCATGGAGGTAACGCGGATCAACCAACTGAGCAAAGCGCTCGTCTATGCTGCTGCGGTACTGGCCGGACTAGTTAACATTCTCTCTCTGTACGCCTTTTTCCTGCGCGAGAACCGCAAGCAGTTTGTAACCTATCAGATGCTGGGTGCAACAAGCGCGCGCATTGCAGCGCTGATACTGGCAGAGCTTTTTATTTATACATTCGCGGCGTTTTGCATAAGTTGTGCAGGCGCGCTGCCGTTTATCAAGTATTCAGGGGTTTGTACAGCGTTACATGCCTTTTCGGCTGTTTGACTTTGTTCTTCTGTTTGCACTTTTATATCTGTGCGCGGCGCTGGCAAGCATGGGGCTGATCCGCTCACTGGCGTCGGCCGGCTGCAGCCGGAAAACGGGGACAGGACGAAAAGCCAGCGGATGGGGAAGCGCCGGAGCTGGGGAACCACGGCAAATTTCTGTATCTCCTCTCCTTTCGATATCAAAAAATTGGGGACGCGCCCTGTCCATTGCGTTTCTGTCGCTGGCGACGGCGTTCGCTCTGGCTTACGCCATGACTTATGTATATGACTCGGGCAGGCTGGAACGGTATACAAGAAAGACGTTTCCAAACGACGTGATCGCGATTGCGTTGAATTCGAATATAATCGAATCTATAGGCGCGGCGGATTCCATCAGCACGCTGGACCATGAATACATACGCGAACGAGCGGCGTCTGGAGAGCTTGAATCTATCGGTTGGCAGGCTGCGCTGGCGCATGTTAACACGCAGCCTTCTGGACATAGAGATGAATGGCGAATCGGAAGAATTCATATATCTGTGCCAGGTAAACGGCGCGTTCGCAGCGGCGGAACCGGTTGCCCTGAAAAAGGGAAGCTGGGAGCCGCTGACGGAATATGACATTTCGGACGAAACGGCGGTAATCCCCTGCATTATCCCGCCGGATAAAGAGTGGCTGCTGCCCATGGGGTCGGAATTTGAGTATTTGGTTAGCTTTGCCGTTCCAGGAGAAAGCGAAACGGGGATGGAGATGTTCAAGCTCACATGCGCCGGTTTCGTGTTGTTGGCGTTATGGATGATTCGGCCTATTACTTTTCCGGTTTGGACAATTCAAATGAGAATGCAGCGATGATGCCAGATGTATATACTGTAATCGAGGCGCTCGATTCGCCCGGTAAACACGTTAATATGCAGCTCCCAGGATTTATTCCGGATATTACTTATCAGGGTATGAGACACTGGCAGGCTCCTGTAGATATACCGAACTATTATATTTTCCCGAAAGAGGGGATAACGTCTCTGTGGCGGATGTAAATACGGCTTTGGCCGGATTGGGCGGCGCGTACAGCCTCCGCCATTTTGTAGAAGTGTACATGGACCAGTATAAGGCCGCGGGGGGAATATCTACTTTATGCACGCGGCGGTGGCGAGCGCGCTGCTGATATTGGGGGTGGGCGGATACAGCATCATGCTGTTTGCGGCGAACAGGCGGATGTACGGGATCTACTACGTATGCGGCATGCCGTGGAGCAAGGCCGCGGGCCTGACGGTGGCGGGCAACGCGTTGGATATGCTTTTGCCGGCGGCGGTGGGCGCAGTGGCGGGCGTGTACGTCTCGCAAGGGATTCGCGTCTTTGACAGTACGACAATCGCGCTGTCGGTCTTGACGGGTGTGGGCGCAGTGGCGGCAGTGTACGCGCTCACGTCGGCCATCATCGCGCTGTCCATGCGCAAGGCGCGGCCCAAACAGCTCATGGCCGCGGACGGCCGGTGAGCTGGCCAGCCGTGCGCGGAGTGAGAGCGGTGTTTTGGAATTGAAAAAACAACAAAGAAAGCACATAGGAGGGCAAGGAAATGATAGAGCTGAAGAACATAGTGAAGAAGTACAACGAGGGGCGTCCGAACGAGGTGGAGGCGCTGCGGGGTCTGAGCCTGGAGATAGGAGCGGGAGAGATGGTGGCGGTGATGGGTCCGTCAGGGACGGGAAGTCGACGCTGCTGAATATCATCGGATGTATGGACGACTGGACGAGCGGGGAGTATTATCTGAACGGGCAGGATATGAGGCGGCTGACGCAGAAGGAGCAGGCGCGTGTGCGCAACAAGAAGATCGGGTTTGTGCTGCAGGACTTTGGTCTGCTGACGGACCGTACGGTGACGGAGAACATCATGGTGCCGCTGCTGTTTGCAAAGGAAACCGCTGCGCAAGAGCGGGAAGCGGATCGGGCCGATACTGGAAGAACTGGGGATTGGGGAGCTTGCGCACCGGCGAGCGAACCAGCTGTCGGGCGGACAGGCGCAGCGAGTGGCGATCGCGCGTGCGATGGTGAACGACCCGGACGTGATTCTGGCGGACGAGCCGACGGGCGCGCTGGACAGCGTGACGGCGCAGGAGGTGGTGCGGATCTTCCGGCAGCTGAACGAGCGCGGGAAGACGGTGGTGATTGTGACGCACAAACCAGGCCGTTGCGGACGGGTGCGACCGCACCTGCACCATTGCCGACGGGATGATTGTGGACGGCGCATCCGCATAGTTCATGTGTGAGATATCCAGGGGAGCGGCGATATATACCGCTCCCGGATTTTTGGTTTCAAAAATACTCTTCCCTGCGAAATTGACAGGGTGATACAGCAGTGCTATACTATATACAAATTTAATAAATTGAGTCTTCGGGGCGGGGCGAAATTCCCCACCGGCAGTGATAGTCTGCGAGCAGCGCAAGTTGCAGGATACGGTGGAATTCCGTGACCGACGGTATAGTCCGGATAGGAGAAGATTATGTTTCCGTTGACGAAATGCAGGTGTCAACGGCTTTTTGTGCCTTCCGGGGCAGGCCGGAGACGCAAACAAAAGGGAGGAGAAATCCATGCAAAACAACCGCAACGAAGTCCTGCACAAAATTGTTCTGGCGGGCATACTCACCGCGCTGGCCGTGGTCATGATCGCGCTGATCCGATTCCCCGATCATTCCAACAGCGGAATTTCTAGTGTTTGACGGCGGGGACATCCCCATCCTCATGTCCGGGCTGC
>VOFB01003369.1_pt1 | contig 33299 bp, 41 predicted proteins | sample 5384141 | NCBI WGS metagenome assembly VOFB01 (sample SAMN12384721, study PRJNA508395) | human gut metagenome | isolation source: healthy gut A | host: Homo sapiens | reverse complement strand
TGAAAGAGACGAACGACGGCGACGAACCGTCTGTCACGTTCACATGTCAGCCCGGACGGCGACGAAAATTACCCCCGGCACACTGACCGTTGAAGTGCAGTACACTTTGACAGCCGACAACGCCGTGGAGATTACCTCCGCGCAAGACCGACCGTAAGACAGTGTTCAACCCGACGAACCACTCGTTCTTCAACCTGAAAGCCGACGGCTCCAAGAACGTGCTTTCCACGCTTGTGACGATTCACGCGTCTGAGGTAACGGCGGTCACAGACGACCTCATTCCCACCGGCGAGTTGCTGCCCGTAAAAGGCACGCCGCTCGATTTCACGGCTGCAAAGCCGCTCGGGCAGGATATGTTCGCGGATGACCACCTCATCCAGCTCTGCGGCGGTTTCGACCACAACTTCTGTGTGGACGGCGAGGGCATGCGCGAGATTGCAATAGCCTACGAGCCGGAGACCGGCCGCGAAATGACCGTCTATTCCGATATGCCCGGCGTGCAGCTGTATACGTTCAATGGCACTTCCGGCCTGAAGAACAAAGACGGCAGCGACATGATCCCCCATGGGGCACTGTGCCTTGAGACACAGTTCTACCCGGATTCCGTGCATCACGAGAACTTCCCGTTCCGCTATGTCACGCCGGAGAAACCGTTCGAGTCCAAAACAATCTATAAATTCACTGTGAAATAATGTGGGAGGGCTGCCGCAGGGCGGCCCTTTCCGATTTCATCGCCTGCGGTTTTCCGCGGCAAATTGCAAGGAGGTCATTTTTTGAAAAAAGAAATTTCCTGCGGCGCGGTCATTGCGCGGCAAACCGAAAACGGACGTGAAATTCTGCTCATCCGCCATGTAAACGGCGGTCATTGGGCGTTTCCGAAAGGCCATATGGAGGGTAATGAGACCGAAAGCGAAACCGCCTTGCGCGAGATCCGCGAGGAGACCGGCCTTACAGTCACGCTTGATACCGGCTTTCGCGCTGTCGTCACTTACTCCCCGAAGCCGGACGTCATGAAAGATGTCATCTACTTTGCAGCCGAATACATCGGCGGCGAAGCGCACCGGCAGGTAGAGGAAGTCACCGAGCTCTGCTGGGTACCGGCAGAAAAAGCTGCGGCGCACATTACGTTTGAAAACGATAAAGATGTGCTGAGGAAGTACAGAGAATATTGCAAAGACATAACAAAAAGAGCGTGCAAACTTTCATCTGCACGCTCTTTTCTTATGCTCATGTAGCTTTTAAGCGAAATTACTTAACGATCTCGCCCTCAACGGTGCCGCCGAGTGCCGCTGCATTGGACTCATCGGTGTCGATGTGCATAGCAGCCGCATACTTCGGGCTGACACGCACAACAACGTCGCCGAAAATCACGCTGCGCTCGCCTTCCTTGCCGACCTTAACGGAGACAATCTGCTTGTCTTCCACACCGGCTGCCGCTGCCTCTTCCACGTTGAAGTGGATGTGGCGCTTTGCTGCGATGACGCCCTTTTCAATGACGACTTCGCCTGCCGGGCCCTTCAGCGTACATCCCGGGGTGCCCTCAAGGTCGCCGGACTCACGGATCGGTGCTGCAATACCGAGCTTGCGTGCGTCGGTCAGTGCAACTTCAACCTGCGTCTCCGGGCGCGTCGGGCCAAGGATCGACATAACAAGGGAACCCTTCGGGCCGATGACCTCTACCTTCTCGTTGGAAGCGTACTGGCCGGGCTGAGAGAGTTCTTTCTTAACGGTAAGCTTTGCGTCTGCGCCAAAAAGCGTCTTCAGATCCGCTTCGGACACGTGAACGTGACGTGCGGAGGTTTCAACCATAACTTTCATTTGAAAATACCTGTCCTTTCCGGATTTTGTATTTCTATTTTACTACGAACCGACAGAAAATACAAGTTTTGGGCTATGTTTTTTCTCCGATTTATGATAAACTTAATGCAGAAAAGACCGTAATTTGAAAAAACGCGAAAAGTCGGTGTGAAATATGTTTGAAAACTGGGAAGAATTGAAAGAAAACTGCCTGAACTGCCGCAAGTGCAGCCTGTGCGAAGTGCGCTCCAATGTCGTGTTCGGCGTGGGTAACCCTTGCGCGAAGGTCATGTTCATCGGTGAAGGTCCGGGCCGAAACGAAGATTTGCAAGGCGAGCCGTTCGTCGGTGCAGGCGGTCAGCTGCTCGATAAATACCTCGCCGCCGTCGACCTCGACCGCCGCACGAATATCTACATTGCAAATATCGTCAAATGCCGCCCGCCGCAAAACCGCGATCCCTTGCAGGAAGAACAGGAAGCCTGCATAGACTGGCTGCGCAATCAAACCGCCCTGCTGCGTCCGAAGATCATCGTATGCCTCGGCCGTATCGCCGCCATGCGCATCATCAAACCCGATTTCAAGATCACACGCGAGCACGGACAGTTTTTCAAAAAAGGCAACATCTACATGACGGCAACCCTCCACCCCGCCGCCCTGCTGCGCAATCCCGCACAAAAGCCCGCCGCGTTCGACGACTTTTTAAAGCTCCGCGATAAGATCGACGAGCTTCAGGCAGATATCTCCAAAACATATTAAACATACAAAAGCTGCTCCGTTTTTACGCGGAACAGCTTTTTTCGTTTTAATTATAAACTTGCATGAACCTTACAGCAGTTTTGCGCGGAGCGCTTCGCCGCTTTCCGGGTGGAGATACGCCGGAGCAACGTCAAAGACGGTCTTGCAGCCCACCTGACCTTCACTGTGCATGCGGTATGCCGCGCGGGCAAACGCTACGAGCACACTGGAAGTGAACTCCGGGTTGGAATCAAGCGTCAGCTTATACTCGATGATGTGCTTGTTTTCGCCATTCAGGCCCGTCACACCGGTGCGGAACACCATGCCGCCGTGCGGAATGCCTGAATGGTCGCGGTCAAGCTCTTCCTGGCTGATGAAGTGTACGGTCGTGTCGTAATCGGAGAAATAGTTCGGCATCGTGACGATGGCTTTCTCAATGGCAGCCTTGTCCGCACCCTCTTTGGCAACGACAAAGCACTCTCGGGTGTGCTTCTCGCGCGTCGTCAGCTCCGGATTCTCGCCGCGGCGCACGCTTTCAAGCGCGCTCTCCACCGGGATAGTATACTGGCGGGCATCCTGTACGCCGGGAATGCGGCGAATCGCATCGGAGTGACCCTGGCTGACGCCCTTGCCCCAGAACGTGTAGTCTTTGCCGTTCGGCAAAATCGCCTGACCATAGAGGCGGTTCAGGGAGAACATACCCGGGTCCCAACCGACGGAAATCATGCCGAGGTGGCCGCTCTTCTTGCAGGCCGCGTCTACGTCCGCAAAATGCTCCGGAATCTTCGCGTGCGTGTCAAAGCTGTCGATGACATTAAAATACTGTGCAAGCTCTGCGGTTTGCTTCGGCAGGTCGTTCGCGCTGCCGCCGCACAGGATCATGACGTCAATCTTATCCGTCATGTTTTTTGCCTGCTCCATAGAATAAACCGGCACGCCGGTCTTCGTCTTCACACTGTCCGGGCTGCGGCGTGTGAAAACGCCCACAAGCTCCATATCTTCCGTGTGGGAAAGCGCACTTTCCACGCCGCGGCCAAGATTTCCGTATCCGGCAATGCCGATTCTAATCATTTTTATCGCTCCTTCATGTATCTTTCAAAATCATAACAGCGCAAGTTAGTTTACACTACGATTTCAATTTCTTTATCTATTATACGCAAACGCACGATATTTTGCAAGAGAAAATGCAGGGAAACTTGAAAAAGCCGTCACAAAACAGCTATTTTCTGTCTTGTAACGGCTTTTGTCTTTTTAGTTTTAACGCAAAATCAGCGAATGTTATACACGCTGCACATATGAATACCGTTCGCGTCGCCGCTCACAATGCGGATACGGCGCTCTTCACCGGCTTCGAGGTCGAAGTAGTTGTCTTCAAGCACCCAGTCCTCGTTCTCGTTCAGTACTTCCACGCTCTTCGCGTATGCCTTTGCGGAAACGATAATCTCATCGCCCTCCACACGGCAGGAAAGCTGCGGGTCGATGTAATCGTAATACTTCGGCACGGAGAACAGCACGGTGGATTCGGAGATCATCTCGCCGTTCTGGTAGCACGCATAGTGCACGTGGTCGGTGAACATGTTCGCTTCCGGCAGTTCTACGGTATCGAGCCACACGGTGTCCATTGCGGGCACGGTGATTTCCACCTCACCGCCGTCGCGCAGAACCTCGGAGCGGTTATTGCGCAGCTCCCACTTCACGGTGACCGTCTGCGGCTGCATCGTCTCGTTGGAGACGTTCAGGCGGATGCTCTTTACGGTGTCGGTGTTCAAGTCACGACACTCGCGGTTCGGGTTCGGGTCATCCAAGAAGCCCTTCTCTTCGCAGGAGAGCAGCACCGGCGCGAAGAAGCGCTTTTCATAGTAGTGCAGCGCCTTCCAGCGGCCGAAGTAGTCGATAGACGACCAAGAAGCAACCGGCCAGCAGTCGTTCAGCTGCCACACGATCGCGCCCATGCACTGTCCGCGATGACGGCGCCAGTGCTCTACGCCGTACTTCATCGCCTCGGCGCTCAAAAGCTGCGAGGTATACAGCAGCGTGCCAAGGCCCGCAGTCGGGTAGCGGTACGTCTGGCCGAGATATGTCATAATCTTGCTGTTCGCCGCGTTGTTGCGCTGGTGCTTCTCCATGACATAGGAGAAAATATTTCTGTCTTCCGGCTCCGTGAAGGATTCGACCGTTTTCAGCGTCGGGAACGCCTGGAAGCCGAACTCGGAAACATAGCGGAAATTGTGGTTGCGGTAGTCCGTAAACGGCAGGCTGCCGTGCCAAACGTCCCAGTAGTGCACATCGCCGCGCGTCTCGTCGGACGGGTTGTCAAAGTCGCCGCCGGAGGACGGGCTTGAGGGCCAATAGTACGTCTGCGGGTCAAGCGCTTTTACGGTCTTCGGCAGAATGTACTCGTAAAGGCGCGTGTAGTCGCCCTTCTGCTTCGGGGTCAGCTCCCACATCGGCGGGTTGCCCGTCGGGTTGTTCGGCATCAGCGCCAAACCGCCGAAGAATGTGAACATCTCCATCTCGTTGTTGCCGCACCACAGGCCAAGGGAAGCGTGGCTGCGGATGCGTTTGATGTTATCGTTGAACTCCGCACGGAGATTTTCTTCAAATTCGTCGCTCAAATTGTAATGTGCGCAAGCAAACATGAAGTCCTGCCAAATGACGAGGCCCAGTTCGTCACATACATCGTAGAATGCGTCACTCGGGTAATGGCCGCCACCCCATACGCGCACGCAGTTGTGGTTTGCCGCCACAGCCTGCTCAAGGAGCTTTCTCGTACGCTCCGGGTTCGTGCGCGGCAGAATGTTGTCCTCCGGGATATAGTCCGCACCCATCGCGAAGAACGTCACGCCGTTCACTTCATGCGCAAAGCTCTCGCCGTACCGGTCTTTCTCAATATGCATCGTCATCGTGCGCAGACCGATGCGCTTTTCCCACGTATCAACGGTCTCGCCGTCACGCTGTAAATCGACACGCACCGTGTAAAGCGGCTGCTCGCCGAGGCCATGCGGCCACCAAAGCTGCGGGTTTTCCACCGCGATCTCCTTCGGGGAGCCTGTGTAGATCTTTTCCTCGCCGTTCGGCGTCGTGAGCGTCACGGTGTAGGTCAGCTCCGCGCCGTTTACAGTCTCGATCTCCGGCTCAATGCCGAGCGTCACGGTGTTCTCGCCGTGCGTCTGCTTCACGTATGTGCTGATGATGCGGCCGCCGTTCATGCCGCAAAGCATAATGTCGCGCCAAATGCCGGCATCAGGCAGGCGGGGACCCCAGTCCCAGCCGAACATGCAGTGCGCCTTGCGCAGGTTCGGGAAGCCGACCATTGCGTCTTCGCTGCCGCCCGCGTGGCAGATCTTATCCTGCTCTTTGATGTACTTTGTCGGCGAGTGAAACACGATCTCAAGCGTGTTGCCGGTCGTTTTCAGGCTATCTTTTACGTCAAATTCCCACGTGCGGTGCATGTTGCACACGCTCGCGATTTTCTCGCCGTTCAAAACGATGTCGGCAATGGTGTCGAGGCCCTCGCAGCGCAGCAGAACGCGCTCGCTGTTCAAAACGTCCGCATTCACGTCGAACGTTGTATTGTAGCGATAATCCTCGTCCATCAGCGCCAACGCTTTCATCTCGTTGTCGCGCCAATAGGGGTCTTCCATGCGACCCGCGTTTAGCAGGTCATTGTACACGGAGCCCGGCACGGTCGCGGGGATCGTGTCATTTTTTCCGACGGTCGTCAGCTGCCAGCCGGAATGTAAAAGCTGTTTTTTCATTTCTCTTATCCTCTCGTTTTATCCGTCAAAACGCGCGAATTTCTTCACTTTCGTTTTAATCGGTCTATATGCAGTATAGCACCGGTTCCACAAATTGTAAAGCGACTGCCGCTCCTTTATTCCGATAAAGAAAAAAATTCGCAAAATACCGAAAACTTCATCGATTTTTCGTGTAGTTTTCAGGGTGAATTTAGCTTTCCGCTTTCCGATTTGACCGCTTCGCCCTCCTGCTTTTCACCCAGAAAAACAGTGCGCCGAAAAAGCGAAAGCATCGCAATCGCGCCCCCGGCCACCCGCGCGGGATAAGCAGCATCGCGCATATAGCCGTTGTAATCCTCCAAAGACAAAATCACCTTCATCTCCGTCTTCAGCGCCGCTATATTCACAAATTCAGCTTTGTCGAGCTGTTCAGCTTTCGCTTTTTCAACCCGAAACGATATTTTTTCTCCGATTTTCAGCGCTTCTATGTCCTCTACGCCCATCTCATTGCAGATACTTTGCTGTAAATACAGCCCCGCTTTGAATTCCTTCGTGTTGATCTCAACAGAGATATTCTCTCCCGTGTCCATGATCTCCGTATTTTTCACAGTCGCTGTGAAAAGTACGGTGTTATCTTCGCTCTGCCTGTCGATCCCACCCATAGAGATCAAAAGCCCGGTCGATACAACAAAAATCAACGAAAATATGATTACAGCTATTTTATTTGTATTTTTCACGCGCATGCAACACCTCATTTCGATTTTGCGTACTCACATTATTTATATATCCCACATTCAAAATTCAACTATTCCAGTCTACTCGCCGCTTCCGATACACTTTTCTAAAGCAAATCGAACTCTTTTTCAGTTTCATCATATCATATTCGCCTGCACTGCACAAACAAAATATTTCCAGATATAATAAAAAAGCACCTACAAAACGTAAGTGCTTTCTTTCTGGAGGTGACACCCGGATTTGAACCGGGGAATCAGGGTTTTGCAGACCCTTGCCTTACCACTTGGCTATGTCACCATTTTGAAAAAGGCGCCTTATCTTCAGCGTCTTTTTCTTTTGGAGCGGACGACGAGGCTCGAACTCGCTACCTCCACCTTGGCAAGGTGGCGCTCTACCAGATGAGTTACGTCCGCATATGGTGCCTCCGATCGGAATCGAACCAATGACACGGGGATTTTCAGTCCCCTGCTCTACCAACTGAGCTACAGAGGCAAATGTGGCGACCCGGAACGGGCTCGAACCGTCGACCTCTAGCGTGACAGGCTAGCGTTCTAACCAGCTGAACTACCGGGCCACATTTGGTGGGGACAATAGGACTCGAACCTATGACCCCCTGCTTGTAAGGCAGGTGCTTCCCTTAGCTCGATTGTAATTATCTGTTTAGGTTCATAAAACTAATTTATTTTCAAACAATATAGTAAATCAGTTGACAAAGATTCAGATGAGTAGTACAATGTACTACAAGGAGATGATTATATGAGTTTTTCCATTAGATTGACTACTGAAGAAAAAAATCTTGCAGAAAGCTATGCACGAATTCACGCAATATCTCTCGGTGAAGCCTTCAAGCAAGCTCTATTTGAAAAAATAGAAGATGAGTATGACCTTACGGTTGCACAAGAAGCTTACGATGAGTATGTAAACGATGGCCGCAAGAGCAGACCTATATCTGAGCTTTGGAAAGAGTTGGATTTATGAGTATTTACGTTATAGAAACGACATCCAGATTCGATAAAGAATTCAAGAAGCTCGACAGGTATACGCAGCGCATGATTAAAGGTTGGATTGACAAGAATCTTGTTGGCGAAGAAAATCCACGCCGCCATGGAAAAGGCTTGGTCGCTAACCGTAGCGGCCAATGGCGGTATCGAATAGGTGACTATCGCCTTATTTGCGAAATTGATGACGGACATTTAGTCATTCTCGCACTGTCTGTTGCGCATAGGCGAGAAATATATTAAGAGCTATCCTTTGAAAGCAGGCCAAGAATATGTCGAATGAACTTATCCAAATTTATATCGATCCTGATATAGAAAAGCAAGCAAACGACTTATTCAATCGTTTGGGGCTTGATATGTCTAGTGCGGTGAATGCTTTTTTGAACCAGTGTGTTCTTTATGGAGGCCTCCCCTTTGAAGTAAAACTTCCAGTTTATTCGCCCAGAAAAAGAGACCAATTGAATACATTATGAGCTTTAGATAAATTCGACTATCGTTTACAATTCAATATTTAATCATTAAAGCAGAACTCCACATGAGCTCTGCTTTTTCCATTTAGCCAAAAACCGGAAGTACTTCCGGTTTTTTATATTTTACCCGTATAGCAATGCGGAGACTTTATTACAGGAGGACATTTACATGTCAATTAAAATTGCTATCACAAACGAAAAAGGCGGCTGCGGAAAAACCACAAGTGCCGTCAACATTTCGGCCATCCTCGCCGAACGCGGCTACCGTGTGTTGCTTGCGGACGTTGATCCGCAGAGCTACGCAACCATGTACTATGGTCTGTATAATGCCGATGATCCGTCCTTATATGACGCCATCACCGGTGTTTGGCCGGTGAATGCCGCCATAGTAAAAACCGATTTTAGTGTAGATGTGTTGAGATCGAACACTAAATCCATGAGGCTCGAAGAAATGCTCACAGAATATAAACTTCGCGGCAGAGCATACAACGATTTACTCTCTAAGCTCCTTACACCGATTGAGAACAACTACGATTACATTATTATAGACTGCCCGCCGCAAGGCTATAAGCTTCTCGAAAACGTACAGCGCTATGCAGATTACATCTTGATCCCGATGATCCCGGACGAATTTGCACTGCACAGCTTGCGCATCAAAGCCGAAAGTCTCATTGAAATTCGCAGAACGATCAATCCGCACCTCCGGTTACTTGGCGGCTTAATTATCATGGATGAAAAAAACGGAACAAAAGCCATTTACCGCGACGCCCTGCAATCGCAGGACGTCATTCCTTTTTTCAGCGCAACCGTGCGTAAGAACATCACCTTGAGCCGCGCTATCAACGCGCACGAGCCTATCAATACATATGCAAAGCACTGCAACGGTAATATCGATTACCAAGCGGTCGTAAATGAAATTATCGGGAGGGTCGAGAAATGAAAAAGCTGAATCTTGGAAACATCAATGCCGGTTTGAGCACCATTAAAGAACTGGCCAACGAAAACGCCGGCATTGCACGTGATGAGCTGATCGACGCCACCTTGATCGACTTTGCAAACAAAAACACATACGCCGCAAACGACACGGATGACAGCATCCGCGACTTAGCAGACCAAATTGAAACCGTCGGTTTGCTGAATCCTCTCGGCGTGATCCAGTCCGGCAATCGTTACAAGCTGTTTTCCGGTGAACGCAGATACCGCGCCATCACACAGTACCTGCACTGGGACAAAATCCCGTGCAGAATTTTTGAAGGCGTTTCGGCCGGACGTGCACAACTCATGTTGCACATCGCAAACGGCGGACGCGATTACACGGCCGAACAGAAGCTCGCACTTTATGAGGAATACCGAGAGTTGCTGAATGAGCTAAAAGCATCCGGTGAATTTAAAGGTGGCATACAAAAGGGTGTCGCCGAACTGATGCATGTCTCTGACCGGCAAGTCCGCACCTACCGCACAATGTCGGAACAGCTTACCGAGCCCGAAAAGGTTGATCTTGCTGCCGGAACGCTCAAATTCGGCGAAGCACAGAATATCGCAGTCGAGCGAGCCGCCAAAGCAACGCAGCCGACAGTAGCAAACGCCACAAAAAGCGGAAGTACTTCCGCTTTTTCGAGCAAGGCCGAAAACACAAAGAGCTCTCTAAGCCCGGAAATGCGCGAAGACCTGCTCCGCAAAGTCATCATGAGTGGGTATATTTGGAACTGCGAAGATCTGTTAGATTATTATGTTGAGATGATGCCTACACCGCAGGAAGCCGTGAAAGATATATTAAAACCCAAATACGGCTATCATGGCGGCACTTTAATTATGAAGCATTTTAATGGCAGTTATGAATGCACATCGTCAAAGCTTATTTTACAAAACGGTGCAATGCAGACGATTGCAGCCTACACCTATAACGAGGCAGACACCATGATCCGCAATCTGTACCGAGACGGAGAGCTTTGCCCGGAAAGGCAGGATGCAAAATGAGAGTTACAAAAGTCGACGTTACTATTCCGAGTAGTGGTTATTACCTTGGCTACGTCAGTTTGGTTCTGGATAATGCGTACACCTTAAACGGTGTGCGCATCACCAGACGAGCAGACGGCGGGTTACAAGTCTTATATCCGCATTTGGCCGAACGCGAAGGCAAGCACCGCCAAATCTTTGCTTTTAAGCCAATGAATCCTATAGCGCACAAACGTATCGAACAAGCTGTGCTATCCGCATACAAAGAAGAACTGAGAAAAACCGGAAGTACTTCCGGTTTTTGAACTTTTGAAGAATTGTATATACTCTCTTGATAAATTTTCATAAAATACAGAAAAGTACTTAAAAACATATATGATGAGGTCTCTAAATGAACACTAAGCGTTACACCCTATCTGATGCGCACAGCACGCAGTTTTATCAACTCCCGAAATGGCTTGTGGCGCTTCGCGTAGAGGCAGAAATCAGCAACGAAGCAATCCTACTGTATACTTACTTGCGAGATCGCGTACAGCTGAGCATTACAAATAAGTGGATCGACGATAACGGTGAAGCTTACCTCTACTTTAAGCGTGAACAAATGGAAAAACTGCTTGGGTGCAAAAAGGATAAAGTGCAAAAAATTATTAAGGAGCTCAAATCCGTAAACCTGCTCGATGAAGTCCGGCAAGGGTTAAATCAGCCAAATCGCCTCTACCTGCGCTACCCCGATAATTCTGAACTCATAGAAATGAGTATCGATTTTGAAGATGAAGACGAAGAAAATGGTGAGCAAGAGCCTGAAAGTCCTGAAAAACCCAGTGATTATGCGGAGCGCGGAAAAACCGCACTCCGGAGTACTGAAATTCCGCAGTCCGGACTTCTGAAAAACCGCACTCCGGACTGCGGAAAATCCGAAGTCAAGAGTGCGGAAATATCGCAGTCAAGAGTACTGAAAAACCGCAGTCTTGACTTCTGTAAAACCGCACCTAATAAGACTGAGTATAATAAGACTGAGTATAATAAGACAGACAGTCAGAGCGACGGCAATTTTGATTTTTTGATGAATGCAGATGTTCCGGCGGATTTCGCAAAAGCCTGCATCTCTTTGATCTGCGAAATTACTACTACTCCCTTATCGACTGTCCGCATCGGTAAGCAAGTGCTTCCGAGCACGCAAGTATGCCAAGCGTTGCACAGCTTAACGCCGGAGCATTTGCAGGCCGTCTACCGCATAACCAAATATTCTAACAATGTGCGGAAGCCTAAAGGGTATCTGCTTGCATTGCTGTACAACGCCGCCCAAGCTGCGCCGGAGAGTAATCTCTACGCGCAGTTTTTTGCTATGCCGCCAGAAGAACACAAGCCCTCGTTTGACATCAAACTCTACGAGAAATACGATATTTTCGATTACTTAAACGAAGAAAGGAGCCCAGAACATGGAACATGAACTCGACGCTTATCGCAAGCAATGCGCTGACATTTGTGCGGCAGTGCCCAAGAATCCGACAAATCTCAAGCTCGTCTTTGACCTTGAGACGACGGGCTTAAACCCCGCTGAAGATGAAATACTTGAAGCCGCAATTGTTACGACGGATGGGGACATTTTGTTTGAGTCCCGGTTTAAACCGGCATGCGTAACCGAATGGCCGAAAGCACAAAATGTCAGCGGTATCTCACCGGAAATGGTAGCAGATGCGCCGGGGATCATCGATAAAATCGGCGAAATGGCGGCGCTGCTGCAAAACGCCGAAACGATTATTGGTTACAACGGCAAGCACTTCGATATTCCGTTTCTCGAGTGCTACGGTATTCGATTCCGACCGGATGCCATGGTTTCCGACCCCATGCTTGATGGCGCTGTCGTGTACGGAGAGCTGCGCACGAACAATGGCGCACCATCAACCTATAAGTGGAAGAATTTAAAAACCATGGCCGATTTTTGCGGCTATACAGGCTCAAACTGGCACAATGCAGCTGCCGACTGCATTGCTACCGCCTATGTGTGGCAACGGTTACAAGAGCCGGATATGCGAGAACGATACGAGCAAAACATGCAGGCTCTCAAAGAATTCAACGACTGGGAGCTTGGGGCTATTTCCGAATCGCCTATACCGGATCTTGATATATCTCAAGCTATTTCGTTGTAGAAAGCCTGATTAAATTTTCTGCGGTGCTGTTGATTTCATTGCACGAAATGGGTATAATATGGGTAGAATATTACTACTGCTGTAATTCAAGGAGGTGTCGTTATGAATATTCGTCCATCCGCAGCAATTCGCCAGAACTACAATGAGATTGCCGATATGTGCAGAAAGACCGCAGAGCCGGTTTTCCTAACCAAGAACGGCGAGGGAGATTTGGTGGTTATGGACATCGAAACCTATAACAGACGGGAAAAGATGTTAAAGCTCCGTGAGGAGCTGCTTGCCGTCGAGGAGGACAGGGTGCGTGGAAGCAAAGGCTACTCTGTCGATGAAGTCACTACGATGATGCGTAGTGCAATCAAGGAGGCAGCAGGTCATGGAACAGCAGAATAAACACCGTGTGATTGTATCGGAACGGGCAACGCAGATGTTCGTTTTCCACGCCGCATTTCTGGCACAGGTCAGCCCAGAAGCGGCAAAACAGCTCACAGCCGAGTTTGAAAAGACCGCAAATTCCTTAGAGCTGATGCCACAGAGATGCCCGTGGCTCACAGGGGAATATATTCCCAGAAATGCCTACCGTTTTATCCCGTTTGAAAAACACTATATGATAATCTTCCAGATAGTAGACGATATAGTTTACGCCGATTATGTGGTGGATTGCAGGCAGGATTACAATTGGCTTATCCGGTAACAAGAAAATAAACCGAGCAAAATCGTCACTTTCATGGACTTGCACTCGGTTAAGCACATTGGCTTAGGAGAAGTGAAACGATGAGTATAATAACACTATATCACGGTACACCTAATGAATTTGTTACACCGCAATATGGTTACGGTGAAGATAAGCACGACTACGGAAAAGGCTTTTACCTTACTGAAAACATAGAACTCGCCAAGGAATGGGCAGTTTGTAGACCGACCGAAACGAATGGCTGGGTTCATAAATACGAATTAGACATTTCTGATTTGAAAATACTGGATTTTCAAAAATATGATGTTCTCTCTTGGCTTGCTGAGTTGATGAAGCACAGAGACGCAGCGGATACAAAGCGCTATAAAGTTCTTTCTAAAAAATTCATAGAGAAGTTCGGAATCGATACAAGCACATACGATGTTATAAAGGGTTGGAGAGCTAACGCTTCATACTTTTATATTGCCAAAGAATTTGTGCGCGACAATGTAGATACGGACATACTCGAAGAATTGCTATCATTAGGTGGGCTCGGCATCCAATATTGTATTAAATCCGAACTTGCTTATTCCAAACTCACGGAGAATAAAAAAGGCTCGATCCGAGTCGAGTACAGCGTGTTTAACGATAAATACAATCAACGCGATGTACGTGCCCGAGAAAACATGCACGATCTCATCGAGTCAGATGCAAATAAAGTAACAAATGTATTCAGCACATTATTTTAGAGGTGATATGATGCGAGCTTATCCAGAGGTATACTTACATGATATTGTTGAAAGCCAAGGAAAACTGTTCGATTTTGTATCGCAGAATTATCCTGAGAAAGATACATCGGATTTCATCAATACTTATATGGCAAGTAAAACAAGAGAAAGTATCGATCAAGGTAAAGCCTATGTTAGCACCATGAATGCTGCCGAATTGTGGGATTACTTTCAGCAAACAGAACACTATCATCTCAAAAACGGCAAAGCACTCAAAGGGTTTATTCCCGATTGGATAGGTGAATTTTACGCCTATTATCAATGGTTCTACAACGTCTCAAGCAAGGAGATTATTAAAAAAGTACCATTGGATTTTTTTAACAAAAGCCTACATGGGGTTACATGATTTAGAACTTGATTTGGCCGTAAAAAAGGTTGGTGGAGCACCATGAAAATCCTTTGCTTTCATAATGCTGACGAAGAAAACGGATATTTGAGCAATTGGTATTTATCTGAATTCAACGTATCCAACATCACCTTTTCCTCAATGGAGCAATTTATGATGTATCAAAAAGCCATGTGCTTTTGTGATCAAGCTATTGCAAAAAAGATTTTAACCACTCATGATGTTGCTCAAATAAAAAAATTCGGGAGACAAGTTTCTAACTATAACGAAAACCGTTGGAATGGCATCCGACAAATCGTTGTATATGAGGGACTGCTTGCAAAGTTTTCTCAAAACCTCAACTTAAAAGATCTCCTGAAAGCTACCGGCGACAATCTTCTCGCAGAATGTGCCGTCAAAGATAAGATTTGGGGCGTGGGCCTATCAATGAGTGATCCAGATCGACTGGACATAACTAAGTGGAAAGGTCAAAACTTATTAGGCTACTCCTTAATGATGGTACGCGAAAAGATATGAAAATAAAACAAAGCAGCAAAAAGGTTTGTTACCTGTACACACAGGCAGCAAACCTTTTTTCATACAGTTTTTTATGAAAGGAATGATTTATTTATGAGCTATAAGCCTTTAGAAAATGTCACCATCGTTTTTAGCACAGCGAATATTACCGTTTGTGCCGATGAGTGGGGCGATTTATATTACACGACCGAAATTCCGGATGAATTTGTAAATCAGGGTGAGCCGTATCCCCGCTCCAAATGCAAGCCGATTATTGATCTGCCACCCGAACAATTTGATCGTGTGTTGGCAATTTACAAGGAATTGCCGGATGACCTACTTGAGCACTTGATACGCGGAGAGGAGCAAGAAGATGCCTAAAAAAAGAACATTCTACTCCGAAGAAGAACGTAAAGCACATCACGAAAAGAAGCAAAGAGAAGCAGATTTGCAGATTCAGGAGCTCACAAAGCACTGGGAAAACGATCCCAAGGACATCGCAGAATACCTCGCATTCAGCACTCAGTTTTACAAATATTCTTCACGAAACACAATGCTGATCTACCGGCAGCGTCCTGATTCCGTATTTATTGCCTCATACACACATTGGAAAGAACTTGGGTATTATGTGCAGGAAGGTGAGCATGGTGCTAATATTTATCGGCCGGAAACCACGCGCTATTTCAAGCCAAACGTGCCAAATCCAACATGGGTTCTTTTATCTAAAGCCTCGCCGGAACAACGCCATGAAGTTGAAATCGGCATGCTCGAAAGCCGTGATTTTACCTATTTCAAACCCTGCACGGTGTTCGATATTTCGCAGACAAATTGTCCGCCAGAAGACTACCCCAAGCTCTGCGGCGTAGGCTACAACAGTACGCAGCACAAAGATATTTACAACACTCTTTGCCTTTATTCTGAAGAAATCGGCGTGCCGGTATCCGAAGAAGATTTTGAAGGAATCGGCACACGCGGCGCTTATAACCCGCGCAACAAGCACATCCATATTAACCAATTACTCGGCGACACACAGAAGCTCGATACATTGTTGCACGAAATGTCACACCACCTTATGGGGCATAGTCCTAACATAGAAAAGCCTACCATGCAGCGTGAATTTGAAGCCGACGGTCTCTCTATTATGTTTGGAAAAACGTTCGGAATTGAGCCCAGTGACGCCCGAAAAAGCCACCTTGCAGCCTGCTACCAAGAGCTGCTTAAGGCACAGCCGGAAGTAAAAATCGATGCACTTTTGGCACCGGTTCGCGAAAAATTTCAGCAGCATATTGAGGCAATGGAACAGGAACTTTCTCTCGCAGGCGTAATACCGCAGCAAATCATTTCTTCCCAAAAAGCTGCTGAACTGAAGCGTGAACAGGCTATGAAAAAGGAGCCGACCGTAACCGTTATATGGACGGAAAGCAAGCGTCTGCACGACGGCCAGACCATGCGATTATCGCGTGCAAACGAACTCTTTAAAGCAATCGATAAGGCGCAGCAGAAGTACCCGAACTGCTACCACAAAGCAGCTTTTCGCATTGATTATATGCTGCACGGAGAACCGAGCAGCTATGAAGGCCGACAGAGTTTCGGCACCGGTGAAGGCAGTCTGATCGACCATATCAAGCGGCTAAATACGCTGTGCAACGAGAACCCTCAGTGGGAAAATTACTTGGTAGAAACAGGCGGCAGCGATGCACTTTTACAGGACAGACACGAAAAAGAATACATCTTAAACGAGTTCATTCCTTACTTAAATCTGCATGTTACGCTTTCCGAAATCGAACAGAGCGTTTCGGAAAAGCTCGGTGAAACCGATGAACTCACGCTCGAAAGAAGTGAGCAATTCGCCGCCTTGCAGCAAAATGTGCGTACTGTCCGTGCTATGCTGAACCAAGGTAATTACGATTTTTCCGTGGAACAAATCAATGAACTCTCTCCAAAATTCGCAGAATGGATGCGTCAAATCTCGAAAAAATCCATTCAGCAAAGCTCTGAAAATACGCTTACAAAAGAAGAAATCATACACGATTTTGAGCAAATCGCAACACAAAATCGTGCAGAAATCAGGCAAGAACAGCATGAAGAATTTGAAATCACAATGCTATAAAACCGGAAGTACTTCCGGTTTTTCGGAGGAAAAATGGCAAACCCGGTTTTAGTTGCGAAGCTCGCTTTAGTCGCAGCCGACCCCAAAACATGGCAAAAAATCATTATTGCCTGCATCTCTATTTTTATCATTTCCGCTGCACTGCTCGGCAGCTGCGGTGCAATGACTTTTACCGATTTAGGCTTCGACTGCTCGCAGCTTTTCTCTGCAAAACTGAACGAATACAGCGCTGTTTTTGACTCCGGTGCACGCATAAATGATAAGCTTCTCTATGCTGTGTACGCCAAAATCTTTGCGGATAACGACCGATTAAAGAACCAAACTGATGAGCTGATTGACTGCTTTGTTTCAGATGATAAGCTCTCCCCGCTAACCGATTCCGATGAAATTTTTGATAAAATCGAGCGCACGTTTGATCTCAAAATCAACGTATACATGCGCTCGCAACTGCTACGGCTTGCAGAGCAAATGCCCACCGGTTATGCCGACCGTTCTACGCTGATCCGTAACTTAAAAAGCAGCGACGGCAAAACAAATATCGGTCTCACCAACTTCGCAATAAACGCTCTGGATGCCGGTTCCGGCTACATCTATGGCGCTTACGGCCAAGACGTAACCATGGCATTTCTTAAGCAGCAGCAGTCCAGATTTTTCACGGATTCCGATGCAAATCTGACCAACAGCGAGGTCAATTTCATCTACGAAACCTACGGCGGAAAGCCTGCTTTTGACTGCATCGGGCTCATAAAAGCGTATGAATGGATTGATGAAGACACCGGCATTATCCGTTACCAATCCAATGGTTTTCGCGATGTCGGCGCAGACGGAATGTTCCGCAGCGCTGTCATTTTCGGTGAGATTTCCTCTATCCCCGATACACCCGGTTTGGCCGTTTGTATGAGCGGACACATCGGTATTTATATAGGAAACGGTGAGGTAATTGAGGCCAAAAGCAACCACGACGGCGTAGTAAAAACGCAGCTCAGTGAGGGCAGTTGGACGTACTGGATGCAGTTGCCTGGCATTACATATTTGACCGGCGGAACACACCCATACGGCACTAAAAAGGTAACACTGGAGAACGGCAGAATTAAAGAAATCTCCGCCGGAATTGTAGCGGGAAAGGGTGAATTTGAGTGGCCTCTCCCCGCTCCTTACGGTAAAGATTACATCACTTCCGGCTCCGGTTCCCGGTACAATCCGGTCACCGGAATGTACGAAAATTCGCACGGTGCAATCGATATTGGTGCACCGGCAATGACCCCGATTTATGCAGCGGCCGACGGCACAGTTGTGATGAGCACTTGGCATGATTCCTACGGCAATTTCGTAAAAATTGACCACGGAAACGGTGGTCTACCCTATATGCTCACCAAACAAAACACGTTGCAAAAGTCGGCGAATCTGTATCTGCCGGTGATCTCATCGGCTACGTCGGAAGTACCGGGGATTCGACCGGAAATCATCTCCATTTCGAAATCAGATACAACGATAATAGGCTCGATCCTTTGCAATTCTTTGAGTGATCCACAATTTTGTGGGTATTCTTTCCTTACTAATAATCGGCACGCTGTGCGTGCCGACGACGAAAATTTTTGAAGAAAAAGAGGTCAAAAACAATGAAAAAACTCACCATAAAGCTCAATTTAGATGAGCGAAAATACGATGCACTGCACACCTTTTCAACACAAAAAGGCATCGATATTGACACAGAATTTGTAGCGTATTTCGAGAAAATGTACAAGAAAATCGTTCCAAAAGCCGTGCGGGAATACATTGAAGGCACAACACTTTCAACCGTTTCTGATCCGGTTTCCGAAGAAAAGGTTATCCACAATGCCCCACAGCTTCAGCCGGAACCGAAGCCCGAAACCAAGCCAAATCCGATCTCAAACCCCGGTGGTTTCTGGTCGTAATATTTATAAACTGTTTCGCATCTCGAAAACGCGCCAAAACCTCTCAAATCGGTGTCTTTTTAGAATGCAGGATAAAGCAGTAGTACCACTTCGTGTTTCTACTGCATCACAAACCCGCACAGTGTGCGGGTTTTCGGGTTTTAAAAAGTGGTACTACTTTTTTGAACGGTAGTACCACCTTACCGCCTACTATTTCATAAAACAAACGAAATATTCAGATTTCAAGCCAAATTCCGGTGGTACTACTAGTGGTACTACTGAAATTTGAAGCAAAAGGAGATGCTATAAATTTAAAATGGCTACTGACAAAAAGAGGGTCTCAACGTACCTTGCAGATGATGAAGTCCGTATGTTAGATGCTATTGTTGATCTTTTGCACCTCAATCCACAAAACGGACGAAGCGAAGCAATTGAAGCAGCTTTGAAATTTTATTTCGCCTATTTGAGCAATCAAATGAACACAGACTACCTTTGCGGTATCTACGGCAGACAAGTCGAAGCACTTGTGCAGCGGGCAACAGATCGCATATCTTCGCAGCTCTTTAAACAAGCTGTTGAAACAAACATGCTAACACGTATCGTCGCATTCGAATACGAACTATCGAAAGATGAGTACGATAAAATGCGCAGCAAAGCTGTTGCAGCCGTAAAACGTTCCACCGGCCGCATTTCTCTGTTCGACACAATGCAGGACAGTGAGGAATAAAGCCTTGAAATGATTTCACGAACACTGTATAATGGAGGTGAAAAATTAGAACATGGAAAAATTGATTCGAGTGTTGGAAGGTATTACAGCCACTTTGTGGGCAATAACCATTCTATATTCTATCTTTTTCTTTTTTTCACTGGGAGGTTTTCTTTTGAACGATATTTTTCAAGAGATTCTAATTGGCTTAATAACTGGTGCTATTTCTTCTCTTGTTTTTACCTCGATTTCGTATTTTGCATTCTTACACAAAATTCCTGAAAAAACATATGAAAAAAATAGAAAAGCTCTTAAATGATCGATTAGGCTACGAAACTACAAATCATAACGCTGTAATGGGTGCTCTTAATCCAAATAACGAAGTTTTGCTTAATTTAGTTTCAAAAGACCATCGAGAATTAAAAGTGCTTACGGGCGAGACCTTACAGCATCTACGTATGGAAAAAGCCGCTAAAGAAAATCGCGAGCATATATTGACCAACGCAGAAAAAGAAATCGATAAACATATTGAGAGTTTACGCGCTTTTTCCGACATCATGGTAGAGCAACAAGAAAGAATTGTGCATTTAGAGAAAGAAAATATGGAACTCAAAGAGCAAATTCAAAATTTAAATGCACAGCTAAATCAGCAGCATGAACAAAGCCAATACCACAAACACGAAAATGAACAAGATTTTGGAATGTATCTATAAGCAACGCTTTAGGAATAAGGAGGTGTCGCCATGCACTACACATTGATGCACAAAGAAATACCCGTAGTCGATATTGAACTGGACGATGCGTCCGGCGCGATTACTCGTGTGGATGACGTGCATAATGCTGCGCACATTCCGATTGGCATTGCATACAGGAATGACGTCCTCGACCGCAAAGCACTTAACAAGTGGTGGTATGGGCGCTCTATTCCGGCAAGCCGTCAAGGTATCCAACAAGCGCTCGCTATTTTGCGTATCGGCAGCACGCAAGAGCTTATCGATAAAAGCTACGGCCTTAGCCTTTCGGATCAGTATTGGATCAAGGAGAAAGGTTCCTCGTTGGAATGGGCTGAGATCAATTTTTTCACAAATGATTTTTCCCGTGACATCGGTGACATTCTTTTTAGCGGTCACAGCTCCAGTGCGAAAATCGATTTGATGTCCCCGGACAACACCTCCGATGGTTGGCTACGCAAAAAGTGGACAATCATCGACGGCAAGCGCTGCCTCATTAAAGGCGGCAGTGGCGTGACCCAACAGGAGCCATACAATGAAGTTATTGCTTCTGAGCTGATGGAAAAGCTCAACATCCCTCATGTTCCCTATCGGATCATTATGCAGGGCGATTATCCTTACAGCGTTTGCGAAGACTTTATCGATGCGGACACAGAACTTATCTCTGCTGACTACATCATGAAGTCTCAAAAGAAAGCAAATCACCTCACGACATATCAGCATTACCTTAACTGCTGTGCCGCATTTGGCATCTCTAATGCACAGCAAGCCGTAGATCAAATGATTGTCATCGATTATTTACTCGCCAATACTGACCGTCACTATAATAACTTCGGTGCGATTAGAAACGCCAACTCCTTAGAGTGGATCGGTTCTGCGCCGATCTACGACTCCGGTACATCTCTTTGGTGTAATACACCGACCAAACTCATCCGTCCGCTGGCCTCTGATTTGCCTTCAAAGCCGTTCAAAGAAACGCATGAGGAACAACTTAAACTCGTATCGTCTTTCGATTGGGTTAACTTTGAAGCGTTACAGCACTTTGGAAACCGTGTGTGCGAAATCTTCGCAGAGTCCCCCTACCTCGACTCCGAACGCTGTGTTTGTCTTTCGAGCGCATTAGACCAACGTATCGAACGTCTTGAAGGTTTGGCGCTAACCATGAACCATGAACAGCACCACAGTCCAAAAATTGAAGAAGAATTTGAAATCAAGCTGTAAAACCGGAAGTACTTCCGGTTTTTCCTTTTCTCATTGAAATCAAATTAAAAAGATATTATAATATTCTATATGAGGAGTGAACGACTATGAAGAAAAAGATCACAGCAATATTGATGGCGGCGGCACTTACGGTATCGCTTGCGGCGTGTGCGGGCAGCAATACCGAAAGCGCCGTAACGGAGAGCTCCACATCCAGTGCGGTAAGCAGCACGGTATCGGAAAAGAACGATGCGAGCAGCAAACCGCTGCAAGCTCAAGCACTGCGAGTGCAAAGCCTACGGCGACGCCGAGTGCAAAAACGGAAAGCAGCAAAACCGAGAGCTCGAAGGGAAGCAGCTCGTCTGCCTCGTCTAAAACGGAGAACAGCACAACGAGTAAGCCGTCGTCCTCGAGTTCTTCCGGCAGCACAGTATCGAAGCCGAGTGCAACCGCAAAACCGTCTGCCACAACGAAGCCCAGCTCTGGCAGTAATACTGTGAGCAAGCCTTCTTCCGGCAGCAGCGCGACTGCGAAGCCTTCTGCTACTGCAACGCCGACGACTGCATCGACGTAAAGCCGACGACGGCACCGACAGCAAAGCCTACCTCTAAGCCGACTGCAACTGCGACGCCGAAGCCTGCTGCAACAGCCAAACCGACCACCGCTCCGACGACCAAGCCTACGGCAGCTCCTACCGCAGCGCCGACAGCTGTGCCTACCGCGACGCCGAAGCCGAAGGAAAAGGTTTGGGTTGTAGATGTTCCGGCGCAAGAGGAACAGGGACACTGGGAAGAATACGGACACGAAGAAAGCGTGTGGATGTACAGATGCAACGCTTGCAGCGCAATGTTCTCCACCGTTGATGAATTTGAAGCTCACTCCGATGAAGAATGGGATAAAGGAAATGACCATGGCAGCTATACTCAAGTTCCAAGCGATCCGTTTTGGGTAGTAGACGGAAAGCATTGGGTCGTAGACGTTCCGGCACGTGAGGAACAAGGGCACTGGGAATACAGATAAAAATTGAATATTGCAGCATGAAGCATCCGTTTTCTCGGGTGCTTTTTTACTGCAAAAATTCAAGCCGTGCTTTTCAGCGCGGCTTTTGCTATATACAAATCTAAGAAAGGAATGGCAAAAAATGAAGAAAGCAAAACGGATTTTGGCCGGAGCGCTTGCGGCGTTGATCCTTGCGATGTCACTGCCGTTAAGTGCTCTGGCGGATGAAGCCAACGTGCCTGCGGAAAGCCCGAGCTTTGAAGTCGCTTTGATGTAGATACCGGGCAGGAAGAAATTTCGGAAGATCTTCCGGCAGATATTGAAGCGACACCGGAGCCTACCCCGGAATCTACCACAGAGCCAACGCCTACGCCGGAAAGTACCGTTACACCGGCCCCGACGGCAGAACCTACCGCAGTTCCCACGGCTACACCCGGAGTTACTGCAACGCCGACAGCAGTGCCCACGAGTACGCCGGAGCCCAGTGCTGTACCGAGCGCATCCCCTGTTGTAACACCGACGCCTACGCCGTCACCGCAGCCGGTGGTGAACCCAATAAAGCTTGAGCACGAGGTCTTAACGGACTATGAGACCGGCGGACTTTACCTGTTCCCAGTTCCCGACGGCGACGAAATTACGCAGGAATACAGTGAGCAACACAAAGCTTGGGATATAGCTGCTGTTACTGGTTCTGCTGTGGTGGCAGCCGAAGAAGGCACTGTAACTTATGTGCAGATTTGGGACGGGTCGTATGACACCACCGGCATGATGAGCTATGGGCACATGATTCAGATTGAACATCCAGATGGAAATACCACACTGTATGCACATTTATCTGAGATTAATGTGCAGCAAGGGGAAAAAGTCGTGCGTGGGCAGCGCATCGGGCGTGTCGGCAGCACTGGAAATGCTACTGGCCCACATTTGCACTTTGAGGTCATGAGTGAGACTGGTAAAAAGGAAAACCCTGAACCGGTATTAGAATACGGAGTATCCACGCTACTGGATGATTACACATGCCGCCGGGTCACCGAGTATCTTAATCGACCGGTATTGGTGACACCGGTAAATCGGTTATACATTTTTATTCGCTCGCCAAAGAAACGACGACAACAGTGACCGGCTCATTGGGGCAACTTATCTGCCCATCAAAGTGCGAACTCAAGTCCGGTTCAACCGAATATCCGGCATATTGTCTCGAAAAAGATAAGCTAATTTGGGACAATATAGATTTTACGTGGTCGTCGTTTACTGTGCCGCAGCAGACGACCATGAAGGCTATCCTGGCGGAAGGCTTTCATGAAACAAATTCTCTGGATAAGTCCGATTGGGGTAATACACAAGGCATCGGTTATAAAGGCAATTACGCCAATGAAACTGCAAAATGGCTTGTCACGCAATACCTAATCTGGGCAGCCGAAAAAAACTATATCACCAAGCATAGCAATACAAGCTGGACATGGAAATCGCAGGTCGATACCGACCTCGAAACCGTTGCCAAAAATGCGTATAACCCTACGGTTGTAAGGAGCTATTACGCTGAGGTCAAAGCCAAGCTGCTCAATGCTTATACGATTCCCTCCTTTGCTTCAAGCAGTTCATCCAGCTTTTCGACGACAATAAAAATGTATTGGGATGGCAGCAAGTATACAGCAACAGTCACGGACAGCAAATCTGTTGCTGCCTATTATACGTACACCTATAACGGTATAACATTCACCAAAAGCGGCAATAAGCTCACAATCTCGACCACAAAAGAGTATCCGTCGGGCGTTGTTGCAACGGGATCGCGTACCATAGGCGATGACAGCAACCTCGCTTGGTGGAAATGCACAGATTCTGCAATTCAGCTCATAGCTACACCACTTGGCAAGACTAAACCTGTTTATAGCTACCTCAAAGTGCAGACGGTTACACCGTCCTATCGGTACATCTATAAAAAAGTCCAGTGCTGACACATCTATGACTAATGGTGATAGTCGATACATTGAGGGTGCTGTGTACACCGTTTACAGCGGCAATACAGCAGTAGCGACTATAGCCACGGACGCATCGGGGTACGGATACACAAATGTTGCCCTCCAGAATGGACGGTATTCCATCAAGGAAACCACATCTCCGAAAAACTACTACAAGGACGAAACAACGCATTGGGTAACGATTTCTTACGGAGACGCTGCATTAAATGTATCAGATGCTCCGATACCATTGAGTATAGTATTAACCTCACAAAGACGAGTGCCAATGTCTCAATCACAAACGGCGACAGTGGGTACAGCCTCGCCGGAGCCGTGTATAAAATCTATAACAGTTCCGGTACGGAAGTTGCATCCATCACCACAGATTCGTCGGGCAAGGGCAGCTCGAGCGTGAAGCTCAAAAACGGCACATATACCGCCGTCGAATCCAAAGCTCCTCCGGGGTATGCCTTGGACACGACAAGGCATACTGTTAGGATCAACAATGCTGACGCAACTCTGAATGTCAGCGATGTGCCGCTTATCAAAACGGTGACACTTACAAAAACCAGTGCAGACGTCGATCACGAACGGCAACTCGAATTACAGCTTAGCCGGTGCGGTCTATAATGTGTACGTTGCAAACGGTGATCCGAACCATGATTATTCCAAGGATACGGTAGTTGCAACCTTTACAACCGGAGCAAACGGTAAAGCTGTTCTTTCACGTACCTTAAAGCCGAATACGCGCTATGCCATAAAAGAACGCACTGCACCGAAGGGTTATGTACTGGACAAAGAGGTTCATACATTTTTTCTCACCTATGATTCAAACAACAATGGATGTTGTAGATGACCCGACAAAGATACGTTTGACTGTGCGAAAAAAAAGACTCGGAAACAAACGCAAGTACCGCACAAGGTAACGCTTCTTTGGAAGGAGCGCAGTACAAAATTTCGTATACAAACGGTGGAAAGAAGATTGAAGAAGTCATAACAACAAACGCAGCAGGTTCTGCTACACTTCGTGGCTTGCCCATTGGTGTGACTGTAACTGTACAAGAAATTACAGCCCCAGCAGGATACAAATTGGATTCCCGTGTGCACACCTACGTTACAACAACCAAAACAGAGAAAATTGAATATGACCTCGAACCCGAAGATTTCACCGAAGATGTCTTTAAAGGACACATCCAGATCACCAAGCAGATTGAAATGCTCGGGGCGGATGCACAGCTTGAGCAAGGCGCTGAATATCAAGTGTATCTCAAATCTGCCGGTAGCTATGCCAACGCAAAAGATACAGAGCGAGATTATCTTGTGACCGGGGCAGACGGCAAGTCGATCACCAAAGACCTGCCTTACGGCACATATACGCTGCATCAGGTTAAGGGTGTGCCAGGACGCGAATTTAAAGACATGGATGTTGACGTCCACGAAAACGGTAAAACGTATGAGGTGACGCTCACAAACGAGCTCAAGTATGCGCCGCTCAAAATCGTGAAGACCTCCGAAGACGGCAATGTTGCCGGTTTTACATTCAAGGTCACACGGCTTGCGGATGGGTATAGTAAAACATATACCACCAATGCGGCCGGTGAGATCATTACAGATCAGATGCCTGTATACGTCGATGCAGATGCAACGCAGCTGTATGAGTACAAGGTCGAAGAAATCAACGTGCCGGATAAATATCGCACGCCGGATGCACAGACGGTAACACTTACCTATGGGCAGACGGCAGAGGTTAGCTTTATAACCAAATTGCACGCGGCTCTTTGGAAATCCTCAAAGTGGACCATGACGGTGTGACGCCGCTTGAAGGCGCGAAGTTTGAGATTACAGACGATAACGGTAATGTAATTGCAACCGAAACTTCCGGGCCGGACGGAAAAATCAAGGTAGAATCGATCCTTTACGGACAATACCACTGGTCAGAGGTGAAGGCTCCGAAAGGCTATGACCTTGATGATACCGTGCATGACTTTGCAATCGAGCACGATGAGCAGGTCGTAGAAGTCACGCAGGAAAACACTCCGAGTGTGGGCTCCATTACAGCTAAAAAGTCGATGCCAACGGAAATGCCATGCCGGGCGTAGAGTTTACGCTTGAATACAGCACTGACGACGGCGCGACATGGGCCCCAGATGGAAGCCAGAGCAGAAGACAGCAAGCCTTCCATCGGCGGTTGCACAAGTGCAGTCGTTGACGGCACTTTGAGACCGATGAAAAGGGTGTCGCTGCCTTTTGGGCTTACAAATCGAATAACCAGACCGTTACGAATCCCTTACCGACTGACAGAAACCGCCACTAAGTCCGGCAACACTCTGCTCGCAGCGCCGATGTTTATCGGCAGCTTGCCGCAGGTGCTCGACGACGGAACAGAAATCGTCGATGTGACTGTAACGGCAGTCAACAATCAAAACTACACATTGCCGTCCTCCGGCGGCAATGGCATGGTGAGCGTGCCGGTGGGCATTGCTCTCGCACTGATTTCCGTGTCCTGCTTTGCAGCATGGCTGTGGAAGAAAAAGTTATTTTAAGAGAGCATCTACACTCTCTTAGAACATAAAAAAATAAAATGAAAGGAATGTAGAAAAATGGCAAAATCCAAGTTAATCTCTCGCATTGGTGCTTTGGCTTTAGCAGCAGCTCTGGCCTGCACCTCTCTGGTCTCGGCCTCGGCGGCTACTATCGATAAAGCTACCATCGATATGGACGCAAAGGAACAGCTGTCTATTTATAAGTACGACTTTACAAATGCCAAAAAGGATGGCGTGTGGAACGAAGGCAGCTACGTTTCCACCGGTCAGTATGATGCTCGTGTAAATGAGGTTCTTGGCCGCACAACACGTACCGGTGCGAACAGTGCATCTTCTGCTCTCGGTAATGGACAGGCAAGCAACGGTTACGCGATCAAAGGTGTCGAATACACATACCTCAAAATTGCGGACATCACGCAGTTTTCTGAGTCTGCAAAGGACGGCGGTCGCACCGACAGCCACATCGAGGTGCTGTATGCAATCGATAGAGTGAAAGGCGCAGATATGCTCGCTGCTATCGGCCTTGCAGACGGCAAAAACAGCTATGAAAATGCCAAATGCGCTTGACTCGAGCAAGTGGTACTACCAGTCGGATAAGCTTAGTGCAGCACTTAAAGCTGCACTTGAGGCCAATTCCACAACCGTAAAAAACTCTCTCGAATCCTACGTTAAAAACAACGGCGGTACGGCAATGCCCGAGACTAATGAGGACGGCTACAGCAATGTAACGGGCCTCCCCGTAGGTCTCTACCTGCTGGTTGAAACCCGCACGCCGGAAATGGTGACAGGTACGACAAATCCGTGCTTCGTCTCGCTGCCCATGACCACGGTTGATGGTGGTATGGCAGACGGTTCTGGCAACCAGATTACGACCGGCGGCCACGACTGGAACTACAATGTTGTTCTTTATCCGAAAAACGAAACTGGTATCGTAACACTTGAAAAAACTGTACGTGAAGCTGTTAAGGACACCGGTAAAAATAACGCGTCCGATGTTATCACCGATGGCTTTAAGCACAATGCAACGGCATCCGCAGGCGATACGATTGAGTATCAGATCATCAGCACGCTGCCGACGATCACGTCTGCAGCAACCAACATCAGCGAATATACTTTCCGTGATGTTCTCGCTCGCGGCCTCTCTTATGTAGGCGGTACGAACAGCGTTACACTCGAATTCTTCACCGATGCAGCCTGCACCAACAAGGTTACCACGTGGAAGCAGTCCGACGGCAAATTTAAGGTCACACGCGAAGAAAACAACGACGGTACGCATACGATGACGATCTCCATGACTGCTGACGGCCTTGCTGAGATCAACACGGCCAACACAGCTTACGACAACGACAACGGCGAGCTCTATGCCGGTTATTCCAACTATACCCTTCGCATCCGTTATGACGCAAAGCTCAATTCCGACGAAAGCCTTGTTTACGGCGACAACGGAAACGAGAACGAAGTCGTATTGACTTGGAAGCGTACCAATGACACCTACTACGACACGCTCATCGATGACGCGCATGTTTATACATACGCGACGAACATCACTAAGACCTTTAGTGATGGCAAAGAAGAGCAGGCTATGTTCGACCATGTTTTGTTCAAGGCTCAGAACAAAACCGATGGCTACTATGTAATCGCACAGCTTAATGAGGACGAAGGCATCTGGTATGTTACCGGCCATACGACCAGTGAAACCGCCGCAACAGCAATGCACCCTGTCGATTGGAATGGCAAAAAGGGCCAACTTATCCTCAAGGGCGTCGAAGACGACCAGTACATCTGGACGGAGCTCGAGACGGCTAACGGTTATACGCTCCTCAAAAACAACATCGACGTAACGATTAAGTCCGTGGATGACACAACCCGTCCGTGCGACATTTACAGCAAAGATACGCTTGGTGTCGTGCAGAACGACCCGCGCTATGGCTTTGACAATAATCTCGATCTGCACCTCGCGAACATCCCACAGACGCAGCTCGCTCATAACTACCAGACTGCATCTGCAACGGTTGACGGCAACGACGTCACAATGCTCGACGATGAGATGGATGCGGGTTCAAGAACGCAATCGCTCCGCTGCAGGTTGTAAATACGCGTGGCTTTGAGACTCCTATGACCGGTGAAAACGGCACATGGGCGCTTGCTATCGGCGGCGTTCTCGTCTTCTGCCTCGGCACTTCCGCGTTTATCTTCTTCCTTGTGTTCAAGAAAAGAAAAGAGCAGGAAGATAAGTAAGAATACACCCAAATTTTGAATTAGGTTTACCTGATTCAGGGCTCAGTGGCAGCATTGAGCCCCACCCGCCTACAACCTGTGTGTAGGTTTTGGGTGAAAAGGAGGACGGTTTCCCGTCCTCTAATCAATCATCATAGTGTCCTCTACAAGCAAAGATTATAACTCTCTCATCTTCGACAGCGTAAACAAGTCGATGTTCTTCATCAATTCGCCTACCGGCCTGTGAGATTTTCTTTTAAAGGCTCAGGTTTTCCAATGCCTTCAAATGGTTGCGACTTATATCTTTCAAGAGTTTATTTATCTTTTTAAGATTTTTCTTGTCCTGCGATTGCCAGTAAAGATAATCTTCCCAAGCAAAATCCCATTGAACTTTAATTGGCATAATCAATCCTCTATCAACTCGTGTTCTGCAAATTTAAGTGTTCCAGTTTATACGCTGCCATCTTTTTCTTCAAAAATATTGCTTTCCGAGTAAAAAGGATCAACGGAAAGTTCAAACGGGATACGTTTCTCTCGGCTGACTTTCTTGGCAAACACAGATAAAGATAGTCCCATATCTTTACAAGCTTGTTCCATACCTCGCTTTGTTTCAGCATCAAGTTTGAAATTTACATTAACCATATCAGACATTATTCATGCCTCCTTTCAACTATATTATATGCAAACATAAAGCAAAAATCAAGTAAAGATAAAGAATATTTCTTTAAATTTTCTTTAAGAAGGTGAAAACATGCCCCAAAAGCGAACGTACAAAGGTGCGCAGGTCATAGCCATCATCATCGCGATTTTACTGCTGTGCGTCGCGGGATTTTGCGCGTATCTGCTCATCCATAACTGGCAACAGAAAGCAGAGCAGAAGGAGCTGTTTGCAACCATAGCCGAAAAAGTAGACGCAGCTGAAAATGAATTGGGAGACTTAGAGCAAATCAGCAATGCAGAGGATAAGCGCGCAGCACAACTGCTCGAAGTTTATGGGGAGCTGCACGACTACAATTCGGACTTTGTGGGATGGATACGCGTGCCGGGCACAGAGATCAACTACCCGGTGATGCAATCGCCGAATAGCCCCAATTATTATTTGCGACGAAACTTTGAGAAAGCGTACAGCAACCTCGGCACGCCGTATTTGCAAGAAAACTGCGATATACACACGTGCGATAACTTGATAATCTACGGCCACCACATGCTTGACGGTGGGATGTTCAGCGACCTCGAGCTTTATAAGCAAGAGGCTTTCTGGGAGAACCACAAATACGTGCGCTTTGATACGTTAGACGAGTTGGGGCTATATGAGATCATGGCGGTCGTCATCACGACGGCCTACCAGTCGGATAGCTTTCAATACTATAACTACACAGAAAATAATGAGCTGATCTTCGGCACATACGTACAGGAATGTAAGCAGCGTGCCTTATATGATACGGGCATTGACGCTGAATACGGAGATAAATTAGTTACTCTATCGACATGCGAATACAGCAGCGATAACGGCAGACTGATTGTAGTCGCCAAAAAGATTGGAGGGGTTAAACGATGAGCAAACGAAAAAACACCATCATCATTATCTGCTTTGTGCTTGTGATCCTGCTCGGCGCGGGCGCAGCTGCGTACCCGCTAATTGCATCGATCAACAATGAGCACGCACAATCGCTTGTGCAAGTAGAGTATGAGGAAAAGCTCGAGCAGCTCGACACCTCGGAAATCGATGCAGCGTTGGCGGCAGCACGGGAGTATAACAAAACAATCTCTACCGTGCAAATTGAAGATGTCGATAAGATAAAGGAAAGCTTGCCGCCATACGAAGATCTTCTGAACCTTGCCAATAACGGCATCATGGGCTACATCGAGATACCGGCCATTAACATAGATTTACCCATATATCACGGCACGACCGGCGCTGCGATGGAAAAGGGCGCGGGTCACATGGAAGGCACGTCGCTGCCGGTGGGCGGCGTGGGCACGCACGCCGTGATCTCCGCACACTCCGGCATGGCAAGCGCAAAGCTTTTTACCGACCTTGATAAGCTTAAGATTGGAGACATATTCATCATTACGGTGTGCAACCAGAAATTAGCTTACGAAGTGGACAACATCGCAGTGGTGGAGCCCACAGACATTGATTGGATCCGTATCGATACGCAGCAAGATTACGTCACATTGCTCACCTGCACACCGTATGGCGTGAATACGCACAGATTGCTTGTGCGCGGCCACCGGGTGGATATGGCCGAAGAAGCCATAGCGGAGGTTGAAGATAAAGTAGAACCAGCAGCGAGCACGTGGATAGAGAGATATGAGCAAGGGCTTGTGATCGGCCTCATAACTTCCTTTGCGGCGATGCTGTTGCTGCTGTTGATCTTGCTAATCCGCCGCAGACAAAAAAAGAAAACCGGCAACATTGCCGGTTCTGAAAGGAAATGATAGAATGCCAAACACTTATATAGAGCTGATTGATAGCCTGATTTTGCGGCGGCGTGCGCTTAAAATATCGCAGCGCGAATTAGCTTCTGCCGCCGGAGTTTCGTGGACAGAGGTTGCACTCATGGAGCAGAAAAAGCACATGGTGCAGCTCCGGGCACTGCTGCGGATAGCAGCCGCGCTAAACTGCAAACTGGTGGCCGTGAGTGTCGAATAAAAGCATTGCCAGATAAGGTGATTTCTGGTAGAATAAAAACGAACTGCAATATGCGGTTCGGGTGCTGCCATAACGGTGGACGGTTCAGCCCTCAGATGCAGGTTTTCTGCACCGTACGAGGGAACATTTCTTGATATGAAAATATCCCTCAATCCAGTACGGAGAGAGGGATGACGCTTATGAAGCTCGAGCTGAACTTTAGTGATCTGTGCCAGTTGGCATTGGTCATCATTGCGCTGATCGAACTATTTCGTGATCGTAAACATAAAAAGAAGTGAGCCGCCCTCGCCTAAGGATTCGGCTCAACTTCTTTGAGACGGTGGATTTGGTTAATACTGAGGGCTAACCGTTCATCGGCAGCACTCTTTCTATTTCTAATTATAGACGCTTTTGAAGTTTTGTCAAGCAAGCCACGGATCGCGGTTATTTCTTAAATAACTATCCTGAGGGCTAACCGTTCATCGGCAGCACTCTTTCTATCTACAAGTATAAACGACCTGTGAGAGAATGTCAAGAATGAACTGTTTCAAAAGTTATACCTTTTGATTCAATGTATTTCATGTGTCAAAAGATATACTTTTGTAGTTTTGAAATGTAGCAAAACTATTTGGTATCTTTTGGCACGTTTTTAATTAGGGAGGTATTCAATGATTATTTTCTATGCCCGGTGTTCTACCGCTACCGCAGAGCAAAACGAGGCGCGACAGCTGGAGATGCACATGCTTGCCAGCAGAAGATCTACATAGATAAAGCATCCGGCAAAAACAGAGATCGTCCGCAGCTTGAAGCTATGATAAGCTTCGCCCGGAAGGTGATAAAGTCGTCTGTTCGGATATATCCAGAATTGCACGCACACGCGATCTACTTACCATTATAGACGAGCTGCAAAAAGAAAGGTGTTGCTTTCAAAGTCTGAAGGAATCGACACCTCTACCCCGGGCAAGGTCAATTTATGCTGACCATTCGGAGCATTGGCGCAGCTTGAGCGCGATTGCATCCGGCAGCGTACTGAAGAAGGGCGCCACATTGCGATGCAGGAAGGTCGGATCACCGGGCCCGAAAGTGCAAAGTCGACAAGAAACAGTTTCTGCAAGTCTGTGTAAAATGGCGTGCTCACGAACACAGCCGTAGAGGCACAGAGACTTACAGGACTTACAAAGCAGCACGTTTTATCGGCATGTAAAAGAAATGAAAATTTAATTATCACTTGTTATCGAAATGATTTTATGATAGTATTAAAATAACGATAAAGATATATTCAATTTCAGACAAAAGTTGCACTTTATGCAGCTGAAATAAAATCAAAGCGAGAGGAAGTAAAATCATGAAGATGAAAAATTTATGTGTCTTCTGGCCGTTCTGTTGATTCGCGGTATTATGCCGACAGGTGTATTTGCGGATGAGAC
>VOFB01003208.1_pt1 | contig 33342 bp, 45 predicted proteins | sample 5384141 | NCBI WGS metagenome assembly VOFB01 (sample SAMN12384721, study PRJNA508395) | human gut metagenome | isolation source: healthy gut A | host: Homo sapiens | reverse complement strand
GACAAATGCACCGGCACCATCCCCCAGACGGTCTTTCAGACGCTCATGCGGAAATATGAAACGGAACGGGCGGAGAAAACCGAACAGCTGCCGGAGCTGGAGCGCAAGGTCAAAGACCACATGGGCAGCCGCCAGGATGCCAGCCAGTGGACCGAACTGATCCGGCGCTACACCGAGATCACGGAGCTGGACGAAAGCATCCTCTTTGAGCTGGTGGACCGCATCGAGGTCGGAGACACACGGAAAGAAAGAGGCCTGCGGGTTTGCGACATCAAGGTATATTACCGGTATGTCGGTAACGTGGACGATGCACTGAAGCAGGAAGGGCGGGGCCAGTATGAAGAAGCTGTATAAAGTGGGTATCTACTGCCGCCTGAGCGTTGAGGATGCCGTCAATTCCGCAAAGGCAAAAAACTACATCCCCAGCGATGAATCCGTCAGCATCGAGAACCAATACGAGATTCTTTCCAAATTCGTAATGCTCAACGGCTGGACGGAGGTCAAGTCCTACCGCGACGATGGGTACAGCGGCGGCAACTTCCAGCGCCCTGGCTTCCAGGAGATGCTGGAGGACGCCAGAAGCGGCCTTATCAATCTCATCCTGGTCAAAGACCTCTCCCGCCTGGGGCGTGATTTCGTAGAGGTAGGACGATATACGGATGTGGTATTCCCATCCCTGGGATGCCGGTTTGTATCCGTCCTTGACTGCCTCGACACCGAGGGCGACAACACGGATATGCTGCACTTCCGCAGTCTGATGAACGACTACCATCTCAAGGATTTAAGCAGCAAGATCAAATCCGTCCTCCACGCAAAAATGAAAAGCGGACAGTACCTTGGGTCATACGCCCCTTACGGCTACCGCAAAAGCGAGGACGATAAGCACCAGCTTGTCATTGATGAGGAAGCCGCCGCTGTTGTCCAGAGGATATTTGAAATGCGCCGGTCAGGCATGGCTTATGGCAAGATCACCGCCGCACTGAACCAGGACGGGATCCTTTCTCCCCCGCTGGTATTGGGCGATCCACTATGGAAACGGCAGCTGCAAGTGTTCCAAACTGTGGGCTTACGCCACTGTGAAAACATCCTAAACGATGCCGTTTACACAGGGACGCTTACTCAAAACCGCACCGGCTCTCGTTCCTATAAGGATAAGACCTTGATCCAAAAGCCGGAATCGGAATGGATTTCCCATGTGGACGCCCACGAAGCAATTATCTCCCGGAAACATGGGATGCCGTCCAGGAACAGAACCAGCTGGCAAAAGCTCCGTTGCGCTGACAATGCCGCTCCACAGCCTGCGCTGTTCACCGGGAAGCTGGTCTGCGCTGATTGTGGACATCCTCTTGTGGTCAACCGGCAAACCAAGCGTAGGAAAAACGGAGCCGTCAAAAAGTACGTTTCCTATTACTGCTTACAATACGCCAACTCCGGTCATTCGATTTGCTCCTGGCACCGGATTTCGGAATCACGCTGCAGCAGCTGATCCTCAATGAGATCAAAAAGCTCAGGCAAAAGCCGTTACTTGTCAATGAAGCGGCGGTGCTGGAAAAGCTGAAAAAACAGGTGTCCTCCGCTGATACCATGCGGCAGGAAAAACACCCGTCAGGAAATCGCATCGCTTCGGCGGCGTGTGCAGGAACTGGAGCAAATGACCGCAAAAAGCTCTATGAGGATAAGGTCAGCGGCACGATCACGGAAGCGACCTTCCTGATGCTGATCGAAAAAAGCGAACAGGAACGAATCCAGAAATCGGACCGGCTTGACGCACTTCTTTCCGAAGCGGGCAAGGTGCAACAGGAACTGTCTGACCTCCAGAAATGGACAGCCCTGATTCGAAAGTATCTCAACCTTACAGAGCCTTGACCGCAACACGGTGGATGAGCTGATTGACCGCATCGAAGTCAGCGAAGCTACGGTTGTGGATGGGAAACGACATCAGAATATCAAAATCTTTTACCGCTTTGTAGGGGCGGTATGAAAGGAGGACCGTATGGAAGAAAAAAGAAACTGCGCGCTGTAATCTATTGCCGTTTCTCAACGGCAGAGCAGATTGACAGCTCCGCTATGAACGCACAAAAGCGCCCGCCTGCATGAGCAGGTCAGGCGCGGAAACCTCGATATTATCAGAGCATTATCTTCTGCAACGGAGAAGCATCCACCTCTTCGCGTACCGGTAAAGATCATGCTTTAGCGTTGGACAAACACATTATCCCTTGCAGGAGAGGAAACGATAAGCGGTTGGAATCAGATCGGCTGTCGAAAAAAGAGAAGTGACAGAGTGCCTTTCCTCGGTGATGGATGTTCTTCATAATATTGCGGAATGGGGTAAAATCATCCTCGCCCAGGTCGCTGTCCACTCTGTCGTTAACGGCGATAAAGCGCACGTCATGCATGGGAAATACCGTTTCCGTCAGCTGTCCTACCTCAAATAATTCCGACCCAGTCGGGACATGTCCCTTGACCAGCAAGACGGCCACCTGATCCGCTTCCACAAGGGCCAGCAGTTCCTGAAAACCACTGCGGTTCATGGTGACGCCGGAAACGCCGTCATCCGTGAATACGCGGATATTTTAAATTTGTGCTGTTTGGCGTAATTCATCAGCAGCGTTTTTTGATTGAAATGCTGTTGCTCTCGCCCTCCAGATCGTCATCGCGGGATAAGCGCAGATAAAGCGCGGTAATTCTTTCCTGTTTGCTTGGCTGTACCATGTGTCCTCCTTCCTGTCAGCCGGAATATTGTGCTGGACCCTATTCTACCGTAGGGTACATCCTCCTTGTCAAAGGTACAAAACGGCATCCCTCGCTTTTTCAGACAGCAGCTGTACCATTTTTTCCTGTAGAGTGGAACCTTCTTCGGGAAAACGGCCCGTATCTCATAACAAACCGCGCCAATGCGGTATCGGGGTAACATCCGGTAAATCGGAACTGTTTTTCATACGGCTATATCCTCATTCATACGACCCGCGCAGGCCCAGGCTGATGGCAATAGCGGCATTTATAGCAGGAAACTGCTTTTCTCCCAGCCGGCCAAGGTGTACGCGCAGCCGGCATTTATCTATGGTCCGCAGTTGTTCCAGTAAGATTACAGAGGGCAGCCGCAAGCCGCTCTCTGGGCCAATCAGGCAGTGTGCCGGCAGCGCTTCCTTGCCGGCCCCTTTGCTTTGTAATGGGAGCGATAATCACCGTGGGGCTGTGTTGGTTTCCCAGATCATTCTGGAGAATGACCACGGGACGGACGCCGCTCTGCTCCGAGCCAATGCCCTGTCCCAAATCCGCCAGATACACATCTCCCCCGGAAGCAAGCTCTGTTTTTCATGATACTGTTTTCTCCGTTCACAAAGTATCAGCACCCGCCGGTCATTGGGGGAGCGCAGGTCAGTAAAGTCAATAAATCACGCCCCGGTTGGATGAGAATTTCCTGGGTTTCATAGGCTTCTACAACCTTGATCTCTACCACCTCGTAGGTCAGTTTTCCCAGGGGTTGGTAACAAGCACCAAATCACCGGGAAGCAGCTTCTCCACAGGCCGAAACAGCACCGCGCCCCGCCAACTGCGGTGGCCCGCCATGGTGCAGTGGGGTATTTTCGCCGCCTATGGGCAGGGGAGGTCTGCCCACTACCGCGCCGCCGCCGCAGATTTTCTCGCTGGCCCCCCCCAAATAAATAGGCGCTTCCAGATCAATGGCCGGAATGGACAAATATCCGAATGCCTCCGCTTGCCAGCCATAGTCCGCCAGGCGAACAGGCGCGTCCTCCATAGTCCGGACGCTTATGCTTTCCTGATTTGTTTCTAAGAGCAAACGATTATAGGCCTCACAGGCATCCCAGAGGTCGGAAAAGGACGTGCCGCTTCTGATTCTTCTCTGAAACACATCATCCGGACGGAAATAGGATTCCAGGCAGGCAATTTCCTGCCGGTACGCCTCTGCTCGCTTTTGCCGTTTTCAAGGGCTGTACAGCAGCAGCCCAAGGCCGGACAGCAGAAGGGCCACACACAGAAAAACACAGGATGATCCGCTTTTTGTTCATGGCTGTTTCCTCCCGCGACGCTTTTTACAAGCAGCATGATAGCCGGCCAAGCTGGAATCGCAATCAGGAAAAGAATCAAGCCGTCCCGGATGCCCTCAATACTTGGCCATCCAGGTAGATTGCTTCGGTTCCGTTCGCGGGGAAAGCGATCTCATTGGAGGCGTTTTCTTCCGCTTCCGGTTCGATTCGATGGCCCCGGACCAGGGAGACGGGAGTTGACCCCGTAGGGGGTGCAGGTAATCAGGGTTACATAATCTTGCCCCTATCAATTTTAAGGGCATCAATTTGGTAAGGCTTCACAACCAAGATTTGGTCAACCTCATAAGACAGGGCTTCATTCAGCACATGGAGATAAAACACATCTCCCGCTTCCAGCTGTTCCAAATCCGTAAACATCCGGCTGTTGCCATGCCGGAATGGGCAGAAATCACAGTATGCGTGCCTACCCCCAATAGGAAGCGATGTAGTGGGCATGTGCCCCGCGCCGCGCTCCAGGGAGTCCTCGCCCACGCCGTGGCAGATGGGCAGCAGCACATCAATAGCGGGAATCTCAATGTAGCCCATAATGCCGTTTCCGGCCAGATTCAAAAGGCTGTCGTAGTCCAGAGTATCCAATTCAGCGGCAGTAGCGCCGGAAGCCAGCAGTTCATTATAAGCCTCCGCTTCCGCCCTGGCCGTGTCAGTTCTTTGCCGTCCGCTTTCTCGACAACCTCTTGGTACTGCGTGTGCACCTGAGATTGGTGCCGCTCTGTGTAATAGCTGCTGACAATAGGATAGGCCACCAGGCCCAGCCCTAAGAGAAGCAGCAATAGCAGGGGGCAGAAATAAAATTTGTTTTCTTTTCATGAGCACCTCGTTTTTTTCTTGTTGCGTTTTGCACATAATTCTGCTATAATAACGGCATAAAGGAGGTACGCGATATGCCGCAAATTCGACCGATTACGAGACTTGAGAAACACCACGGAAATTTCCGACATCTGCCATGCCAAACAGGAACCTGTATTTATTACCAAAAACGGCTATGGCGATTTGGTTATTATGAGCATTGAAACCTATGAAGCTATGACAAAACCGCCGCGGCGGACGCCGCGTCTCTGAAGGCCGAAACAGAGTTCAGGCAAACGGCCAGCTTTACGATGCCAGAGAAGCGCTCTCTTCTCTGCGGAGGAAGCATTTTGGATAATTACAGCGTCAAATTGTTGAGCCGCGCGCTGCGCGATTGATGGCATTTATGCTTATATTGCCAAAACGCTTCAGGAACCGGAAACAGCATTGCACATAGTAGAGGAGCTGGAAGCGCAAATTCTGTCGCTGGAAACCATGCCATACCGCTGCGCGGAGCGCCGAACCGCGCATACGCCGGAAAAAGACTACCGCCAGCTGTTCGTTAAGAACTACACCGTTATCTTCCGCATCGACGAGAAGGAAAAACAGGTTATCATCGTAACCGTCCGATATTCCAGAAGTCAATTTTAATGCTGGGCGCGTTGCGAAATAGCGTTTTCTAAAATTGTCCCTAATATTTTAGCGGGAGAAGGCACGAATTTTTGTGCTTTCTCCCGCTATCTTTTAGAACGGGGTCTGTTGCAAAAACGCATTTTGCAACAGACCCACTTGTTGTTTACTGGCGGGTATCCTTTTTCCGTTTAGAGGCGATCAGAGTACAACACAACCTCCGGCACAGAGGATCAGAAGCGTGCCCGCGATGGTGAGCATCTTTGTGCCGTTGTCACCAGTTTTGGGCAGGTCAAAGCCACGGGTATTGACCACGCGCAGAGGCGCTTCGGCGTTGGCGGAGCCGTTGTCCGTGAGCATGGTCACAGCGTTGCCGTCCACCGTGGCGCTGGCGGTCAGCAAATGATGTTCCAGGTGCCTTTGGGGCATGTTCTTCCAGGTCGCCTGTGTCGTGGATGATCGTGGCGTACCGGGGGCCATTCTGGATCAGGCCCAGCACATCGGAGGCGTAAATGTCGCAAATTTCTGTGGTTTTCCGTCTGGGAGGCACGACCTCGATGTCATCTTTCAGGAGGGTGTAGCCGTTGTCCGTGCGCACTTCGGTAATGGTGTAGGTGTCATCTTCCAGGCCCTTGACCACAATTTTACCCTTGTTGGGGTCAGCGGACATGGGGGATGAAATGGGTGGCGTCGGCCTCGGCGGTAACGTGATCCCGTGACGTAGTAAATGCCCTCGTCTTCGTTCAGTTCTGCCTTGACGAAATAATCGTCGGTGTCGTTGTGAAGGATGAATTCCACCTTGCTGAAATCGCCCTTGCCGTCCGGAAAACATGCTTGGTCACTCAGACCGTAGGCATACACATGCGCGTCGTCCACCAGGGTGTCGTAGAAATCGGAGGAGGTACGCTTCCAGGTCAGTACCACTTCATTGGGATTGCCGGTATCGCCGTAGACTACGGAATCGTCGGAATTGACGGTGGCGGCATAGGTGATCCGCAGGGTGCAGTCGGGTAGCCGGTTGACCATGCCAGCCTCGGTGTAGACGGCCTTGCTGGTGTTGATTTCCCACCAGACCAGCGGCGGTCATTTCAATGGTCATAACGGATTCGTTTTTCCGTAGTAGTGTTGTAGGACACGCTGAACTTGCCGTCGGCCTCCGTCAGCGGGCCACGCTCTGGGTGCAGGCGGCGTCCGTAAAAATTCAGCGCCACATCGTTCTTGTTATAAGTGAGGCCCTTGGACAGGGTATCCACGAAGATATAGCAGGTCAGATAGGTAGATTCGGAGGTGATGGAGGGGCAGCGTGGAAATCAACTGGTAGTCGATCAGCATCACCATCGAGGCGAGTGCCGGTGTGGGCGTAGCCGTCTGTGATATCGTTGGAGCCATTGTTTTTGCCAGTATCGTTCTGATTCTCCCGGGGTCTTTTCAGGGTGGGAATTCCGGTGAGGTTCTTGGGGTACAGGGTCACATCGTACATCCAGCGGGCGCCGCCGTCGGTGGCGTTGCTGCCGTCCACAGAGGTCATGGGGAGAGAAACGAAGAGAAGGGGGCGGTGGTGTCAATGACCATTTCGGGCACCCTGGTCTCCACCACCAGGTACAGGCAGGGGGCAGGCCGTCGGCGGAGGTGTGGCCGTAAGCGTCGGTCAGGGGCAGGGCCGTGCCGCCATTGGCGCTTTACATAGTTCTCCAGCGCGTTCTTGACGGTGGTGGCGTTGACTTCAGAGAAGTGCGGAGGGCGTCGATGAGCACATCGGACTGATAATAATAGTTATTGTGATCCAGTTTGTCAGGTTATCCGCATTTTCATACCGTCCGGCTCCATCCGCCAGGCCGATAGCGGCCAGCAAATCAGCCCCATTTGTTTTGTCAATGCCGTACAGCACCTCCACATGGTTGGAAGTAGCGCCATCGGCGGCGGATTCCGTGAATTGGACGATATCCGCAACTCGAAGGTAAGTAAACTCCTCCCTTCACCGCATAGCCATAGGAGGTTTCGCCATTGCCCAGGTCGCCGGAATTGTCAGTATCACCGGCCCGGACGGCGTTACCCAGGGCGTCGTTGACCGCCTGGTCATACACGCCAGTAGAGACATAAGAACTGTCCCACACGCCGTCCTTGGCAGCGTTGGTAAATCGTACTTGTAAATGTCCAGAGAGCCGGTGCGGGAGGCGTCGATCGTAGCCTCAGCCACAGGGGCGGCCAGGCCACAGTGCCCAGGCTCAGACACAGGCCAGCACCAGGCAGAGAGAAAAAGAACTTTTTTCAGGTATTTCATCATGTACAATACATCCTTTCAGTGTTTGAAATGAGATCTTGGATTAGGGAAACGGTTTGGTGTGGGGTAGCCCCAGCTACCGGGACGGTCCCGGCGTGATTGGCGCGGGTCATGGCTTAACCCTCCTGTTTTTCTTCCGGAACAGAAAAACGGCCGCACACAGGGCAAGCTCTGTCAGGAGCAAGCCAAATGTTACGGTCGTAAATCCTATATTACCAGTAAAAGGCAGCATGTACTGGGAAGAATTGACTGCGGTGACGGTAATATCCCGGCTGCCATCCTGGGGAGCTCACCTTCAAAGGCGGGCTCCGGCAAAGTGTGTAGCCCTCCGGGACCGCCGTCTCTGTGAGGCGGTAATAAATGTGGTTGTCTCCAATGCTGATACTGAGGCCGGAGAACATTGCTATGCCATCTTCGGCGGTGGTAAGAATGCCGTCCTTCAGGCCGGAAGAGGTGCAGCTGCCAACTTCCGGCAGAGAACCTTCCTCCCGGAAGGTCACGGATTTCCAGTTTTACCATCCCGGCTATACTCCAGCAGGAACGAAACACCAGCCAGGGGGTTACCTTCGGGGTCAACCTTACTTATCTCAATGCTCCCATAGACAGGTCGATTCTCAAAGGTGACGGTATTGGTTCCCGCACGGATGATAACGGTCTGCCCGGGATTGTCGCAGACGTACCCTTCCGGCACGGTTTCCTCTACCGTATACGCCACTCCCCTTGGTCAACCCCGGAACCACCAGCCGCCCGTTTTGATCTGTCACACCGGAGCCAACCACATTGCCCCGGGAGTCTGTGACGGTAAAGGCGATTCCGTCCACCTTCCCGTCCGGGGAGGTTTTGAGAATTTCCATATCCGCCAGCATGTAATGATTTACAAAGGTCAATGTGTTGGTTCCTTCTTGAATGGTAATAACCTGGGTCTGCTTCTCTGCTGTGTAATTCGGGGACGGTTTCCGTCACCCGGAAGGATACGCCTACAGAGAGATTGGGAATCAAAATCCTGCCGCTGCCGTCTGTGGTGTACGTTCCCAGCGGCTGATAACCGCTGCCGGGAATCCGCTGTTCCACAAGGAAAGAGATACCGGAAACCTTCCCATCGTCTGAGGTTTTGAGGATTTCCAGTGGGGCAGTGTTTGGGGGCGTTGTGAATGGTCATGGTCATTTTTCCGCCGCCAGTCAGGCCGGTAATGGGAATTTTGTGCAGGCGGCAGTCTCCATTATCGTCTTCGGTGAAATCAGCGCTGGTAAAGATCTTATCATAGACAGTTTTCCCAGCTGTGTCTGTGACGGTAATGTTCCAGGAATTCGGAAATACCAGTCCCGCGCCCTTTTGGCTCAGCACCTCTAAAAGGAATACTCGCCGTCCAGCATTCCCTCGAAGGTGTAGCTTTTTGCGCCGTTCTGATTATAGCCGCTGTCTGTCAAATACACCTTGCCGCTGCTGTCCGTCTTGCCGTACCAGGAGGTATTGCTGCCCCAACGGTAGAATCTTAAAGCAATAGCCCTCCACGTCGCCGCTATCTGCGGTTTTTTGAATAGTCGCCGTGCCGGAGGGTTTGCCGCCAGTTTGAAATAGGCTTCCGCCGGGCCTGGGGCAACCTGCAATGTGCACACTGCCTGTCCGCCGCTGGCAGAGGACCATATGGCCACCACCTTTCCGGATCGACTGCCAGACTGCTGCCAGTGGCCCCGGCAAACTGTGAGCCGTTCAGCTCTTTGGCCGCGTCCGCCGTAGCAGTGACGGTCGGCTGCTGCCACTTTACCTGAAATTGAATTCCGGCAACCCCTGTAGAAAAAGAAAGCTCTCAAATCACCCCGTGTATCTGTCACTGTTTTGGAGTACACGCCGGTATTGGGATTTCTTTCTAACGTAACGGTTGGTGCGGAACTCGCGCTGGTTCCCGCGAAGCTGGGGATCTCCCGGTGCGTTTCCAGGGCTGCAGCAATGGCCTGGTAGGCCCTTTGGAATGGCCCTGGTTGGTTGGATTGATGACGCCCTCGTATAAAAGCACCGTTGGTTCGGCCATAGGGGCCTCCACACTGCGGTAGCCCATGATAACCTCCCAGATCAAAAACTGGGTGGCAACGGTTTTTGCCTCCGCCGTGCTTTTGTATACCGGCCAGGGCCTCGTTGTTGGGGTAGCCGTAGGCCAGGGATCAGACCTATGGCGTATTTTGCCCCTGAGAGAGGGCGGCCCAGGCATCGGCGCTTTCATCCTGAGTGTAGCCGGAACCAACAGACGCCGGTGGGTCGATGCAGTAGGCTGTTTTACCATTCAGGGTCATGGGGTGATAGCCCCAGATGCTTTTGCTCTGGCCCTTGGTATTCTTCACGGTGATATAACTGCCAAAATCCCAAACAGCTCCCTGCTCCACAGAGCCCTCCGCCAGCGGGGAAATGCCCGGCTTTTTCTGCTGGGACCTCTCCCAACTGTTCCGTCGCCGGAGGTTCCCGGAGACTGGCGGCAAGGATATGTGAGGGCGCTGCCAACAGCAGGAAAAACCAGGCACCACGCTGTCAGGATCCATTTCAATTTCATAAGCATTGTCCTTCCATAAAAGTAGACGCCGCTGTTTGATGCTTGCCGCTGTTTATTTTCCTTCCAGGCTGGACTAAGGCATTTCGGGGAGGCCCCCGCCCCAGGGGGCCGGGGTACTGGAGTCCTGAAACGGGCCGCGCTTTTAAAAGAATCATAATGTCCTCCTACGCTTTCTCAGAAAAATGACCGCGCACAGGGCAAGCCCGAGAAAGCTCATACCCATGGGTACGGTGGTAAAGCCCACGCTGCCGGTAAAGGGCATTTCAAATGTCCGGCTGTTGACGCAGGTAACTGCAATATCACTGAGATCATTGTGGGGAAGCGTCCCTTCAAAGGCGGGTTTGGCGAGTAAGAGTAGCCCTCCGGGACTACCGTCTCTGTGAGGCGGTAATAAATGGGTTGTCTCCAATGCTGATACTGAGGCCGGAGAACATTGCTATGCCATCTTCGGCGGTGGTAAGAATGCCGTCCTTCAGGCCGGAAGAGGGTGCAGCTGCCAACTTCCGGCAGAGAACCTTCCCCGGAAGGTCACGGATTTCCAGTTTTTACCATCCTGGCTATACTCCAGCAGGAAAGAGACGCCGGCCAAAGGCTTTCCTTCAGGGTCAACCTTCTTGACCTGAATGGAACCCACCTGCTGTCGGTTGGCAACGCCATCGAAGCCGGAACTGGATACCGTGTAAGTTTTTCCATCCTCTGCAATGTCAATGGTGAATACCTCGTTGCTCAATTCTGTACCCCTCCGGGGCCTTGGTTTCCCGGATGGTATAGTGTCCATACCGAAGATGCTCCAAACGGTACACCCCTGTGCCGTGTCCGTTCGCGTCCGGTACCTCGGGCATGACCTGTTCCCGGATCGCGGAGCCAAGAGAAGGATCCTCTGAGGGAATCTCCCCGGTCACTGTGAACTCTGCCCCGGACAGCTTTATTTCCGGATTGATGCATCAATTTTGGTCAGCTGGAGATTGCCGTAAATGGGCCGGTTTTCAAAGGTGACGGTATTGGTTCCCGCACGGATGATAACGGTCTGCCTGGAATTGTCGCAGACATACCCTTCCGGCACGGTTTCCTCTACCGTATACGCCACTCCCTTGGTCAACCCCGGCACTACCAGCCGCCCATCCCTGTCCGTTACCCCGGAGCCCGCTACATTTCCCCTGGAATCCGTGACAGTAAAGGCGATTCCGTCCACCTTCCCGTCCGGGGCGGTTTTGAGAATCTCCAGATCCGCCAGCATAGAGTGATTCACAAAGGTCAGAGTGTTGGTTCCTTCTTGAATGGTAATAATCTGCGTTTTCTTCTCCGCCGTGCAGTTCTGGGGGACGGTTTCCGTCACCCGCAGCGTTGTTCCAACAGAAAGGCCTGGGATGGAGATTTTACCACTGCCGTCTGTGGTGTACGTTCCCAGCGGCTGGTATCCGCTGCCGGAAATAAAATGCTCCACTAGGAAAGAGATACCGGAAACCTTCCCGTCGTCTGAGGTTTTGAGGATTTCCAGTGGGGCAGTGTTTGGGGCGTTGTGAATGGTCATAATCAGTTTACCGCCGCCGGTGAGGCCGGTAAGCGTTACACGCGGGGGTGAGAAAATCCGCCCCATCCCGGATAAGCTGGCTTTCCTCCAGGGTCTTATCCACCGTAACCTTGCCATTCTTGTCCGTAACTACAAAACGCCAAGACACGGATGGCTGTCCTGGCGGCTGCTTTGGGAAATCGCCTCCCGGAAGGAGAATTCTCCGTCCAAAAGCCCGGAAAGGTATAGCTTTTCGTCCCGGCCTGGTTATAACCGCTGTCCGTGCGGTAAACCCTGCCGCTTGCGTCGGACTTGCCATACCAGGTTTTATTGCCGTTTGCCTGCCAGATTTTAAAGCAATAGCCCTCCACGCTTCCGCTGTCCGCGGTTTTTGAATGGCCGCCGTGCCAGGCTGTTCTGCCGCCGCGATTTTGAAATAGGCCCGAACCGGTTCCGTGGGTATATTGGCCCTGCCCCGGCGGAGACGCCAGTGTCTGATTGTTTTCGTCCAGGTAAAACAGCCGGAAAAAGCAGGAGGCGCTGTCCGGCTGAGGCGTCTCCCGGGAGGCCGTAAAGGTCAGTTCTTGCCAGGAGGCTCCGGAGGCGGCTTCGGCGGTCAGCGTATTGCCGCTCTGGGTCAGTGTAACGCCAGCCTGGGAAGCAAACGGATAGTGCTCCAACACACCGTTGGCATCCGTGAGGGGTCAGGGAATAGCCTCCGGCTGTTTGACGCATGGTGTGAACCGGGGCCGTGGCAGTGCTGCTGCCGGTAAAGCTGGGGATCACGCTGTGGACTGCCAGTTCTCCGCTGAGAATGCCGTATTTGGCCCGGATGGCACTGAGGGTGTGATCTTCCCCGTCGCTGTACCGGACGCTGCCGGTAAATTGGTCAATGAGGCCGGTGTCTGTGCAGGCGTAGGGAGCGGCGCTGCTTCGCATACCTGTGACGATCTCCCCCAGATCATGATCTGGGTAGCCGCCTCCATTCCACGCTCTCTACAGAAGATAACGTGTCCGGATGGTGCAGCGCGCTGTAGAGCATAACAATGCCTATGGCCTGCTGCTGATTCCGCGTAAGATGAACCTTCAATCCCCGGATACCCCAACATCCGAACCGTCCCGTAATCGATGCCTGGGTAAACCCCGGTGTCCGGCTCTATGCAATAAGCAACCTGCCAGCTCCCGTTTACCCTTAACCGCATCACGTACAGGTGATGAACGCTTGCGGTATGGGTTCCGTCCGTCAAAGTATAGGTTTTCTGGAAATGGGCGCGTCCTCCTCTGCCCGGTACACATAGCCTTGGAACCAAATGTAGTTTTCCTCTGCCATCGGTTGGGCTGCTTCCCCTGGATTTGCGCGGGCAGTTTTCTGCCGGTATCATTCTGCTGCCAGCGCCGACGGCGGCAGTCCCATCAGAAAAAGAAACACAAGCAGACAGCAAAATAAGCGCTTTGTTTTACAATGCATTCGTGTTCGTTCCTTTCCAAAATATGATCTATTTCCACACCCCGAAGGATGATTGCCTTCCGCTTTATGTAATGCCGGCGATCCTGACACGGGAGCGCCGGCAAAAAACAGGCTGCCCGCAAAAGAGCGCGGAACGGCCCGCTTCTGAAATTTGATAGCTTAGATTTCGATTTGTTTATACTGGTTCCGTATTTGACACCGTCATCCCCGGAACCGGGGCGGAACACTGAAACCGCGCTTGGCCGCGCGTCACGGGAATTTCACCCCCTCCGAGGATCTCTCCGAGCTGCCCCCATTGCTTGTGTCTGTGGCTGGACAGGAGTATCAATGCCGGTGCTGTTATGGCAAACAGCCTGCCAAAGCTGCTTTGGGGACAGACAGGATCGCTCGCGTCCGATAAAATCCAGACGGTCCTGGCGCGTCTTCCCTTGTCGCTTGCCAGTTTTCTCCTGGCACACCGGCGAACGTATTTCAGATTCCGAATATGCAATTGGCAAGGTTCGCGAGGGGCGGGGAAAAACTCTCACCCTTAAAGCCGATTTTCCGGGGGGCTTAAAACCAAAATTTTGTGAATTTTTGTAAATATATGCGATTCTGAAAAAAGCCCTCTGAGAAGAGCCATACCGGCTTCTCAGAGGGCCGAAAATCAAGACTCAGACTCGATTTTCATCATGCGGCGCAGCTTCCGCAGCACCTTCATCCGCTGCTTACTGACGCTTGCCTGGGAAATCCCCGGCGTTGGGCGTACTGCCCCTCCGTAAGCTCCTCAAAATAGAGGGCGTGGAGCAGCTCTTGCTCCGGCTTGGAAGCAGAGAGAGGCAACGGCGCAGCTGCCTCTGCAGGATCGCGGCAATGGCTGTTTCCTCCACCGTGGGCGCTTGCGGATCGGAAAGCAGCTCTTCTCCCGCAAGTTCTCCTGTATCCAGGGCGTGGTAGGGAAAACACGCCGCAATCCCGGTCTCGTTCCTCCAGATACCGCTCCCGGCGCTTCAACTGGTGATAGGTGGTATAGATTTCTTTGAAACCTCCACCAAAAGTGCATCCAACACGAATGTAGCAGCGCTTTTTTTTCTGCCATAACGCAGACCTCCATTCTTCTGAAACATGAATGACCAAATTTCAGAAGCGGAGGCGAGCGGCAGCCAACGCTGGGGGTCTGGGGAATGAGCATTGGCTGTCCCCGGCATACAAAAGGGCACGGCGTATTGCCGGTGGAGACCTCGCCGTACCCCGATGGCATGCTATGGCGTATTTATATTGACACTGTGAACCACAAAATAGGCGTCGTCCGTATAGGATGTGACCAGGGTGACTTGGTCTACTCCCGGAATCATTGGGAAAGAAATCTCCGATGTCCCAGCGCTTTTGGACCAAATCGACCTGATAGGTCAGGGTGCGGCCCAAAACATGGATATAGAAACAATCTCCTTCCCGGGCGCGTTCAGATCTGAGAACAGCTCTGCTCGCAGGAGCCCTGTGCGGCCAATGAAAACCGCATGGGTTCCCGGCTCCGCCAATGGGCAGGAAACTGCCGGGAAGCAGGCCCGCGCCGTGCCGAAGGACGTCCGTTTCCACCCCAAAGAAAACCGGCAGGGTCTGACCAATGGAAGGAAGCTCCAGCACCGCAATCACGGCGTCCGCCTCCGGCAAAGCGGGGCATTCCACCTCGCTGCCCTCCGCCAGAGCCAGATTGTAAGCCGCCGCGTTATGATACGCCTGCTCCACAGCGGCCTCATCCATGGCGGCGGCGTATGTCAAATAGGCGTTGGCCGCCGCCTTTTGCTCCTGCGGCTGAACCAGGCGGTCAGGGCCGGAATGGAAGCCAAAACCAGGCCGGTGAGTACCGGCAGCATGCAGCAGAACGCCATAGCCGGCCCCCACCTTTTCCTCCTGGCAAAGCTCAGGCATCCCAGCCCCACCAGCAGAAGCAGGAAACCGCCGATTGTAAGCAAGACGGTCAGATCCAGGGCAGCGTGAAGCTGTTGAGGCTGCGGCAAAGCCGCCACGGCAATCGCGGTAGGCCGGTTGAATATGGGACGCGTAACAGTTTGGTACATGGATTTTATCCTCCAGGCAACTAAGATGGGGACAAGCGTGATCCCTCATTAGGGCCAAAAGGAAAAAATCCGCAGTTGCACACCCTGTTTTTACTCCTCCAGAAAATTTTTTGTTTTTTAAGGACGCGAATTTTTCTCTTGTGTATGGCATTGCGGCAAACACCGTATTGCTCTGCCAGCTCCCGTTCCGTGTGATTTTCGTAGTATAGCAAAATATCAGTTCCTTCTCTGCCGGCGTCAGCCGGGAAACGCCCGCCGTAGCTTGTTTGTCAGCTGGCGGGATACGCCAAGGTTACCGTAATGGAAAAAAATTCCCAGGGCTCTGATTCCAGAGTGATTACCACCAACTCCATCAAATCTCACGCTTAGTACGTTTGTGCATCGTGCAGCGGATCCACGTTGCCCGAATGCGTCTCCCCAGTACACTCCAACACATAACCCCATGAATCAGCTGCAAATCGCGCATTTTGCAGCTGATTCATGTGGGGATTTTTACGTTGAAAAGTTCCATTTTTGGGATTTGTGCTGCGCAGAAGAGATTTTAGCATGAGGCACAAAATTTATAAAAAATTCGTGCAAAACGACTGTCCGAAAATCAGGGGTAAATGACATAAGTATACAGGAAGCTCAGAAATCTGCTGCGAGAAAGGAGACGCGGATCTGCAGTGTTACAGATGTAAAGGGAAACTGTAGGGGCATTCTGAGTGGACGATTCTCAAATAAAGAAAGAGGGAAACACAATGAAACAGCGATACGCGTTCCGCATTCTTTCCATGCTTCTGGCCCTGGTTTTGGTGTTTGAGCTGTTCCCCCACCGGTGCATTGGCTCTGGAAACCGGAACAAATAAAGGCAGAGACGCCCACCGCCCAGGAAGTTGCCGAGGGGGAGCCCAGTGGCAATGTCATTGGTGAAGTAACCGAATACCGGGACGAACGGGAAAAAGCACTTCCGTATGGAGGACGGCAGCTTTATTGCCGTGGATTACGGCGTTCCGGTGCACTATGCCCTGGACGAAGAAACCTGGGCAGATATTGACAACACGTTGATCCTGCAAAGCGCCGGCGCATCTGCGGCAAGTACATCTACAGCGCAGCCCATGCAAATCCGCAGCAGTATACGGCTGTGAATGGTGATGATGCGAAAACTTTCGCGGGCAATCTGGCAACTGGTTTCCTATTCTCAGCACAGCGGGGACAATCCGGGGTGCAGATGTCTCTGCTGGATGGCTGGACGGAACCGGACGAGCTGGACGAGGCTGAGACTGTGCCGGAAGAAACCGGTACGGAAGAAGCTACTGAGCCCGTGACAGAGTCGGAGACGCCCACAGAAACGCTGCCGGTTACGGAACCGGAAGAGACGATGCCGGAGACCGAACCTGTGACAGAAAGCACAGAAGGAATGACCGAATCAACGGAAGAGACCTTAGAGGCTGCACAGGCCGAGGCTTCCACGCAGTTGCCTGTGGATGCGGCAGATAACACAGAAGCGTCTTTCACGCTGCCCGTGGCTGCTGTCAAAAAGATTCTATTTCCGAGCCGGAGGAAGAAACACATCCGGTGGAACCTCAGAATCCGGAGTCCATTGTGGAGACGTCCCCTGAAACAGAGCCTGAGACGCTTCCCGAAACGGAACCGGAAACTGTCCCGGAAACAGAGCCGGAAACCACCCGGAAACGATTCCCATGGAAGCGTCTGAACCGGTTTCGGAAGGCGCCGTGGAGCCTTACAACCGGTCTGCCACCGCGCAGATTTCCTACCCGGATCGGAAAGAAGCGTCTCCCACCGGTTTTTCCGCGCTGTTTGCCGCAGTGCAGAATCTCTTCAGGGAGATGCCGGCGATGAGGAGCCTTCTCTCACCCAGCAGATCACCCCTTCCCCTGCCTCCGCACCCAAGTGCTCTATGAAAACGTATTCCCCGGTGTGGACCTGCAATATGAGCTGTATAGCTACGATGTGAAGGAATCCATTATCGTCAAAAGAACCGCTGTCCGGCTATACCTTTGCTTTCCGGTTGGGCCTTCTGAACCTTACGCCGGTTCTGCAGGAAGATGGTTCGATCCTGCTTTTGGACGCCAATGAGAACCTTCGCTATTGCATTCCGGCCCCCTGACCGATGCGGATGGCGCATACTCCGAGGCTGTTGCCTATCAGCAGCCAGCAGGAGGATGGAACCTGGGTTCTTACGGTCACAGCGGATGACGCATGGATCGAAAGTCCCGACCGGGCTTTCCCGGTGTGCATCGATCCCACCCTTGTGGATGAGACGACCTCCAAGAACTTCGTGGGAACGGTTTGCACGGAGGAGAATGATTCCGTCAGCGCCACCACCAATCTGGCCTGCGGCTACCATCCGGATCATGGGAGGATGGAAATTTACTACAAGTTGACAGACCTGCCCAAAGTGCCTGCCGGCCATACCTTGGTACGGGCGCAGGCCGGTTTCTATCAAAACGACTTCCGCTCCGGTAACAGCACCAGTGGCTCAATGGTGCTGTATATGAGCGAAATTACCCAGAGCGCCACCCTGAACAGCAGCCTGACCTGGGCCAACCGCCCTGCGCACGGGCCCACGCTGGACTATGTGAATTCCAGCTATTCCACCGTCAACGACATTCTGCTCTGGGATGTTACACCCGCCGCGAAAAAGTGGTACGATGGTGGGAGCAATTACGGTCTGGTGATGACCTCCAACGCCGGTTCCAGTTCCAAGAACCGCACCTGGTTCTCCTACAACAGCAAGGTGTACTTTGTGGCTTCCTACCGGAGCACCAACGGCATCGAGGACTACTATACCTATCAGACCATGGGGAGTTGGCAATGCCGGTACGGCATATATTGGAGACTTCAGCGGTCAGCTGACCCTGTGTAAAAACCTGGTATCCTACGCCTCCACGGTAAACCCGGTCTCCTGGATCTGACCTACAACAGCAGCTATGCCATGCGATACGGCGAGGAGAACTATGACGCCGGCAGCTGGCTTGGCCTGGGCATGCATGTAGGCGCCGGAGTCAACCTCAGTATCATGCAGCGAGTGGAAAGATAGAGCTGCAAAACGATAGCAATGCCAACAACAAATCCACCTATATGAAATATACCGATGGCGACGGTACGATCCATTATTTCGCCAAAGATTCCAGCAAAGACGCCAACTACTATTATGATGAAGACGGCATGGGGCTGAAAATCAACGAGTACCGCACCGGCTGCTATATGATTAGCGACGACAAGGACAACGAGATGTACTTTGTCAACGGTTTCCTGACTCTGATTAACGATGCCAACGGCAATGAGATTCAAATTCACTACACCCACAGCGACGGAACCTCCGCCAGTAACGGTTACCCCCCAACGCGTCCGGCGACCGGATCAGCAAAGATTGTCCAGAAAAAACACAGGCGGCAGCGCCATTGCAGTGGCTACCTTCGCCTATAACAGCAATTGGCTGTCCCGCATTACGGACGCTGCAGGTAATGTATAACTTTACATATTCAGCGGCAAGCTAACCAAAATCAGCCGGGGCAGTACAGTTCTGGCGCAGTATGGCGCTGCCAGCACTACGGATGTCCTACGCCTATGACGCGGAAGCCAAATACGGCGTGGCTTTTATATGACGCCGGAAAGGTCAGCTCCTAGAAATCACCAGCGCTTCCACCGCCGCCAAGCCGGGGGCTATGGAAGTTGGGCATCTGGAAAATGGGCAGACGCTGTACCGGGACTATGGAAGCGACCGTTCAAGAAGCGATAACGATATCCTGACCTACTATACCTTTGACTACGCCGGACGCAGTGCCAATGCCTACACCACAGATACCTCCAACCGGATCTGGGGCGCCTCCAAACGGTTCACTCCGGGGTAGGTTCTACGGATAAGGCCAACAACCGCACCTCCGGACGTCTACCATTGGTGTGGCGGCCATGAATGACCTGCGTAACCACGGCTTTGAGCTGTCCAACCCTGCCTGGGAGTTGCCCACAAGCGGCGGCGCCACCGCAGATTCAGTCGTCCACCGTCCGCACAGGTACCAAAGCTTTCCACGCCAAGGTGGCGGATAAGACCACAGGCACTACCGGAGCCAGGCAGACGACCAACACGTTGGCTGCAGACGTTATACACCTTTCCGCCTATGTCAACACCTCAAAATGCACCTCCTTCCTGGGCCGGGCGTCTACCTCCAGGTCATGGACGGAAACACGGTGGTCGCCACCGGCGAGGAGTGCCTGAACTACGCCACGAACAGCGCAATTGACGGCGGGTGGGTACGGCTCAGTCTGCCCCTTTTACCCCGCCTGAGAAGAAAGCCTACACGTCTGCGTCTATACCCACTGCATTGGCGGAGATATCTACGTGGACGACTTCCAGCTGGAACGCGCTGAGACGCCGTCCAATCTGAATCTGCTGGAAAACGGCAGCCTGCAGCACTGGGGGCACGGCTGGACCATGGGATCTCTGGCCAGCTTCTGTGAGGGCGTTGGCCTGTTCTCCACAGACCAATACGCTTATTCCATCCGGGTCGGTGGCGACGCTTACACCGAGAGCTGCGCGTACCAGGACGTGCCCATCAACAAGGCTGGAAAGACCTTCGTCATGTCCGGCTGGGCCAAGGCCAACGCGGTACCGGACAACAAGCAAACCGCCACCGGCGATGACGCGGCGGCCAGGACAAGCACAAGCATTTTGGCCTCCGGCTATCATCACCTATTCCGACAATACAACGGAATACCACTATGTCCCCTTTAACCCGGATATTACAGACTGGCAGTATGTCTCCACCGCCATTGTACCCAAGAAAAAGAAACTACCGTGGTCAAAACGATCCGGGTGATCTGCGCCTATGAGCGCAATGGAAACACCGCATACTTTGACAACCTGTCCCTCACCGAGGAAGCCGCCCAGACCATGAAGTACGACAAGGACGGCAACCTGGTCTCAGTGAAATCCTCCGGCAGCAGCGAGGAGACACGAGTACCTACTCTGGCGGCAACCTGAAAAAGCCTGAAGACCGGCAGCGACGGCACCTTCACCTATGACTACGACAGCAATCACAACCTGAAATCCGCCACCAATGGAATCGTGACGGAAACCATGACCTACGATTCCAGCGGCAACGCTCTGACCGCCACCATCACCCCCCAAGAGCGGTACCGATAAAATCGTCACCACCAATACGTATACCAACAGCAACAACCAGCTGAGCACGGTCAAGCAGCGGGGGCGTATACCACCTCCTACAACTACGCCGGCAACAAAATGTATGGCCTGGCCTCCAGTGTCGTAGATCCCCAGGGTCTCACAGTAGCCACAAGCTACGATGTTGCAGGCCGGCCCACCCCCTCCTCCAGTCTCCAAGTCCGGCAGCACCCTGGGCTCCGTAGCTACCAGTATACCAACGGCATGCTGAAGACCTTGACAGGACCACCGGGCATGCAACCCAAAGCTACAACTTTACCTATGACAGCTTTGGCAATATGAAGACCCTCAAGGTAGGAAAGCCGCACGCTGGCCACATACACCTATGGCGATAAGAACGGACAGTTGAAAACCCAGACCTACGGCAACGGGGATTCGACCAGCTTCCAGTATGACAGTCTGAACCGTACCACCAGCACCACCACCTCCAGCGGGGAGACAGCTACAATTATTTCTATGCCGGAGACGGACAACTGTACAAAATGGAGGATACGGCAGCAGGCATGACCTACCGCTACAACTATGACTCCATTGGCCGGCTCATTGGTACGAATCAGACGGGCGGCGCGGCAGACCTGCGGGCTGCCTACGGCTATGACAATGAGAGCCGGCTGAAAGCATCAATTATTCCATCCCCGGCGTGGTTGACAGCGCCACGGAAAACCTTCTATTATAATACCAGCACCACCGACTCCATTTCCGACGGCGCTTACCAGCATGGCCTTGTTCTCCAACGAGTGGATCTACTACCGGTATGACAGCCTGTCCCGCTGAAGGAACGGGATGTAGGCGGCATTCTGACGGAGCACCAGACCTACCTGGCCGGAACCAATGGCTGCACCACAACCACGCTTCCGGAGACCTTCTACACCACGGCCAAGGGAAGCAGCACAAGCTGTCCGGGTTTCAGTATGCCTACAACGAGGTGGGCAACGTCACCCAGATTACCAATCTCCTGGACAACTCCTATTGGAAGTTCGCCTATGACAAGATGGGGCAGATGCAGTATGCCACAGACTACGCGGCGGACGGCACGGCCCGGGGCCGGTACAAATACTATTATGACAATGCCGGCAACCTGACCTCCTGGAAGATCCAGGATGGAAGCGCCACCGTTACCCAGGAAGAACATACCTACACCTATGGCGATTCCAACTGGAAAGACCTGCTGACAGCCTTTGACGGGCAGACGATCACCTACGATGGTGGCGGCAACCTCTCTGAGCTACTACAACGGCCGGCGGTACACCATGACCTGGCGCAATGGCCGGGAGCTGAACACGGCCACCGTAGGCGGGAAGACCTACAGCTATGAGTACGATGTAAACGGCCTGCGGACGAGAAAAAGACCAACTCCGACGGCGGTTACACCCAGTACTACATTGTGGACGGTCTGACGGTAGCCGAGCAGCGGTTCACTTCAACCGGTGCAGAAAAGTACACGCTGCGGTATCTGTACGATGAGAGCAACAGCCCAGTTGGTTTTGGCATTCAGTACCCCAGTGAAACGACCTGGACGAATTACTATTTTGCCAAGAACCTGCAGGGGACGTGATTGCCCTTTACCTCTGGAATGGAACAAGTACAGGCACGCTGGTGGCCACCTACAAGTACGACCCCGGGGCAAGCCCATCGGAATCTACAACGCCAGCGGCGCAAACCATCTCCCAGACAGCCGCCAATGTGCCGCCTACAACCCCTTCCGCTACCGGGGCTACCGTTACGCGGATACGGGCTTCTACTACTTGCAGAGCCGGTACTATGACCCGGCAATTTGCCGGTTCATTAATGCAGACAGGTATACGGACACCGGTGAAAAATTGGTTGGATACAATATGTTCGTATACTGTAACAACAATTCCATAGTATATACAGATTTTTCAGGAGAACGTGCCATGGGACCATCATTTTACTTAGTCAATGATGGCGGAACACCGCGTATAAATCCCTTTTACTTCCTATTCCGGCGGGGACATTTACGTTGTTAAGCAGCAGAAGTGGTCTAGCACAAAATATCAGATTCAAAGTCAATTATTATCCGGAGATGTATTGATTGTCGACTGCAGGGCCAATACAGACAATCCAAACATCCAAATAGTTGATTCTTATAAGTTAGTATATTTGCATGTTCATGAAGAAGTGGTTGATGCACTGCTGCAATATGTAAAAAGAAAATCCTGACAATAGCGGCTGGGATCGTGAAAGGCAGGACATGTTATACGAATGGAACTATCACAACATGGCCTACTCTTTGGGGTTTGGCAAAAGAGCGCGCCCAGAGTGTTGATCTCGACAAGGCTGATGAAAACAAACCAGCTGTCATCAAATTTATTGAAATTATTATTGAAAAGTTCGGCGATAGCTGAGAAGGAGTGCTTTATGAGAAAAAAATCTCTCTGCATACGCAAAAACATATAGCACAGTTTTGATGTTGGCAACGTTGAGCAGCTTTCTACTTGACCCAAGGCTTGGCTACATTTTTGGCCTTGATTTCGTTTTGACAGCAGTTTTAAGTGTGCTAGGTCTTCCTGCTTCAGCAGAATGCGACTTTGTATCCCATCCAGAAAATTGTTTGTAATTATTTGTGGGGGTGCTGCAATCCTTGTTCTTCTGCTGAGCGTGGTTGCACGCATTTTATGGAGCAAACATAAAAAATTTTCTGCAATTACATTTTCTGTAATCACAGCTTTAGACTGCGCTTTTATTGTGGGTAGATTACTTCTTAACATGGGTGGCCCTAAGGAGTCCTTTTATTGCGGGGGTTCATTTCTCTGGAAATCAGTAGGACTTCTGTGTTTAACAGCCTTTCTAGCTTCTACAACTCAGGATTCAAAATCTGGGCAAAGCTAGCGGATGGTTTGGGCGATAACGACCCAGATACCGTATTTTCAAGACGTTGCATATCGGAACTACAACGGCCAGCGGTACACCATGACCTGGCGCAATGGCCGGGAGCTGAACACGGCCACCGTGGGCGGGAAGACCTACAGCTATGAGTACGATGTCAACGGCCTGCGGACGAGGAAAACCAATTCTGACGGCGGTTACACCCAGTACTACATTGTGGACGGTCTGACGGTAGCCGAGCAGCGGTTCACTTCAACCGGTGCAGAAATGTACACCCTGCGGTATCTGTACGATGAGAGCAACAGCCCAGTCGGTTTTGGCATTCAGTACCCTGGTGGCACCACCTGGACAAATTACTATTTTGCCAAGAACCTGCAGGGGGACGTGATTGCCCTTTACCTCTGGAATGGAACAAGTACAGGCACGCTGGTGGCCACCTACAAGTACGACCCCTGGGGCAAGCCCATCGAATCTACAACGCCAGCGGCGCAACCATCTCCCAGACAGCTGCCAATGTAGCCGCCTACAACCCCTTCCGCTACCGGGGCTACCGTTACGACGCGGATACGGGCTTCTATTACCTCCAGAGCCGGTATTATGACCCCGCGATCTGCAGGTTTATTAACGCAGATGCGTATAATGATACAGGAAATGGCATTCTGGGTTATAATATGTTTGCCTATTGCCTAAACAACCCTGTTATGTATGCAGACGATGGTGGAACCTGGCCTTCGCTGAGTCAAGTATTTGCAGCAGTTGCAGTCGCTGCCGCTACGGTTGCCGTTGTAGCTGCCTGTGTAGCAACAGCGGGGCGGCTGCTCCGGCGTTGATTACGGTTGCGGGTACAGTAGTAAATACTACTGCGGTTGCCGGAGCAGCAGCTGCCGTTGCTGGCGAAGCGGCTGCAGTCGCTGGCGCGGCGTTCACAGCGGCGGCTGTTGCAAAGAAAGCTGAATCTCCAGAAACATATGCTGTATATTTCCTAAAAGATTCTGACGGTGTTATTCAGTATGTTGGGAGGGTGAAAGACCGTGGGTTTGACCAGCGCATGGCATATCACAAAGCCACCAGAGGGCTGGTCCTTGACCATGCATATCACGGATTGTCATACGCTGAAGCAAGAGGGTTAGAGGAAATAGGAATGATAGAATGCCACACAATCAACAAAAACGATCCTGTAAATAATCAAATCCACGGAATAAGTGACAGAAATAAGAAGGCGAGTGATTACTTCAATTCTGCCCTCAGATATTTAGGTAACAAAATAGAAAATACGTTACTAAATTACATGATGTTAAATTAATTTCAAACGGGAGGAGCATGAGATCAATGAGAAAAATCTATATGAACTTTCCCATAACCCATGATATTGTCGATGCATATCGCACCTATCGGAGAAATGGCAATACAAGAGGCGACGCAATTGCCAAACTGCGCAGAATACGCGCAAGAGCTGGCAGACTGTGACGATGGCCCAGTTGTTCGCATTGGCCTGGCGCTGGCGCTGTGTCAAAAAGGGAATTGACGTCCGATGTGCTGAAGGATGCCCAAAGCTCTGTGGAAGAGCTTCTTGCAGAGGACTGGGACAAAAAAAATCCTTACAGACCTACATGACTTGGCAGATTACATCGGTAATCCAAAGTGGCTCGGGACAGAAGCGAGATATCCTCTCCGAAGACTTTATATTCCCCAATGGGAAATAGGAGATACTTTTTTCACATCCCTTAACCATCGATATGGCAAGATATTTGGGGATTGGCAATTGGTACGTTCTTTTCGGAAGGTTGGCGAATATGTGGATAAGGATCAAAGGCCTGTACAACTGGTATATGCTTCTTTTGTCCACCGGATCAGTTGCCACACGTCGGAGGAATTGCACAATCTTGGATTTATACGAATGTTGCCCGATTGTGGGAAATGGGATTATCTGGGAAGGTTTACTTTTTAAAAAGTCAAAAGGATGAAGCTTCTTATGAATTGACCAAAATTGGGAACTTTCCCGATGCCGGACATCCGAAAAGCTGGATTGAGGAAAGCCCTTGGTTCGGCAGGCCCTTATTTGGGAAGATTAAACGAGATAGTCAGCATGTAGACTATGAAGAAGATATATGCTTTGGTATATAGAAATAACGGAATAGGAATCTGACCATCTCACCAACAAAGCCTTATGATCCCCCCTAAAGTAGACCATGGAAATATCCAAAGTCTATTTTAGGGGAATATCTAGGCCGAGATTAAATTATCCGGAAGAAAGGTGAAAAAGATGAGGCTTCTTATGAGCTAACACAGATCGACACTTTCCCAGATGCAGGATACCCTGAGGATCGAACGATAGAAAACCCATTGGCTACCATGCCGTTGTTTGGGCAACTGAAACGGGATAGCATGCTTCCAGACTATGAGGATGCGGTTTGCCGGATATACAAGAGAAACGGCATTGGTGTGTAATAGCGCTTCCACTATGATGGCGCATAATTCCAATGGTTCTGATTCCAGAGTGATTACCACCAACTCCATTAAATCTCACGCTTAGTACGTTTGCGCATCGTGCAGCGGATCCACGTTGCCGAATGCGTCTCCCAGCACACTCCAACACATAACCCCACATGAATCAGTTGCAAAACCGCGCATTTTGTAGCAGGTTCATGTGGGGGTTTGCTTTGAAAGGTTCCTCTTTAGAGTTCTGGGATACATAATGACCTGGGTCTTCTTCTCCGCTGTGTAATTCTGGGGGACGGTTTCCGCCACCCGGAAGGATACGCCTACAGAGAGATTGGGAATCAAAATCCTGCCGCTTCCAGAAATAAACTGCTCCACAAGGAAAGAGATACCGGAAACCTTCCCGTCGTCTGAGGTTTTAAGGATTTCCAGTGGGGCAGTGTTTGGAGCGTTGTGGATGGTCAGTTTACCACCGCCTGTGAGGCCGGTAAGCTGGTTGCACACGGGACTCGTAACAGTTTGGTACATGGATTTTATCCTCCAGGCAACTAAGATGGGGACAAGCGTGATCCCCTCATTAGGGCCAAAGGAAAAAAATCCGCAGTTGCACACCCTGTTTTTACTCCTCCAGAAAATTTTTTAGTTTTTAAGGACGCGAATTTTTCTCTTGTGTATGGCATTGCGGCAAACACCGTATCGCTCTGCCAGCTCCCGTTCCGTGTGATTTTCGTAGTATAGCAGAAATATCAGTTCCTTCTCTGCCGGCGTCAGCCGAGAAACCCGCCGTAGCTTGTTTGTCAGCTGGCGGGATAACACCAATTCTGCCGGCGTCTCCATGGTATCATGGAATGGGCTATGAACTATTTCTCTATCCAAATCAACATTTTCTAATGACAGCACGCCAATTTCTCGTTCCAGGCTCTTCAAATATCGCGTTCGCTCCTTTTCCCGATAAAACGCGTAGTAGGTTTCCCGGTCTGTCTCCAGCAAGCAGCCTTGCACTGGCAGGAAAAGCCTCTTCCGGTCCTCGGGATTTTGGAGCCGTCGTTTGCAGAATGCCTCATAGGACAGAGCGACATATGTACCGTTTTCTTTGATAAATATCTTTCTGGGACAGTGCCCCCATATTGTTTCCTCCAATCTTTTCATCTTTTGTGTTGAAAAGATCGGAGGTCCCCGGATGCGGAATTGTAAAAAGCGGAGGATTATGCAGCAATGATATGAATTGCGAAACAACGCGCTAATCCTCCTACGGCGGTTTGGAACCCCACGTAAGAATGCCGGACTCCGAAAGCGGCTAAAATCGCCGGTATTTCCACTTCCATCTACTTATGTCAATAGTTGGTGTTTTTTCTACTGGTATGTTGACTTGTTCACTTTGCATACCCACCGATTACTACTTTGGCCCAACTTTTCCGCAAATTTAATTTAAAGTGGAATTATTTAAGAAGAGGTTGTACTTTCATTGCTAAAAAATGCGTCCAGGAAATGGGTATAATAACACAAAAAGCGCATTTGAAGAGAGGGAATGGTATGCCGAAAAGCAATCCAAAGTTGGCAGCTGCCATGGGTAAACGTATGGCTGCCCGGCGAAAAGAACTACATCTAAAGCAGGAACGAGTTGCGGAACTTGCCGGGATCACACATCAGCAATACTGTAAAGCAGAGCAAGGAAAGTCCTGCTTTGGGGCAGATAGTTTGCAGCGTGTGTGCGCAGTTCTCCAAGTGAGTGCGGATTATCTTTTGAACGGGCAAGAAGCAGATGGCCGGTATCAAGATACTTTGGCGATATTGGACGGTCTGACAGATCAGCAGTTGAAGTTGGCCAACGAAGTCCTGACATGTATGATTCAGTTTGGAAATCCAGCAGATTAAAAGTAGGCATACATCCAGGGAAACAAGCCGGATAGAGGGATAAAAATACTTTTTAAATAACAAGCAGCTGCCTGGTATTGACCATACCGCGCAGCTGGAGCAATTGTTCAGAGAAAAATTACGAAGGGATGCTTTACACAGCCACAGCTTATTTTTTCGGCCAATGCTGCGCCAGGCTCTTCCGTGCATCATTTGGCTGAGGATGCTGTGCAGGAGACTTTCATCACAGCGTGGGAGAAATGCTCGGATCTGCTTTCAAGCAGTTCTCCTAAAGGGTGGCTATATAAAACTTTGAAAAATATCGCGAAGAACATCGTGCGGACCGAATGGACCCTGTGCCGTCATTTTGCGCAAATTCCCGAAGGTATCGAAATAGCGTCAAGTGAAAATGTCTACTTTCTGACGGAGCTACAAACCTTAATCACAGAGGACGAGTATCTCCTGCTAATGCGGCTGTATTTAGGTAAGAATACATATCAAGATATTTCTCAAGAGACCGGGGTCTCAGAAGCAGCGCTGGCTATGCGTGTCCGGCGCATCAAGCTTAAACTTCAGAAGCAATGCGGAGAATAGAAAATTTAATTTTTCATGTGTTAAGATTTACCCTTGTAACGACATTGTATTAGTAGAAGGGAGGAACACGAATGCCGGATCAAAATCAGGGGCAGCATGATTCGAAAAAATACCCCGCCCTAGCTTGTATGAGCACAGAGAATTTAAAGAGATTGTTGGTTCAGGAGTTGGACATCCCGGACGATGCAGAACTAGATGTGGCATTTATAGAGAGTATTACGGAGGTGATCAAAGAGCGGGAGGCAGGGACTCCGGAAGAGATCAAAGTAGATACAGAAGCTGCCTGGAATGAATTTCAGAATAGGTTGTCAGAGAAAATTGAAAATACTGGGGCTGAGACAGATTTGCAGCCTACCAAAAGAGAAAGCCTCTGCCAATAAAAGCCCTAATTTAAGATCATGCCGTCTGCTGCGTAGCATTGCCGCGGTAATCGTCATTTTTCTCGCCGTCTGCGGAACAGCATCAGCATTTGGCCTCAACGTTTTTCAGGCCGTGGCAGAATGGACGGCAGACACATTTCACTTTGTTGCAGGGAGCGGACAGAATTCTTCTCAGTTAGACCCATATTCCGAGCTTCGGGCAGTCGTAGGTGACAAAACAGATGTGACAGTCGTTCCCAACTGGGCGCCAGAGGGAACAGCGCTCAAAGAGAGTATCAGTGTCGCTGACTGCTCTAATGGTGTCCGAATCCAAAGTGTATACGAGTCGATAAGCGGGAGTTTTCGATTCGTGTACATATATATAAGTATGCGACAGATGATTTCTCTGGGCTGTATCAAAAGATACCGGAAGTGTACAATTGTACAATTCTGGCGGGATAACGCATTATTTCTTTCATAACAACGGAAAGCATGGTGTAGCTTGGACAAATGGCTTACTTGAGGTAGCAATCCAGGGGATTTGCCAGTTGATGATCTAAAAAAGAATGATTGACTCAATTTATGAGGAGGAATAATAATTATGAATAAAAGACCTATGCAAATAATCTCTCTCGTTATGGTTGTCGTGCTTCTGCTTGGAGGTATGTCTGTTGCGGAAGCAGCAAATATGAGCACAAGAGCGAGCGACTATTTTTTGGTATACAGACGCTTGGGCAACACCAACCGGCAATGGGAGCTTTATTGTCGAATTCGATGTCAGCACCACTGATACCATGAAAGAAGTTGGCGCGACCCAAATTGTGATTTATGAGCAGCAATCCACAGGCGTATATAAGTCCGTAAAAACATTCACCAGGTACAACACGACAGGTATGATTGATACAAATTGTTCATGCAATTATTGCCGGGTGTCCTACAGCGGCACCGCAGGTACAAAGTACTATGCTGTCGTTACCTTCTATGCAAAAGATGCGAACGGAAGCGAAACCCTGAAGATGACAACCAAGACCATCACTGCATAATTTGTTCCATAGCGTAAAATCTCAGTGCCGGAGGCATGCAGACTTTTCTGCGGCCCCCGGCAAATTTTTTATTTTTATGTGTTAAAAAAAACAGCTCTCTAGCGACATATATATAATGAAGGCGGGATTCGACTTTTCTGTTAACTCAGACCGCCGCAGAAAAAAGTACAGGTATATCTCACAAAGAAAGGCAGGAGATGTCAAAGTATATTTTGTTATGGAGTCCAGCGAAGAAAGGGGGCTGCTTCAGCACGAGCATCAGAAGGAAATTCTATGACGGATGAAACAACAAGGAGGAACATGTACATGAAAGTCAAACTGTGGCACAGGTTTGTATCTATGCTTTTTGGTATTTGCCTTGGTGATGACGATACTGCCCACGCAGCGGGTTTATGCCGCAGATGATCTGATCGGCGGGCAGGCAAGTCTCACGTCAGACGATTACGACTATATCCGGCTGGATAGCCTGGTGCAAAACGAACGTACCATCACTGTGGCTTACACGGCTGGCGAAGAGTTGGTTCGTTTCTCATCCTATGTTGCCGGTGTGATCGGAGAAAACTCCGTTCTGGAGTTTGCCATGCCCCGCAGCGACAAAATGACGGTGGAAATCTACAAGCCAGACGCCTTCGGGGCGGATCTGGATATTCCCCTCAAGGAGCTGCTGGATATTTCCAGTCTGCGCTACGCTTACGCGCAGCTCACACCGGATAAAACTCCTGTAGGCTATTTGGCCGGATATCTGTATGATGGCCCTGGCTCCGGCAGTGTAAGCGCCATCAAGGATGCACTGCGCGGGAACGGATCTCATGAAGCTGCGGAATTTTGATGGCTACGAGATGTCCGGAGGTGCCGCCTCCGGCAGTGAGGATACGCTGCCCTACGCGCACAATTTTGTCCGCTGGGAAGGACAGTATGTTCCTTTTGAAGAAGGTGACGCGCCCACCACCTTGGAGGAAATTGAGACGCCCTGGCCCATTGCGGAGGGTCCCGAAGACGCAGGAGCCACGGAGGTTTTAGCGCCCGGCTATTATATCTTAGTGTTTAAATACGAATACCAGGGCTATTACTTGCCGCCGTCTCTCGCCTACGAGGAAGCACGCTTCCTGCCCATCCGAGTGATCAGCGGCGATCCAAACTCCCGGAAGACGCGGCAGCTGTAGAGCGTGGCTATTCCTGCTTCCGCATGGCGCCCGGCTGCGGTTATACCACCATGGTGGAGCAGATGGCCGGAGACCCGGTTGAACTGCTCACTGGCAGCTTAAACTGGAACTACACAGATCTGGAAATCGATGGGGACGAGCCTCTGGCCTTTACTAGAACCTATCATTCCTGGAAGCGGATAACGCCAACGGAATGGGAAACGGCTGGACCTACTCCTTCTACTATCGGATCAAGGATCTGCGCAATAACCTTCTGCTAACCCTTCCTACCGGTGGGACTCTGGATTTCAAGCTGACCGGAGACGGCAGCTACAAAGGTGGATGCGGGCAACGCGTATACCCTGTATCGCGGAAACAGCGGTTACCTGCTGACAGACGAATCCGGAAATCAGTTCATTTTTTGACTCGGCGGGCCGGGTAACGGAACTGGTCAATTCCGAAGGCAAGTCCACCTATATTACATATTCCGGCGACTGCTTCGACACGGTCAGCAATGCCAGTGGAACTTTTACCTTTGGCTATTCCGGGGCAACATCACCTCCGTGACCGACAGCGCCGGCCGTTCTATCTCCTACTCCTATGACGGCAGCGGCAACCTGGTTTCCTTCACCAACGCGGATGGAGATACCATCGACTACACCTACAACGGGAGCCATGACCTGACCGAGGTTGTAGACTACAATGGAAATCTGATTCTGCAAAATGAGTACGATGGCCAGCATCGTGTGATTCATCAGTATCAGGAGGATCTGGGTGAAATCTCGTACACCTATGACGACGACGCCATGATCCACAGCTATGTGACGGAGAAAGGTCTGCATTACAGCATCCAATTGGACGAGTATGGCCGGACGGTATCTGCTACAGACGATGCCGGCACCATCTCCTACACTTACGATGATCACAACCGGATGGCCACAGAGACTGACCGTAAGGGCAATGTGACGACCTACGAATATGTTGGCAGCACCAATCGCAAGGCTAAAGTCACCTATCCTGACGGCACCAGCGTCAGCTATTCCTACGATGAAAACGGCAATATAACCCATTTGGTTCAGCGGGATGATTCCGCCCCTGAGCTACCTCTACGAGAACGGTATGTTGGTTTCGTCCACAGATGCCAATGGCGGCAGCCTCACCTATTCCTATGACGCCAATGGGCATTTGGCAAGCAGCCTGGATGCTCTGGGCAATGAGACAACCTACACCTGCAATGATGCCGGCTTGGTTGTCACCTCCACCGATCCCCTGGGTAATACGACAGCTTACGAATATGACGGCGCAGGCCGGATGACTGCCCGAATCACGCCTTTGGGGAACCGGTACGTCTACAGCTATTCGGATGCCGGTAAGCTGATGACGGAAACTGACCCTCTGGGCAACACCAAGACCTATGAGTACAATGGGAATGGATTTATTACCAAGCAGACGGACTGGAATGGCAATTCCACCGTCAACACCTACGATGTCCAGAACCACCTCATTGAAACGCTGGACGCCTGCAGGGCCATACCACATATACTTATGATACGGATGGTAATGTCATTGGCTGCACAGACCCGGACGGTCATACAATTGCTTATACATATGACACCATGGGCCGGGTCACTGGTTATACCGATGGTAACGGAAACACCACAACTTATACCTACGACGCCAACGGTAACGTAACCCGGAACCACCGACCCGCTTGGCAAAACGGAATCTGCCAGCTTCGATTCTATGAATCAGCAGATTTCGGTCACGGACAAACGGGGCAATACGACGCGCACTACTTATGACAACATGGGCCGCGTCACCTCCGTTACGGACGCAGTGGGCCGAACCACTTCCTACACCTACGACGCCAATGGTAACAAGCTGTCCACCACAGACGGCAACGGAAATACTTCTTACTGCGAGTATGATGCAGAGAACCGGCTGATCAAGGTTACGACAGCCGAAGGCAACGTGACGCAGTTTACCTATAATGCTGGCGGCCAGTTGATCGCTACCACAAATGCCTTGGGTAAATCTGTAGGGGCAGACTATGACGCAGACGGAAATCTGGCCAGTGAAACCAGCGCCCTGGGCTTTATTACCAGCTATGAGTACGACAGCCTGGGCCGCGTGAGCAAAAAAAAACCAATGCGGATGGCTCGATCCTCTCCTACACCTACGATGCTAACGGCAACATTCTCACCTTTACGGATGGCAACGGCGGCACGGTAGCATATACCTATGACGCACGAAACCAGCTGCTGACCACGACTACCCCCAATGGCGGCGTGCTGTCCAACACCTATACGCCGGGTGGCCTGCTGGCTACAGCTACAGACGCAGAGGGAACGTTACCACCTATACCTACGATGGAAATAATAACATCGCTTCCATCAAGGATGCCCGTGGCAATACCACACGGTACACCTATGACGCCCTGAACCGCCTTACCGGTATTACGGATCCGGGCGGCCATACAACAACCCGAACCTATGACGCTAACGGCAATCTCACCAGCGTCATTCGTCCTG
>VOFB01004944.1_pt1 | contig 33369 bp, 38 predicted proteins | sample 5384141 | NCBI WGS metagenome assembly VOFB01 (sample SAMN12384721, study PRJNA508395) | human gut metagenome | isolation source: healthy gut A | host: Homo sapiens | reverse complement strand
TGCTCGAAGATATCCGCAGTGATCTCATCGTTGATCTGACGGCCGTCTGCATAATACTGGGTGCAGGCCTCCGTGGTAATGGTGAAGCCCTGAGGCACCGGCATACCGGCGGCAGTCATCTCTGCCAGACCGGCGCCCTTGCCGCCCAGAATGTTCTTCATGGTGGTCTTGTCGCCGCCAGAAGGCCTTGTTGCCCTCGCTGAAGTAGTACAGATACTTTTGCTCATGCGTTCTTTACCTCCCAATTGGTGGCCTCCGGCGCAACGCTCCGGCGGTCTCATCGTTTGCTCTGTCTTTGGTCACGATGAACATTTGTTATTGTGAATGCTAAACTATTATACCAGAAATCCCGGGTCATTCCATCGGTCAAAGCGCCAAATTTAATTGATAAATTTTGTGCAATCTCTTGCATTTCACTCACTTTTACGCTAATATAGAATGGGAAGAATTTCGAGAGTATTTTCTCATTTTTCGTTGTTTTTCTCGCTTGTTGGATACAACTTACTATCCATTCAATTTGTGCATTCCATCTCACTGCCCTTTCTGGCCGAGTTTGTCGCTCAGTTGGGCATTCCGGAGGAGGTATTTTTATGAATTCCGATTTTCCGCCGCCCGCGCGCGGCTGGATGCTGCCGAGGCCCAGCGCGAAGAAGTGCTGCTGCGCCACATTGCAAACGGCGTTATGATCGAGAGCCGTACCGTGGAGATCGACGAGAGCGTCGTCATCGCCCCCGGGGCAAAGATCCTGTCCGGCACCATCCTGCGGGGCAAAACCGTCATCGGCGCGGGCTGCGTCATCGGCCCCAACAACCTCATCGAGGACAGCACCGTTGACGAAGGCACCACCGTCAACGCCAGCCAGGTGTACGGCAGTCATCTGGGCCCCCACAACAACATCGGGCCGTTCACCCATGTGCGGGTCAACACCGTCACCGATTACGGCGTCCATCTGGGTGCCTATGTGGAGACCAAGAATTCCAACTTTGCCCGGGGCAACACGGTCAGCCACCTGACCTACATCGGCGACAGCGATGTGGGCAAGTACTGCAACTTCGGCTGCGGCACCGTCACCTGCAACTACGACGGCAAGGATAAGTTCCGCACCACCATCGGCGATTACTGCTTCATCGGCTGCAACACCAATCTGGTGGCTCCGGTCAAGATCGGCGACGGAGCCTACACCGCCGGCAGCACATCACCAAAGACGTGCCCGCGCAGGCGCTGGGCATCGCCCGGGAGCGCCAGACCAATCTGGACGGCTGGGCCGAGCCCAAGATGGAGGCCTACATCGCCAAGAAACAGAAGCTGGAAAAAGAGCAGAGCAAGTAAGCCTCTGCCGGGGAGGGGAGCCATGTATGAAGTCTGAAAGCTTTCGTAAGAAGGCGCTGAGCCTTGTCCTTTTCTTCGCGGCTGTTGCCGCCGTGTTCGCCCTGACCCGCCTGCGCAGCGACCCCGCCAAAAAGCAGGCGGAGTTCGTGGTGCAGCAGCTGCTCTCCTGCTCCTCTGCCGTAGAGCAGGCCGTGGATGCCGCCGCGCCCGCCGGCAGTGAACCGGGGCTTGCTGCTGTGGACACCGATGGGCTGTACACCTTTCTTCAGGCACAGCTGGGCGATGCCATGACAGCTGACTGTCTTGATAAAGTCATGGCAAACCGTCTGCCCACCCGCATCACCGCGCTGGCCGGGCAGTCCGGCGACAAGCTGGTGCCCGCCGACCTCACCCTGAAAAAGCGCGCCGGGGCAGAAAACTGCTACGACTTTTCTGCCGCCCTGCTGACCTCCACGGACAGCACCGCCGCCGCGCAGGTATCCGGCACCATCACCATGGTGAAAGAGGACGGCCGCTGGAAGGCCTCTGCCATCACGCTGAACCTGTAATATAATGCTTCTTCTGCCCCTGTGCCCTGCGGCACGGGGGTATTTTCTGCTTATAATGTATATCTTTTTGCGCGCGCGTATGTTATACTTAGATGTTGTATCACACTATTATCAAGAAAAGGTATTATCTTATCATGAATGAAAATGATATCTGGCTCATTGCAGGGCTGGGCAACCCCGAAGCAAAGTACGATGGCACCCGCCACAACGCCGGTTTTGCCGCGCTGGACGCGCTGGCCGACAAGTGGAACATCTCTATAAGCAAAACCAAATTCCAAGGCCTGTGGGGACAGGGCGAGGTGGACGGCCACAAGGTAGTGCTGCTGAAGCCCCTGACCTACATGAACCTCTCCGGCGATTCCATTGCCCCTATGGCGGGCTTTTTCAAGATCCCTGCCGACCATGTGCTGGTGCTGTGCGATGACATCACACAAGCCCCCGGCAAGCTGCGCATCCGTCCCTCCGGCTCTGCGGGCGGGCACAACGGCCTGAAGAGCATCATCGCCCGGCTGGGCGGGGAGAACTTCCCCCGCATCCGCATCGGCATCGGCGCAAAGCCCCACCCGGATTACGACCTTGCCGCCTGGGTCCTTGGCAAGTTCCCGCCTGAGGATGTCAAAGCGATGACCGACCGCTACCCGGACATTGAAGCCGCCGCCAAACTCATCATGGACGGCAAGCTTGGCTTCGCTCAGAGTGAATATAATGGATAAACCTCTCCGTCTCGCGATCGCTCGACAGCCCCTCTAACAGGGGAGCCCTTGGCAAAGAGGTGTCGTTTTCGATGAAGCCGATTTGCGTTTGCTGAAAAACGTCACGGACTGCCAAAGCCTCTCACTTTGGGAGAGGTGGCACGGCGAAGCCGTGACGGAGAGGGCAAGGATGCTGACAAAAAGCAAAAAACACAGCGATACAAGCCCTGCTTGTCAGAGCCATCGTATCGCAACGCCGCTGGAGTAATTTCACCGGGCTTGCCCTCTCAGGCGCTGACGCGCCAGCTCCCCCAAAGTGGGAGCCCTTGGCAAAGAGGTGTCGTTTTGCTGAGATTGATTGAAGTTTGATGGAAAGCGTACCGGACTGCCAATGCCTCTCCTGTCAGGAGAGGTGGCATCGAGCGAAGCGAAGATGACGGAGAGGTTGTACAGAGCAGCACCTGCGTTATCCCGCTCAATCTAAAGGCGTCCTTTGTCCAACCTCTCAGGCGCTGGCGCGCCAGCTCCCCTGGCAGGGGACCCTTGGCAAAAGGTGTCGTTTTGCTGAGATTGATTGAAGTTTGATGGAAAACGTCACGGAATGCCAAAGCCTCTCACTTTGGGAGAGGTGTCTGCGGAGCAGACGGAGAGGGCAAGGATGCTGCCAAAGAGCCAGACACACAGCGATACGCACCCTGCTTGTCAGAGCCATCGTATCGCAACGCCGCTGGAGTAATTTCACCGAGCTTGCCCTCTCAGGCGCTGACGCGCCAGCTCCCCCAAAGTGGGAGCCCTTGGCAAAGAGGTGTCGTTTTGCTGAGATTGATTAAAGTTCGATGGAAAACGTACCGGACTGCCAATGCCTCTCCTGTCAGGAGAGGTGTCATCAAGTGAAGCGATGATGACGGAGAGGTTCTTCATCAGAGAGGAGGTCTACGATGTACGAGGCACTGTTAAAGGCCACGCCTGAATATCAGAAGATCGCTGCCAGCCTGGCTGCACCGGGCCCGGCAGCCCTGTTTGGCCTGCCCCCGGCGGGGCCGCGCCCTGCTGTACGCCGCCCTGCAAAAGACCTGGGCCGGGTGCTCTGCATCGTGACCCCGGGCGAGGCCGAGGCCACCCACTTTGCGGAAGACCTCAAGGCCCTGGGCCTGACGGCAGCGGTCTTCCCGCCCCGGGATTTCATGCTCCGCCCCGTGGAGGGCGCGGGCCGCGAGTACGAGTACCGCCGTCTTTCTGTATTGGGCCAGCTGGCGGGCGGGCGGCTGAATGCCGTCTGTGTCCCCGCCGAGGCCCTCCTGCAATACACCGTCCCCCGGGACGAATTTTTTTAAAGAATACCCTCACCCTCAAGCCCGGCATGGTCTACAACCGGGAGGCGCTGGTGGAGCGGCTGTTTGCCGCCGGGTATGTCCGCCGCAGCCAGGTGGATGGCCCGGGCCAGTTCAGCGTCCGGGGCGACATTGTGGACATCTACGCGCCGGACATGCGCCAACCCGCCCGTGTGGAGTACTGGGATGACGAGATCGACTCGCTGGCATCGTTCGACCTGCTCACCCAGCGCCGGGACGGCTCGCTGGAAAAGATTTATCTCTCCCCCGCCCGCGAGGTGCTGTTCGGCAACACGGTACAGACGGCGGAGGCCCTCCGCGACGCCTGGAAAAAGGCCCGCGGCAAACACCGGGCAGCGCTGGAAAAGGCCATGGAGGCTGATCTGGCCCAGCTGGATTCCGGCCTGATGCCCGAGGCGATGGACAAATACTACGGCCTGCGGTACGCTGTCCCCGCCACCCTGCTGGACCACCTCACCGGCCCCATCTTTGTGCTGGATGAGGTAGGCGGTATCCGGGATGCTCAGAAAGCCACCGAGTTCCGCCGGGGCGAAGAGCTCACCGGCCTGCTGGAAGAGGGCGTCATCTGCCCCGGGCTGGATGTGCTCTACCAGACCATGGACGACCTGGCCATTGCCGCCCAGAAACAGAGCACCCTGCTGTGCGAGAACTTCCTGCGCGGCATGAACGAGTTCAAGCTGAAAGACCTCATCAACGCGGAGGCTTTCGCGGCCCCCAACTGGGGCGGCGACCTGGCCTCCCTGCGGGAAGATCTGGACCCGCTGGTGGAGCAGGGCTATGCCATCGCGCTGTTCGCAGGCACCCCCAAGGGCGCTGCCGCCCTCACCCGGGATCTGGCCGACAAAGGCTACGCGGTCAGCATGAGCCGGGACGTCCGCCCCGCCAAAGGGCTGGTGCAGATCCTGCCCGGCCACCTGACGGCCGGGTGCACGTTCCCCTTTGCCCATGTGGCGGTCCTCTCTTCCCGCCGCCATGGTCTGGATGAAGCCAGCGAGGCCGCCAAGAAACGCAAAAAGAACAAAAACGCCCTGTCCAGCCTTTCGGACATCAAGCCCGGCGATTATGTGGTGCACCAGAGCCACGGCATCGGCATGTACGCAGGCATCCAGCGGCTGGAAGTGCAGGGTGCCACCAAAGATTACCTCAAAGTGCAGTATTCCGGCTCCGACGTGCTGTATGTGCCCGTCACCCAGCTGGACCTGCTTTCCCGCTACACCGCCCCCGGCGATGAAGAAAAAGTCAAGCTGGCCAAGCTGGGCGGTGCCGAGTGGCAGCGCACCCGCGCCAAGGTCAAAAAGGCCACCGAGGAGATGGCTCAGGAGCTCATTGAGCTCTACGCCCGCCGCCGACAGGCACAGGGCTACGCGTTCCCGCCGGACGGCGACTGGCAGCGCGATTTTGAGACCCGCTTTGATTACGACGAGACCGATGACCAGCTCACCGCCGCGGCCGAGATCAAAAAAGGATATGGAGCAGCCCTGGCCCATGGACCGGCTGCTGTGCGGCGATGTGGGCTTTGGGAAAACCAAGAAGTGGCCCTGCGGGGGGCCTTCAAGTGCGTTATGGGCGGCAAGCAGTGCGCCATTCTGGCCCCCACCACCCTGCTGGCCTGGCAGCACTACAACACCATCCTCTCCCGAATGGAGGCGTTCCCGGTCAAAGTGGAGATGATGTCCCGCTTCCGCACCGCCAAACAGCAGAAAGAGACCCCTGCGGGGCCTGCAGGCCGGCAGTGTGGACATTGTGGTGGGCACCCACCGCCTCCTCTCAAGGATGTCCGCTTCCACGACCTGGGCCTTGTCATCATTGATGAGGAGCAGCGGTTCGGCGTCAAACACAAGGAGAAGCTGAAAGAAAACTTCATCGGGGTGGATATGCTCACCCTCTCGGCCACACCGATCCCCCGCACCCTGAACATGGCCATGAGCGGCATCCGCGACCTCTCCACCATTGAGCAGCCGCCTTTTGAGCGCCAGCCCGTGGAGACATTCGTCCTCGAGTACAATGATGTCATCCTGGCCGAGGCCATGAAGAAAGAGCTGGCCCGGGGCGGGCAGGTCTACTATCTGCACAACCGGGTGGACAACATCGAGTCCACCGCCGCCCATGTCAGCCAGATGGTGCCCGGCGCCCGGGTGGGCATCGCCCACGGTAAGATGACCGAGGACGAGCTCAACCCCGTCTGGCAGCACCTGCTCAACGGCGAGATCGACATTCTCGTCTGCACCACCCTCATTGAAACGGGCATCGGCGTGCGCAACTGCAACACCCTCATCATTGAGGACGCCGACCGGATGGGCCTGGCCCAGCTGTACCAGATAAGAGGCCGCGTGGGCCGTTCCGGCCGCAAGGCCTACGCCTACTTCACGTTCCGCCGGGACAAGACCCTCTCGGACATTGCTCAGAAGCGGCTCTCCGCCATCCGGGAGTTCACGGCGTTCGGCTCCGGCTTCCGCATCGCCATGCGCGATCTGCAAATTCGCGGTGCGGGCAGCCTGCTGGGCCACAGCCAGCACGGCCACATGGAGGCCGTGGGCTATGACCTCTATGTCAAGATGCTGAATCAGGCCATCGCCCGGGCCAAGGGCGAACCGCTCCAGCGGGACAAGAGCGAGTGCCTGGTGGACCTGCGGGTGGACGCGTTCATCCCCGAAAAGTATATCGCGGATGGGCCGGGCCGCATCGAAGCCTACAAACGCATTGCCGCCATCCAGACCCCCGAGGACGCCGCCGATGTGCTGGACGAGCTCATTGACCGCTACGGCGACCCGCCTCCCTCGGTCAGCGATCTGGTCAATGTCTCCCTCGTCCGGGTGCAGGCCGCCGCCGTGGGCGTGTACGAGGTCACCCAGAAGAAAGACACCCTGCTGCTGCAGGTGGAGGAGCTGGACCTTGGCATGATCCGGGGCTTGCTCATCGCGTTCAACGGCCGGGTCACGGCAGGGGCCGGGGCCAAGCCCTATCTCTCTGTCACCCTCCAGCCCGACGAAAAGCCGCTGGAGCTGCTGCAAAAAAAAAGGATCCTCAAGGCCATGGGCGAGATTTTAAACGAGCCCAAGCCTGTGAAAAACCAAAAATAAATTTCAGGAGCAACCAACTATGAAAAAGAAACTTCTTGCACTGGTCTACGCGCTGGCCCTGGTGGTCAGCCTGGCAGGCTGTGTCATCTCCACCCCGGACACCGTGGGTTCCCTCGGCGATTACGAGATCTCCTCCGGCCTGTATCTGCTGGCCCAGTACGACGCCTACCAGAAAGCCGCCGACCTCGCTTCCTCCGACCAGGACGCCGCCAACGTGAAAGCTTTTTTGAAGCAGACCATCACCGTGGACAGCGACAGCGGCGAGACGGCCACCGTCAGCGATTATGTCGCCCGGAAAACGCTGGAGAACCTGCAGACCTACGCCGCCACTGAGCTGCGCTTTGACGAGCTGGGCGGCCAGCTGACCGCCGAAGAGGAACAGCAGGCCGACAGCTACGCCCAGCAGCTGATGGACCAGTACGGCGATACCTACAAGGCCAACGGCATCGGGCTGGAGACCGTGCAGCACTTTGAGCGCATCCTGCTCAAGAGCAACGACCTGCTGACCCTCGTTTATGGCAACGGCGGCGAGACCCCCGTCTCGGACGCCGACCTGACGGAGCATCTGGAAAACAACATGGTGGATCTGGCTTATTACGTTGTCCCGCTCTACAACACCAGCACCTATGCCTTTGCGGATGACGACCAGAAAGCCCAGATGCTCACGCTGGCCCAGCAGGCCGCCACGGCCGTCAATCTGGCCTCCAATGAGAGTGCTTCGGAGCAGGTCAGTGCCCTGAACGCCGCCGCTCAGGCCGCCCTGCCGGACATCTACGCCGTGCTGGGCAGCACCCCCTCCGACACCAATGTTCAGACCGAGCTGCTGGGCTCCTCCACGCTGGACTCCACTTTCACCCAGAGCGGTTCCGCCGACACCATCCGCAGCCTCGCCTACGGGCAGGCGGCCGCCGTGCAGTATTCCAGCTATGCCATGATGCTTGCTCTGCGTCTGGACCCGCTGGCCGTGGCCTCGCTGGACGACCTGCGGGATCAGGTCATCACCGACATGAAGACCAGTGAGCTGAAGACCGCACTGAGTGATTCCGGTGCCTCCCTGGAGAACCACCTCGACACCTCGGCCATGAACAAACTGCCCATGACCAAGATCGTCAACAAATAAGTTCCGTAAAAGCACAACAGCGCCCTGCCCGGAGAAGCTTCTCCAGAGCAGGGCGCTGTTTTTGCTTTCTTATTTTGCAGTCGCCTTTGCAAACTCCGCCGCCAGCGCCGCGTTGGAGGAGCGGACGGCAGCGGCCTCCGGCTTGAGGGCCGCGCGGTCGTAGGTAAACAGGCCGTTCACCTCGTCCTCCACGTCGGTCAGCTGGGTGTACACCAGCGCCGAGAGGCCCCGCCCCAGCTGGGGCAGAATGGTCTTCCATTGCAGCATTTTATAGCGTTTGGTCAGGTCGGCTTTGTCTTTGGCGGTGCCGTAGCCGTAGGTCTTGCCGGGCGGCTCGTGGCCGGGCATGGGCCAGGCAATGCCGCCGTACTCGCTCAGGGCCACCGTCCGCCCGCCGGGCCGGATGCGGAGCGGGTAGAAGTAATTGTGGCGGGAGTCCACATCTCCCCCGCCCTGGTCGTACCAACCGCTGGCTTCGTCGATCAGGCGGGTGTCATCCAGCGCCCGGAGGGCCGCCGTGGCGGCGCGGGCATCAAACTGCCCCCACCCCTCGTTGAACGGCACCAGCACCCGATGCAGGGGTGGCACCGCAGAGCCTCTACCGTGGCTTTTAATTCGGTCTGATAACTTTCCCGGCTGGCTTCCGTCTCGCGCCCCAGCAGCCCCACAGGGGCTTTGCGTCGGGTGTATGGCGGAGCAGGGGCAGCAGGGCGTTGGTCAGGTAGGTGACGTACCACTGGTTCATCTTCCCGCCGCCGTTCACCATATCCTGCCAGACGATGAGGCCCAGCTTATCGCAGTGGTAGTACCACCGCTGCGGCTCGATCTTGGCGTGCTTGCGCAGCAGGTTGAAGCCCAGCTCCTTGACCTGCTCCAGCTCGTGCACCACCGCCGCGTCCGAGGGCGGGGTATACAGCCCCTCCGGCCAGTAGCCCTGGTCCAGCAGGCCGTTGAGGAGGATGGGCTTTCCGTTGAGGCAGAAGCGCAGGATGCCTTTCGCGTCCGGCTCACAGCTCCATTTGCGGAGGGCAAAGTAACTGTGCACGGTATCAAAACCGTCTTCGTCCCCCTGGGTGGTACCCACGGTCAGGTCGTAGAGGAACGGGCTGTCCGGACTCCACGGAAAGAAATGTTTCTCCGGGATGTTCAGCGTCACCTCGCCGTCCTGGTCGGCCTCGTCGCCGCCCCAGTCCTCGGCAATGGTCACGCCCCCGGCCCGCACCACAGCCCAGAGGTTTTTGCCCCGCCGGGCTGGGCCGTGTGGGCTTTTACCGTCACGGTCCGGGCATCGTATTCCGGGGTGACAGTGAGCTTCGTAATGTAATTGTCCGGCACCCGCTCCAGCCATACTGTCTGCCAGATGCCGCTCTGGGCATGGTTGAACATCCCGCCGGGGGTCAGGGTCTGCTTGCCCCGGGCCTGGGTGCCATTCCCGGTGGGGTCCTGCACGGCCACCCAGAGGGTGTTGCGGCCCGGCCGCAAAGAATCGGTGATGTCCAGCGTAAAGGGCCAGTAGCCGCCCCTGTGGCCGCCGGCCAGATGGCCGTTGACCTCCACGGCGCAGGCGTAGTCCACCGCGCCGAAGTGGAGCAGCACCCGTCCGCCCTGCCCCGCCGGGGGCGTAAAGCCGCGGTGGTAGTGGAGCCACTCCCCGGGCTGCAGCGTCCGCCCCACTCCGGAAGCCGGAGCCTCGGGCGAGTAGGGCACCCGGATGGTCCCATCCCACGCCGTGGGGAACTGTGCCGCCTTGGTAAACGCGTATTGCCACGGGCCGTTCAGGGACTCAAAGCTGTCCCGCCGCAGCGCCGGGCGGGGGTATTCAGAAAGTGGGTGCTGCATTTTGCCCTCCTGTTTCCTCGATTGGGCTCCCCTGATAAAGGGGAGCTGGACGCGCCAGAGCGCGGCCTGAGAGGTTTTATTTTGGATCAAAGCGTTTGCAGTTACTTGCGGTATGCTGCCGCCAGCTTTTCGAGGGCGGGCAGGCTCCGCTTGACTTTCTCGGTGTCGATGCAGTAGGCAAAGCGCACATAGCCCTTGACACCAAACGTATCGCTGGGCACCAGCAACAGGTCAAACTCCCGGGCTTTCATGCAGAACGCGTTGGCGTCTTCTTCCAGCGCCTTGGGGAAGATGTAGAACGTGCCGCCGGGGCGCTCCACCTCAAAGCCCAGCTCGGTGAGTTTGTCGTACAACAGGTTCCTGTTGGTCTCGTAGACGGAGAGGTCGCTGGTGGCATCCAGGCAGCGGCTGACGGCTTTCTGGATGATGCTGGGCGGGCAGTTGTGGCCCGTAAAGCGGGAGATCTGGGCCAGAATGTCCACCAGGATGTCCGCCCCCTCGCAGGCCGGGTTGACCGCCACATAGCCCAGACGCTCGCCGGGCAGGCTCAGCGTCTTGGAGAACGAGAGGCAGGTCAGAGTGTGGGGGTAGAATGCCGCCGGGTAAGGCACGGTCTTGCCGTCAAAAACGATGTCCCGGTAAGGCTCGTCGCTGACGAGGAAGATGTTGTGGCCGTACTCCTTGCTCTTGGCGGTCAGGATCTCGGCCAGCCGGGTCAGGGTCTCCGCCGAGTAAACCACGCCCGTGGGGTTGTTGGGGGTGTTGATGAGGATGCAGGTGACATTCTCGGTCAGCATCTCCTCAAAGGCGTCCAGATTGGGCTGGAACGTGGGCGGCTGGGGCGGCACCACTTTCAGCACGGCACCCGTTCCCCGGACGTAGGGCCCGTACTCCGAAAAATAGGGTGCGAACGTCAGCACCTCGTCGCCGGGCTTGGTCACGGCGCGGATGGCGTGGGCAATGGCGCCCGCGGCACCCGTGGTGGGGGAAAATATGCTTCTGCTCATAGGGCAGGCCGAACGTTTTGGCCAGATGGGCCGCCGCGGCGGTGCGGAACCCCGGGTCGCCCTGGCTGGGGCAGTAGCCGTGGAGGGCAATGGGCTCCTCCGTGGCCAGCAGGTCCTGCATGGCCGCCGTAAACCGCGGCGGGCAGGGCACGCTGGGGTTGCCCAGCGAGTAGTCAAACACGTTCTCATAGCCGATCTCGGCAGCCCGCTGTTTGCCGTACATAAAGGTCTCACGGATCACGCTCTTATGGGCCAGCATCGCGCGGTAGGTTTCGTTCAGCATCATCATTCCCCTCTCGCTTTTCGGATCTCTTTTATTTCTTGTCCGGCAGTGCAGACGCATAGCTCTGCTCTACCTTGACGACGCAGCAGTATTTCGGGTCCTGCTCTTTGACGAACTGGCACATCTTTGCCAGCATCTGGTCGATGTCCCCGGTGTATCCCGCCGGGAACACCAGATCAAACAGAACATTGGTGTGGCTGTCCCCGGCACGATCCGCAGATCGTGGATGGAGAGCCGCGGGTCCAGCTGGCGGGCATGTTCCTGCAAACGGGCCCGCAGCACCCCCACCGACGCGTCCGCCGTGACGATGGGGTCGTAATGGATGGTGACCTGCAGCCGGTCTTTTTGAGAAAGTCGTTCTCGATGTTGTCGATGACGTCATGGGCCGTCAGCGGGTCGGTCTCGGCCGGGAACTCCACATGCAGGGAGGCGAACTGGTGTCCCGGGCCGTAGTCGTGCACCATCAGGTCATGCATTCCCAGCACGCCGGGATAGCTCATGACGGTCCGCTCAATGTGCTCCACCAGCTCGGGGCTGGGGCTCTCGCCCAGCAGCGGGCTCAGGGTATCCATCACCAGGCCCCATCCGGACCAGAGGATGAACGCCGCCACGCCCACGCCCATAATGCCATCCATGATGCCGTAGCCCGTCAGGCTGCACAGGATGGTGGAAAGGAGGACCGCCCGGTGGTCAGCACATCGTTGCGGCTGTCGGCGGCGGTAGCCATCAGGGTCTCCGAGTTGATCTTTTTGCCCACGGCGCGGTTGAAGCCACTCAGCCAGAGCTTGACGAGGATGGACGCCGCCAGCACCCCGATGCTGAGCCAGCTGAACGCCACCGGCGTGGGGTGGAGTACTTTCAGAGCCGATTCTTTCAGCAGCGAGAGGCCGATGGCCAGAATGGTGACGCTGACCACGAGGCCCGCCAGATACTCGTACCGGGCGTGGCCGTAGGGGTGCTCCGCATCCGGGGCCTTGGCCGCCAGCCGGAAGCCAATGAGGCTGACCACATTGGACGAGGCATCCGACAGGTTGTTCAGGGCGTCTGCCATGATGGCGATGGAGCCAAACAGGGTGCCTGCCAGCAGCTTGCCGATACAGAGCAGGATATTGCAGGCCATGCCCACCAGACTGGCCAGATTGCCGTAGGCCGTGCGGACAGCGGCGTCTTTCACATCATCCGGGCGCTTGATGAAGCAGCGGATCAGAAATTGAGTCATATCGTACCTCCCGGCTGCCGCGGCAGCCACGTCTTGTTCAGTATAGCACAGCACTTCACGGTTTTAAAGTATTTTTGTGAATTTTCTTTTCCTAAGCCAGATCCCCCAGATAACAATCCCCCGGCGGGGCGGGAATGCCTCACCGGGGGGGTGGAAGTTTCTGGTTTCAGGGGGGTCAGACCTGCTTGGCCGAGGGCTTGCTCAGATCGAGGCTGCGGACGATCTTGCGGACGGGCAGGATGCTCTTGGCGTTCATCGAGAGCTCGTCCACGCCCATGCGGAGGAATGTTTCGGTCAGGGCGGTGTCCGCGCCCAGCTCGCCGCAGATGCCCACCCAGATATTGTGGCGGTGACCGGCGTCAATGGTCATCTTGATGGCCTTGAGCACGGCGGGGTGATGCGGGTCAAAGAACGGCTCCAGCTTTGCGTTCTGGCGGTCCAGCGCGCAGGTGTACTGGGTGAGGTCGTTGGTGCCGATGGAGAAGAAATCGCACTCCTCGGCCAGATCGTCCGCAATGAGGACGGCGGCGGGGGTCTCGATCATGGTACCCACTTCGAGGTTCTGGTCAAACTTGACGCCCTCGGCGGTGAGCTCCGCGCGGCACTCGTTCAGCACAGCCTTGGCGTCCTGCAGCTCCCGCAGGCTGGTGATCATGGGGAACATGATGCTCATGTTACCGTAAGCGGAAGCCCGCAGCAAGGCCCGCAGCTGGGTCTTGAAGAAGTCTTTCCGGGTCAGGCAGATGCGGATGGCGCGGTAGCCCAGAGCGGGGTTGTCCTCGTGGTCCAGCTGCATATAGTCCACGGTCTTGTCCGCGCCGATGTCACAGGTGCGGACGACCACTTTCTTGGGGGCCAGGCTCTCCACCACCTGCTTGTACGCCTCAAACTGGTAATCCTCGGTGGGATAGTCCTTGCAGTTGAGGTAGACGAATTCTGTCCGGAACAGGCCGACGCCGCCGGCGTCGTTCTGCTGCACGGCACCCACATCGCCCATGCCGCCGATGTTTGCATACACATTGATGGTCTTGCCGTCCAGCGTGGTGTTGGGCTTGCCCTTGAGCTCCTGCAGCAGGACCTGCTTTTTCTGATCCTCTTTCTGGCGGGCGCGGAGGCTCTGGAGCAGGTCGGGGTGGGGTCCACATACACGCAGGCGTTGTAGCCGTCCACCACGGCCATCTTGCCGTCCCAGTCGTCCTGGATATCCTTGCACTGGATCAGGGCGGGGATGTTCATGCTGCGGGCCAGGATGGCCGTGTGGCTGTTGGAGCTGCCCTCCCGGGTGATGAAGCCCAGCAGCAGACTCTTGTCCATCCGGACCGTCTCCGAGGGGGCCAGATCGTCCGCCACAAGGATACTGGGCTCGGTGCCCTGCAGGCTGGCGTTGTCCACCCCTGCAAAATGTCCAGCATGGCCTGCGCGATGTCGATGACATCGGCGCTGCGGGCCTGCAGATAGGGGTCGTCCATGGCGGCAAACACGGCGGCCTGGTTGTCGCCTGCCGTCTTGACGGCATACTCGGCGCAGCGGCGCTGGCCGTTGATGATCTCCTTGATGGCGTCCACGAAGTCGTCATCATCCAGCATCATGGCGTGGATGTTGAACACTTCGGCGATGTCCTCGCCTGCCTCGGCAAGGGCTTTCTCGTACAGGGCGGTCTGCTGGTCGATGGCCTTGGCCCGGGCGTCCTCAAAACGCTCGATCTCCGCGGCGGTGTCGGCCACTTCGGCCGCCGAGATGGTCGTGTTCTTTTTTCTTGTAGAGTTTCAGCTTGCCAATGGCAATGCCGTTCAGAATGCTTTTACCGGTACCCACCTGCATCGTTCATTTCTCCTTATCACTCAAATCTCTTGCGTCTGGGAACGAAAAAGCCCCCGCAGTCTCCCGCGAGGGCTTCTCATCACGACATTACACGCGATCAGACGTTCTCGCTCAGGAACTTCTGGATCGCCTCTGCGGCAGCGGCCTCATCGTCGCCCTCCACCTTGACGGTGACGGTATCGCCCTGCTTGACGCCCATGCCCATCAGAGCCATCAGCTTGCGCAGGTCGCAGGTCTTGCCGCCCTTTTCAAGGGTGGCGGTGCTACGTAGCCCTTGACCAGCTTCACGAGCAGGCCGGCGGGACGTGCGTGGATGCCGCATGCATCCTTAACGGTATACTGGAATTCTTTCATAATCATTTTCTCCTTACTCATCCATCCACGGAACGGGCCAGCCGCGCGGCCCCGTCTGCAATAAAAAAACCCTGGTTTATTGCGGGATGTTACTACCCTTATTATAAACCTTAGTCGTTCTTTTTGCACCCTTTCATATTGCCGATTTTTCCGCGAAAATTTTGGTATAATTGAACATAATCTTTTATCAAAAGTACCATCATTGCACAATTTTCTGCTTTTGGGAAAGACTTTTGTTCACTTTCCCCCACTCACTCGACAGGGTACCCCTCGGCGTCCAGCGGGAGGTCCGTATAGCGGGCCGCTTCCGGCAGAGGCGTCTCGGGTTCGCCGGAGGTCTGCTGGCTCTGGCCGGAGGCGTTCAGCTCCTCGTCATGGCGCTCGCCCCAGTCCCCGCTGAAATCCTCCCCCGAGGTCTCCATGGCCTGCCCGGAGGCGCCGAGCTCCTCGTCATGGCGCTCGCCCCAATCGCCGCTGAAATCTTCCCCGAGACTTCCGTGGCCTCCTGCATGGCCATCGCGGTCTGGGCGTCTTTCAGGCCGGTGACAACGCCGGAGGGCTTTTTCCAGCAGGTAGGCCCCGATGGCCTTTTTTCTTGTACACCAGCAGCACGCCATAGCTCATGGTGTCGCCCTTGCTCACGGCGGGCAGCAGGGCCGTCCATTTTTCCACGGTCTTGCCCTTGTAGCGGGTCAGGTCCATGCCGCTCTGCTGCACCACCCCGTTGAATGCCGAAAAGCTGTCGTCCCACCTGCGGGGGATCTTGACCTTATCGGCGGCGATGGTGGCCGCGTCCACGTCCAGCCCATAGCCGGTGAACCAGGTCTGGATGTCCTGGGCGCTCTCGATCTTGTTGCCGCTGGCCGCGGCGGCCGCCATGACGCTCCGCCCGCTGATGTACCGCCCCAGCACCGCGCTGAACACCACCAACGCACAGCATATCACGCCGACGCCCACCTTTTTTGAGCCCGGCCTTTTTCAGCGTTACCACAAACATATACCGTTCCCTCCCACCCATTTGGTTGTGTCCGTATAGTATATGCCTGTGTGAATTGGGGATATGCACAAAGCCTCTTCGCCAGAGGCTCTCCTTTGGGAGAGCTGGCGCGAATGCGCCTGAGAGGGCAAGGATGTTGACAAAAAGCAAAACGCACAGCGATACAAACCCTGTTTGTCAGAGACATTGTATCGCTACGCTTTCGTGTTTCATTTTGCTGGGCTTGCCCTCTCCGTCTGCTTCACAGACACCTCTCCCAAAGGGAGAGGCTTTGGCAGTCCGCAAAGTCTGCTGTTACCGCCAGAGGCTCTCTCTGGATAAGCTGGTGCGAAGATGTCGGAGAGGTTTCGTCCCCACAAAACAAATCCCCCACACCGGGCGTCTCCGGTGCGGGGGTGCGGGAATGGAATCCGAGAATGTCTTCAATTGCTTCTGTCACAGAAGACGACGATGCGGGTCTTGCCGCCGTAGGTGCAGGTGTACAGCACCAGATCGTGGCCGCTGTGCTCCACGGCCTCCACATCGGTGGGGTCGTGGACTTCAATGGCAGAAACCGTGTAGTGGTTCTCGATGCCGTCCATGTCGGTGAAACGGACCTCATCGCCCAGGGCGAGGGTGCCGATCTTGCCGAAATGCGACTCGTAGTTGTGCGCCGCAATGACCAGATCATCGGTGCGGGAAGAGCCGAACTGGCGGCAGGGGGCATCTTCAGGCGGGGGTAGCTCCACTCGCTCATCACCGGCAGGTCAATGCCGATGGCAGGAATGGAGATCTCACCCACATATTCGTTGCCGTCGATCTCCACCACCGGGAGCTCCGGGTCAAGGGAGCTGGTGTCGATGGCGGGAGCCAGAAGCCGCGCTCTGCGTTTGTTCAACGACTTTTTCCTGTAGATCCTGTACGACGGTCTGGGCTTCCGCGCCGGCCTGAGCGTCCTCCCAGCGGTTGTAGCCGTAGAGGCCCAGCGCCGCCAGCAGCAGGACGACTCCCAGCAGGACACAGATGACGCCCGGGGATGCTTTACGCATTGTCATCCTCTTTCTTCTTGGTGAGGAGGATCACGCCAGCCGCCAGGAACAGGGTGCCCAGCCCTGCCAGCACCGGCACGGGCCAGTTGAGCTGTCCGGTCTGGATCAGCTTGGGGGCACGCGCGTCAGCCACCGGAGGATTGACGGGCGTTTCCGCGACGGGCACCGTGGGCGCCGTGGACACCGTGGGGGCGGTATCCGGCCGCGCGTCCAGAACCGGCGGGTTCACCGGGGTCTCCGGGTAGGCACCACAGGCGTGGGCTTCGGGTCCGGGGTGTAGGGGTCATCCGGGATATACGGCGGATCGTACGGGTCGTCCGGGGCGGAGTTGTTGAACGTGTTGGTGAACAGGATGCTGTCTTCCTTGTCATTGGAGGACTGGCCAGCCTCATAGACCTTGGCCACGGTCACCAGCGTGTCGCCGCTCCAGCTCACGGTGACACGGAGCACCATGGTGCGGGTGTCGTAAGTGCCGTTGAGGGAGCTGCCTTTCTGCTGGGCCACCTCGTACTCATAGGTACCGGGGGCCGTGAAGACGAATGTCTCCGGGAATGTGGCGGTGGTCATATAACCGTTGGAACGGGTGCAGTCCGCCGTGTTGACGAACGCTTCCAGTGCGGCGGCATCGCCGGGCATGGGGGCTTTTTTGCGGGGGGTCAGGCGGATGGTGAGCTGCTCGTCGGGGATGGCATTGCCCGTGCACTTGACGTTGACCGTCAGGTTTTCAGCTCCACACGCTGCTGCGCTTCCGCAAAGGCCGCGGGCAGGCTCAGGCTCAGGCAAAGCACCAGTGCCAGCAGCGCCGCCGCGAATTTTCGGATCTTCATTTCATCCCCTCCTTTACTGCTCCGGCGTTGTCATCCACGCCAGAAGAATGGTTCTTGCATCGGTAAACTCCGTGGAACAGGTGGACATGGCCAGCACCTGTGCCCCCTCCCGCGCTCGGACGGTGTCCAGCGTGTCAGAGTGCAGGTGCAGCGCGTTCTCCTGTGCGAAATCGAGCAGACCGTTCAGGTTTGCGTCCCACTGGTTCACGTCGAAGATGGCATCCTCGGACGCGGGCACCAGCAGACAGGCGAAAATTTGTAAGTGGTAGGTGCGGTCGGGCAGGACCAGCGTGCCGGTGGTGTTCTCGTTGAAGAACGCCTCGTCCTTGTACAGGTCAAGATCTCCAAACATCTTGCTGTTTTCCATGTGGTGGCCGTACAGCAGCGAATACGGATCGTGGAAGCTGCCATCACAATCGGAATCCAGGAAGATGCTGCCGGCCAGTGCAAAGTCGCCGTAGACATCGGTGTTGATGTAGCTGAAATTGTTCTCGCCCTGCACCACAGGGTAATCAATGGCGGTGTTGTCCAGGGTGAGCCAGGCTTTCACGTCCGAGTTGATGGCCAGCAGCTCCTCAAAGGAGGCGCCGTTCTCGCCATCGGCGGCAGGCTTGAACTGCAGCAGCTCGCCCTGCACGTTATCCACGGCGGCATAGACCTGGTTGTTATCCCACAGCGCGTAAGCGGAGTAAGCGCCCGCCGTGAGGAGGAACAGCACCACCACCGCGCTGATCAGGAAGTCGGCTGTCCGCAGCGCTACACGTTGCCAAGTGATACAGCCCACCTCCAGTCAGCTTGCGATGTTGGTTCTTGTTCAGAGAATTGCGAGTCAGGTTAAAGTGTTTGTGGAGAACGTCACCTCTTTGCCAGAGCCTCCCTACTAGGGGAGGTGGCACGGCGAACCGTGACGGAGAGGTTGGACGGAGCAGCACCTGCGTTGTTCCGCTTGGCTGAAAGGCGTCCTTTGTCCAACCTCTCAGTCTCGCATCCGCTCGACAGCTCTCCTAGTAGGAGAGCCTTTGGCATTCCGCAAGGTCTGCTGTTATCGCCAGAGGCTCTTAAAAGTGTTTGCGGAGAGAGTGTTCAATTACTCTTCCTCGCGGCGCTTCTTGATGACCAGAGTCATAGCACCACCAGCCACAACGGCCAGCATCAGGATGTAAGGGCATTGTCGAGGATAACGCCGGTGTCGATGGTATCGTCACCACACTGGTTAGTAACACTGGCCTCAATCAGATGATTCTCAGTCTCTTCGGACAGAGCACCCGTTTCGGACGTATAAGTAACCGTGTAAACCTTAGCATCTGCACCATCTTCTGCAACAGTCAAGGTTTTACCGTTTTCAATTGCGGTTGCGCTCTCAGTTGCATCGCTCATTTCGTAGACAGTATAAGTAACACCAAAGGGCAGGTTACTGATAGTAAAGGTCTGGCCATCGGACAGCTGATAGGTCTGCTCCGCAGTATAGAACCCATCAGCGTTTTTATCCGTAGTGAACGTAAAGGTCCTGGTTCCAGCAACCGCGCTATTCACGGGTTTGGTAGATTTCAAAACGACCTTAAAGTTAAACTTCGTAGCTTTGTTACCCATGTTACCAGTAACATGCTTCGTAACGGTCACAGAACCAGCCTGATAGGTATTCTCAACACTGGAAAGCTTACCTTTTCCACTAACCTCAACATATCCGTCATCAACCAGCTGAACCTGAGACAGCTTTACACCGCACTCCTTAATGTGGTTGCCAGCTTCCTTATTGTCTTCATCCTGAAGCGCCCACACAGTCACCTGATAGAAGTTGTCGTTTGCCACAACACCTGCAACATTGGGATCATTCTCTTTCAGGATATAAGTATACTTACCCGGAACAGAATAATCGGGAAGATCAACAGTAAAGCTCGCCGTTTTGCCAGCCGTGTCATTAGAATTCACTTTTAATTCCAGGCTAGCAGGAGTCGCACCCTGCGGATAGGTCACAGGCTGTCCGTTATTTTGAACCGTCATCGTAAGGGCAGCGCCCGGAGCGACAATCGACGAATCCTCTTTGTCATTCGTGACCCAAACCTTATCAAACTCAAAGGTCTTGCCATTTTCAACGGTGAAGTTCTTGTTGCCCAACCCGCTGGTAGCAGCAAAAGCGGGGAAGGACATGGTGGCGATCATGGCCGCAGCTACGACACCAGCAAACAATTTCTTGAGTTTCATGTGGATTCCTCCTAAATATTATATCAATATTTTCAATAACTTACAAGCTCCGCCGCCGCAGCAGGGTGATCACCTTTGCTTTGACGTCGGTGAGGGCCACCGGGCCAAAATCCCGGCTGTCCTCGGATTGCGTGCGGTAGTCTCCCAAGATGAAGACGCTGTCCGCGGGGACGGTGTAGGGGTACTCGAGGGTGTCTTTCGCGTAGGTGGGGTAAAGGATCTCGCCGCTCTGGGCCGAGCCGTTGACGATCAGCGTTCCCGAATCGTCCAGTGCGATGAGGTCGTTCTCGCGGCCCAGGACACGGCCCACCCGGAGCTTGCCGTCCTGCTCGTAGAGCACCACGTCGTTCTTGGCGTAAGTGCCCTGCAGCCGGTAGCCGATCAGCAGGTCGCCGTCCTGACGGCGGGGAACATGCTGTTGCCGGAGGCCTGTGTCAGCAGGAACACCTGCGTGAACAGCACCCACGCGGCTGCCGCCAGCACCACCACCCGGCCCAGTAAACTGAGCGCGTCCCGGCGGTCCTGCGCGGCGTTGCGCCGCTTGTGCAGGGCTCTGCGCCCTGCCGTGAGCGGGTCTTGCGGAGGGAGTGTTTTTGCGGCTTTCGCCATCAACATCCCTCCTCATGGTTCTCTCCGGAGGGGTATGGGCTTCCAGCAGGGCGTTATACCTTGCTCTCTCGGCCCGGATGGCGTTTTCGTACAGGCCGTAGAGCTCCTCCAGCTTCTTCCACATCTGCACTTCATCCACGCCGCCGAGCAGGTTCTTGCGGAACTTCACCTTGCGGTACCATTCCACGATCTCCAGCTGCTCCTGGCTGATGCAGGCATCCTCCGCGCCGGGCAGGCGCTGTGCGGGCTGCGGGCCTCCTTTGGCTTTTTCTTTTGCCATCCATCCACCTCCTTTCGTGATTTTATTTGGCTTGGAAGTTGGCTTATTCATCGTCGTCGTTCTTCCGCTTGCGGAGGAAGAGCAGCACGCCGCCGCCCGCGACGACCACGAGGATCAGGATGTAGGGAGGGTGTCGAGGAGGACACCGTTGTCGACCGGAGCGTCCTTTTCGTTGGTGACAGTGATATTGATCTCGTCCAGATCGATCATATCATCTGTGATGGTAATCGTAGTAGTTTTTTCGTTTTCGCCTGTGAACTCCTGTCCATTGGCTCCAAGCAATCCGTTAGAACTGTTTGAGTAATAGATCTGAGCCGTGGTATCATAATCGCTTGCATCATATTCCGTAATGGTAATGACGTCTCCGACCTGAACCATCAAATTATTCAGCGTTCCAGTCTCCCCATGCGCCAGAGTAAATTCCTGAGAGAAGCCATTCGGGCCTGTTACTACGATTCTGAACTGCTTACTACGGTCACCAAACAGACCTTCCACCTTTTTCGTGATCGTCCGAATCGGTTTCTGTGTCTCAGGCTCCCATACGGCGTAGAAATAAACTGTACCATCTTCGCGAACCGCATCCGTGCTCGTTGTCAGATATCCATAATCGTTTGTTCCCCGCTTCCACCATTCATTGTCTTCAATCAATGGACCGTGAACATTGATATCTCCCAGCGGGTCTTCCGTATACCAGCCTTTCAGCTCATACCTCACGCCCTCAACAGTTTTTGTTGTTCCAATCGTTACAGCCGTGGTCTTGATAACAGCTTCGCCCTCTTTGTAGTTCTTGGAATCGACCTGCGACCACTTTTCTTCTCCTTTCGTCGGGTCTTTTACCATGAACTTCGCTGTAAAGACTTTCTTGGTAACAACGCTGATCGCGCAATCGATATGATAGTTCTGACTTCCACCGTTATTACGAGAAATCTTTCGGGGCGTCAGGATAATTTCAGTAATGTCATCTACTGTCAGGTCATTGATACCCGTTTCATTTTGTATGGATGCAATGTAATTTTCGCTTATCTCATTCCAGATCGATGTAAAGTAACTTCCTGTAGTCGGATCATCCTTTTCACCGTCCAGGTCGTTCCTGTGCTTCCATCTGGCCACGAAGTGATATAGTCTGTCAGGATCTGGCCGTTTCCTGTTACAATGTTCTTGTTCGGAATTGCACTGTTATCATTAGTGTAGCCATTCGTCCAAGTAGCACCTGCCGTACTGATTTTTGCTTCCAACTTACTTTTATCGGCTTTCGGTGCCCACTGCCTGTGTCATTGTTCATCGGGTCGCCAGTAGGCAATTTCAAGAAGTAGATATAAGCACTGCCACTGTACGTATCTTCAAACTTAGTTACATTGATGGTAAACTCCTCATCATAAGAGTACTTTTGATTGTAGTAATAAATATAGTAAGTGTGTTTGAGTTTTGCCGTACCTACAGACTTACCTTTTAATTGTCGGATTCTGAATATTTTTCTCTGAGGTGAAAGATACCACATCATCGCCCGACTCTATCGACCAACTATGGTAATTGGTATACAAGTATGGTTTATAGGCGTTTCCGCTTAACGTATAAGTTCCATTCAACGGCATTTCAATGTTACTGCCATCACTATAGACCGTATATGCTTTATCTTCATTTGCCAATTCTGCCATCCGGTCATCTGCATCGCTGCTATCACTGTCATTTGCTTTGGACAGGTCTGCAACCAGAATTGCAAACGGAGAGAAGCCGTTGGTCGTGAAAGTCAAGTCACCATCGCTGGTAACATTCACTTTCAGCTCTTCCAGATCAGCACCCTGATGGAAGACTTTTACGTCTGCCGCCGAGGTGAGGTCCAGACCGGAAATGGTAACTTTGCTGGTCTGCTCAAGCTCAAGGCCGCCCTCATCTTTGGGGCTGATATTGAATGTATAAAGGGCATTATACTCTTTCGGGTCAATTTTCTGGATAAGCTCGTCTTCCAGATTCTTCTGAGTATCTGTATCCAGCGCCTCAACATTCAGCGTTGTTGCACCCTCTACTTTGAAGCTGATGGTCTGGCCGTCAAGCGTAACGCTCTTGGTAGCTTCCGGCTTCTTCCACTTCGCGTAGACTTCCACGGTCGTGCCCTCGGAAACGTACAGGCACTCGTCAAACACGAACTTCTGCTCGTCGCCCAGATCGTCGGTGTAGTACCAGCCTGCAAAGGTGCGGCTGTTGCCCTCGGGGTCATCGTTGGAGGTGGGGTTTGCGAACTGATAGTCTTTCAGGTTCGCGCCGTCGGCGGCGGTCATGATGTGGTAGCAGCCTTTTTCGGTGCCGTACATGGCCAGATACTGTTCCACGGTCATTTCAGCGGTCTTGGCGGCGTCGGCGATGTCCGCGAGGTCGTAGCTGCTCATCTTCTTGAGCCAGAAGTGGTAGATGTTGGTGGGGATGGAGAACGCCGCGTCCATCTGCTCCAGCACCTGGTCGCCCTCGGGGAGCGCGGCCGCGTCGTCATCGGGGAACGTCGTGCCGCTGGTGTCGTACTCATAGACGGTGTTGCCGCTTGCGTCGGTGGTGGTCTTCGTCGCGCCCTCTTTGGCAGGGGTGTCATCGGCCACGGGGGCTCGCCGCCCTCGACGGGTTTTTCCACCTCATTGTCCATGGCTGCGGGCTCGTCGTCCACGACGGGTTTTTCCACCTGATCGTCCATGGCTGCGGGCTCGTCGTCCACGACGGGTTTTCCACCTGATCGTCCATGGCTGCGGGCTCGTCATCCACGGCAGAAGTCATCGTCCATGGCCGCGGGCTCGTCGGCCACGCCGAAGTCATCGTCCAGCGCCTCGGGCTCGTCCGCCACGGCCGCGGGCTCGTCGTAGAGATCCATGGGTTCCGGATCCGTGCCGGGGTCGGCGGCCTCCACTACTTCGGTGTCCGGCGTCTCAAGCTCCGCGCCCGTGCCGTTTGCAAAGGCGGGCAGCAGACAGCTGCACACGAAAATCAGCGCAGAAGCACAACGCAAGCACCCGTTTGGCCAGCGGAAGCTTTTTCGCCGTGTGTTTTGCAAGATTTTTACGCATTTTTCATGCCCTCCTTTGGTATAGAGTCCGGGGTCGTGTCCATTCCCGATGCCTCGCAACAAAAAAAGCCGCATTCGCACCCCGCCTGTCACAGCGGTGTTGAATGCAGCCGAACTATCTTCTGGTTTTCTGGCGTTTCCCTCCGGGGAATGCCAGCACAAAGACTCAAGCTTTGCGTCCCCGGCTCACGCCAGGTTTGCCAAAGTTTTCAGTTTTGCGGGGGTGTTCCCGGCTGCTGGTACTATCCTACACAGTCCGGGATGCAAAGGTGTCATTCGGTGGCGGGGCGCTGATTTTTCCGCCTGGCCACCCGGCCCTTGCACTGGCATTATTTTACCAAATTTGGCCTTGTCCATGCAAGTGTCCAAATGGACACAAAAACGGAATTTGCGTCTGTTTCTATCCAAAATCAGCCATTTCTTGTAGGGATTGCCCAATAAATCCCCCAAAAGTTTGTGCACTCCACCAACAAAAAGTTACAAATTTGTGTCTGCTAACCCGTGCGAAACAGACGCGGGTCGGATAAATAAGTATGACTATTCCGGTTGCGTTGGCGGGAGTTTCTGGAATTTTATCCGTTTCCGGGATTTTCCGGAAATGGTGCAAAACCTCTCCGTCATCATCGCTCACGCTCGATGCCACCTCCCCTAGTAGGGGAGGCCTTGGCATTCCGTCGCGTTTTCCAGCAAAACCAAATCAGTTTCATCGAAAACGAGACCTCTTTGCCAAGGGCTCCCACTTTGGGGGCTGGCGCGTCAGCGCCTGAGAGGGCAAGCCCGGTGAAATTACTCCAGCGGCGTTGCGATACGATGGCTCTGACAAGCAGGGTGCGTATCGCTGTGTGTCTGGCTCTTTGGCAGCATCCTTGCCCTCTCCGTCTGCTCCGCAGACACCTCTCCCAAAGTGAGAGGCTTTGGCATTCCGTCGCGTTTTCCAGCAAAACCAAATCAGTTTCATCGAAAAAAAAACCTCTTTGCCAAAGGCTCCCCTGACAGGGGAGCTGTCGAGCGAATGCGAGACTGAGAGGTTTTGAATCCAAAAACACCCTCTCGCTCCCTGTTGACCCGGGCAGCGAGAAGGTTCGCCACCGCCGCACCGCGGCTGTAGCCGCCCATCCAGAGCTTGACGACGCCCAGCTCTCCCTTTTGCCGAGCTGCCGCCAGATAGTTCTTCAAATCGGCAAACACCTCATGCACCGGGATGATGAAGCCGCCGTGGGCGTGGCCCGTGCCGGTGTGCAGATTGCTCACCCACTCGCCGCCGTAGCCGCCGCCGCGCAGGATGAGCGCCACGATGGTGGTGCGCTTCCCGTTCAGGGTGATGGTCTTGCGGGCCGTGGACCAGCCCACGAAGTCGCCCGCCTTGCCCACATCGACATCATAATAGCGGTATTTCACGTCGCCGAAGCCCAGCTTGGTATAGGCTGCGTCGAGGCTGTTCTCGCGGCCCACGTCCCCGTTGGCCCAGTATTTCGCATCGCTGGCCCATGTATTGAAAGCAGCCGTCACCATGCCCAGCGTCGCCAGCGCCAGCTGGTGGTCGTACTGGATGGAGGTGTGCGCAAAAAAACTGTCGCTGTAGTAATATTCGTGCTCGATGTCCATCTGGCTCAGCTCGCTGCGGAAGGACATTGTATAATTGCCTGCCGGGACTGCCCGGCCCACCGTCTGGCTTTTTGCCGCTGCCTCAGCCCGGGGCAGTGCCAGCCCGGGCGCAAGAGCTGCACTGCAAACCAGCGCTTTACAGAAATCACGTCGTTTCATGGTCTTTCCCCCTTGCTGCTTTCATAAACCTCTGACATTTCTATCGTATAGATGGATTTGCTATAGTATACCGTATTTTCCCGGCGGATTCAATCATCAACTCTGCCGATCGGGTATGTAAAAACCGGGCCGCATCGCTGCGGCCCGGTCATTTTCGTATTCTCAGAGAAGCTGCGGGTCCATCTGGCGGCAGAAGTCCACGATGTGGTGGAACATCTGCTCGACCGCCGGAGCCATCGCCGTGGGGCGCTGGACAGCCAGACCCACCACCCGGTACTCTTCCGGCTCGATGGGGTAGATCTTGACCGCCGCCGTGCAGCTGCGCAGCAGCATCCGGGGCATGATGGAGATGCCAAGGCCCGCCTCCACCATGGCGATATTGGACTGGTCATCAATGACATGGCAGCGGCGCTCGGTGGAGATGGAGTATTTTTTGAGAAACTGGCGCATCTCGGCGTCGGTGGCGTCGCACTGGACGACAAAGCTCTGATGTAATGGATGACCTTCTGCACGAAAGCGATCTGCTTTGCATTCAACGATTCATCGTTGATGAACTTTGAAAATGCCTGCATGGCAGCATCGTGGTCAAGTTTGCTACTTTACGCACCAGCAGACCAAAGGGTGTATCCCGAAACTCCCGGGCATAATCTTCTTTGCTGCCCAGTTCACAGGTGAAGATATGTTCCAGCTCAATGTAATCGCCCTGCGAAAGCGGAATATTCTGGGTCAGCTTGTGGATGGCCAGCGTATCGCTGCGGTGCTCCATGATGTAGCGGTTCACACGTTCCCGGTACTCGCCGAAATCGTAGCCGGAATCCAGCGTTTTGCCCTCGGTCTGTTCCAGTACCGGGTCGGCAAGGGCCGTGTAGACAGGCTTTTGCCCTTCTACACCGTCCACCAGAAACTTGATGAGCTCCCGCAGCTCCTGCCGCATTTCCTCAAAGCGGAGCAAATCGTGGGAGGCCAGAAATTCGTCCGTCTGCACCTCCCGGATGAGGGGCAGCTTTGCCTGAACCTGCGGGATGGTAGCCTTCTGTTCCAGCAGAGCAGCGGTGCTTTTCAACTGCCGCTGCGCCCGCGTCAGCCCCGGCAGACCTTCCAGTCACAGAGCAGCAAGCCATACACAAAGTTATCGAACCGCTTGGCTGCTTCGTCCTTATCGTCCAGCGAGATGAGAGGTGCCACCTCTTTCATCAGAGTACCCTTGTCCGTTTCGGTCAGGCTGACAAAGGCTTCCGGCTTTTGATAGTGTTCCACGGCCTGTCGGTGCAGCCGCACGGATACCAGCTCCGGGTTCAACGCTCCCACTTCGGCACGGCAGGTCTCTGTTAAAATCTTGCGCCAGTTCTGGTAGTTTTCGTCCGCATAGGCTCCATCCTGCAGCGCGGCGGCGATCCGCACCTGCTTGCAGAAAATGCTCTCGGACAGACTCTTGGTGTCCGCGCTCTCGTAGCCGTTGGGTTTCTGACGGAAAAACTCAAAGTTGCCGCAGTAGTCAAAAATCAGAAACCGCCGTTTGCCCGTATATTCGCCGTCGATGGCATCCACGCAGGCAAGGGATGGGCAGAGCCTTGTACCACGGCCGATCATCTGCCAGAACTTCGTTTTGCTGCGCATTTTTTTGAAAAACACCAGATTCACGCACTCCGGCACATCGATGCCCGTGTCCATCATATCCACCGAGACCGCAATAAACGGCGGCTTGTCCGGCTGCTTGAAGTCGTCAATGATGGACTGCGCATAGGCGTCGTCGCAGACCATTCGCTGGATGAATCCCGGGTACTGGGTCTCCAGCTGCGGGTAGAGCTTGCCAAAGCGTTCCCGGATAAACTCCGCGTGGCGCTTGTTCTGGGCAAAGATGATGGTTTTGCCGATGCGGTCGCCGCCTGCCGTCTGGATGCCCCGCTCCATCAGATCTTGCAGCACCGTGTCCACGGTGTTGGCGTTGAAGATGAACTTATTCAGCTTTTCGGATGGGATAAAGGTGGGCAGGGTGTCGTCCTCGGCAAAATCGTCCTCGTAGCGGGCCTTATCCTCCGGTGAAAGCTGGTCGTAGTGGATGCCCTCTTCCGTGAATTTCGTCTTGACCTCGTAGTTGTAGTAAGGCACCAGCACATGGTCGGTGTAGACCGCCGTATCGTAATCGTAGGCGTAGGTGGGGATGCCGTGTTCCATCTCGAAAAAGTCGTAGGTGTTGCGGTCTACATCGGTTTTCGGGGTGGCGGTCAAGCCCACCAGAATCGCATCAAAATAATCAAAAATGGCGCGGTATTTCTTGAAAATGCTGCGGTGGCTCTCGTCCACGATGATAAGGTCAAAGTGGGCAGGCGAAAACAGCGGCACGCCGTCCTTGGTCTTGGCGTTGTCGATGGCGTTGAGCATGGTGGGATAGGTGGAAAACACAATGCGCGTAGCCTTATCGTCCTTAGAGGAGCATAGGTTGCACAGCGACATATCGGGCAGATAGTTCTTGAAGTCGTCCTTTGCCTGCTTCACCAGCGCAGTGCGGTCCGCCAGAAAGAGCACGTTGGTCACATGACCGCCGCGGCTCAGCACATCGGTCAGGCTGGATGCGGTGCGGGTCTTGCCTGTGCCCGTTGCCATGACCAGCAGATTGCGCCGGAAGCCCTGCGTAATATGGGCGCAGACAGCCCGGATGGCGTTTTTCTGATAGTAGCGGTCGGTGATTTTATCGTCGATTGCGATGGTGTCCAGCGGTTTTTTCTCGGTGCGGCGGTTCATCAGCTTCTGCAAGTCGTCCTTGCAGAACACCCCGCTCACAGCACGCTGCGGGCCGCTCTGCTCATCCCAGAAATAGGTGGTGTAGCCGTTGGTGGTAAACAGCATCGGACGGCGGCCAAACTTCTGCTCCAGACAGTTTGCATAAAGCTGAGCCTGCTTGCGCCCGATGTTGGGGTCTTTGGTGCTGCGCTTGGCTTCAATGACCGCTAGCGGCAAGCCGTCCTTGCCCATCAGCAGATAGTCCACATAGCCCTTTTGCCCCAGCACGCCGTTCATATTGTCCACTTCGTACTCGGTGCGCACATCGGCATCCGGCCCGGTGAATTTCCAGCCCATAGCCTTGAGGTCGATGTCGATGATCTTCCGCCGCGTCTCGGCTTCGGTCAGGTCGGCGGCGGTGAAGCTGCGGCTCTGCTGGTTCTGCTGTTTGCTGGCCGTGTACGCCGTCGAAAGGCTCTCCACCTGCTTGCGCAAGGCATCCAGCTCGGCATCCTTCTGGGTCAGCAGGCTTTCCTGCTCCCGGATCTTCTTTTCGTCCAGCGTTACCTTTTCGCCGGGGATGGCTGTTTCATCAAAGGAGCGCTCCACATAGTCCGTGCCGTAGCAGTAATCCACCCACTGGATGAAATCGAACAGCCCCCGCAGGCTGAACACTGCATCCGCCGCCGACACACTATGCCCCGTATGTACCGCCAGATTACCCGCCTTCACGATGCTGGGCAGCACGCTCCACACATCCCGGTCCACTGCAAACCGGAAACTCGGCTCGTGCAGCAGAGATTGCAGGTTGTCCTTGTAGGGCATCGTGATGGTTTTGTCTGCCGCATACACCCACTTCACCGTCAGCTCCAACGCCTTCCGGCACCCCACCGCGCACATCGCCGGAGAGGTGGAGAACACTTTCTCGGCCTCGATGGCAGAATTTGCGAAGAGGGAGTATTCGGGGTGGGTGGAGAGATAGGAGAAGTTGGACATGGGAAGGCTCCTTTCAACTTATCTCACGAAAAATCGTATGATATAGTTTCTGTAAAATTAATAGAATCTGCATCATTTGCAATTAGCATTCTAACCGTTTCAAACAAAAGTGACATTGCCATAAATGATGTTCCAGAAAATCGTTCATAATCATCTAATGTTTCAACTGTTAAATCACAATTACTTATTGCAAGCTCTCCATGAACGAATTTTGATCGAAGCGAATACATTTTCTTTATTTCATCTTTTGAAATCATTGGAAAAATTTTATTTATTCTTTTTTGCAGTGTGTAAGAAATTCCAGATTTTCCGGGAGAATAAATGCTTTCCAATCCAATGATAGAATAAATCAGTCCCTCATGATATTGACGGTTAAATACATATGTGAGTGCCGAAAATGCACTTGGGGATTTATCGCGATTTCCGCATAAACTTGTGTGATTTTTAATCCACATCAATGCTTTCTTATAGCTTACATCAACCTTTTTTATTGTTTTGTATTCTTTTAGAGTTCCAATTGGAATTATTTCTTTGACATAATTTTCGCTTGAATAATAAATTTCATTGATATACACTTCTGTATTCCACACATGCATATGAGGTTGTGTAAAAACAAAAGCCATTACAAGTGCCAGATTTAATTTTGCAATGTATTCTTCATAAAAACTATCAAAATAATCCCACTCACACTCTGAAGCATCGCAGTTCGGAAAGATGATTCTATTAGTATCAAGATCAACATTAGAAGATATTATCATATCAAACGTCATTGCCGCTTTATAACTACTATGCATTTCCAGCAAATTTTTATACTCGTTTTTTAATTTATCATCCGTTGGATTTTGTTTTACTTTTTCTTCTGCTTCTTTTAGTTCTATGTTTTTCTCATAATGTGGAATGATAATCGCTTTCGATGTTATATCAACCATTTCATGGTATATATTCCATCGAAATGACAAGTCATCCACACATTTCTCTATAGCATTTTTAAACCCTTCCGTATCCTCATCACCTTGAATAATGTGCATTGTTATGGCTATTCGCGTCATATAATCCTCACTTGCTCTCATATTCATATGATTGACACTTAATAAACTCCCTCCGGCACGGCTTACGCCGTGCCACCTCCCTCAAGGAGGGAGGCTTTTGCCTTGCGGCCACGTTAAGGCTCCCTCTCTGAGGGGCTGGCGCCGTCAGGCGACTGGGGAGTTACCCAAAATATTCCTGCATCAGCGCTTTTTTCATCAATTCTAGCTTATCAAGGCTCTGCTGTACAGTCTGCTTCTGCTGGTCCACACGTTCCACAAAGGCGGCAAACTCGTTTTGGAGGGAAGTGGCGGCTCCATTATCTTCATTTTCTTAAAATTGGGAACCGTCAGCTGTGCCTGACTTGTTCCGGAGCTTTTAATGTCCAACATGTCAATTGAATATTTCAGATAAACGACATTCAGCTTATCTCCCGGAACTGCCGTTATCAACCTCACGATCGGGGTATATCTTCCTTCTCGTATAAAGCTGTAACCAATCGTTCCTCGTGCGGAAATCGTTACAGATTTTTCTTCTACCCTGTAATTCTTTGCAAAGCCTTGTAAGCCCAAATTTTCATATCCATTTGCGTACACAGGAAACTCAAATTCGTCCGTCTGAATCTGCGACATCTCAGACGGCTTATCGCCGCCTGCAAATATCTCCTTGCACAAATCATTTAAAGCGGTCATCGGAAAGTTGCTTTCATTCGCGGTAAACATTTCTGCAAACCGCACCTTTACCAGTTCGTCCAGCTTGGCAAGTTGCTGTTTGCGGAGGGATATCAACTCTTCCGACTTCTTGAATTTTTCTGCAATAGCCTTTTGCTCTTTTATCTCCGGCAAAGGAATATTGGCGTTTAATAAGTCTTTTGTTCCTAATCTCGGCATTTTTGCACCGGCTGTTTTAGATACAGCCCAGTTTACAAATCCGTCAGAGCGAAGAAACACTGCAAGATACGAGCGGTCAAGTTTTCTAGCATCTGGACGAAGCGGCAATAATTCTGATGTGCAAAATCCATTTCTTTCAGGAAGTACAACTTTATTTAAGTTTGGGCGCAATTTGGAATATAAAACATTTTCTGTATCAAATTGAGTGATTGAACCATTCAGACCATCTTCACCAACAAAGTTATACTCGACAGCTCGTCCCGTTTGCTGTTCAACCATGTCAAGATTCAAAAGCCACTCTTTGCTTTTATCAATCATCTTGGTACTAGCCGAAACCTTGCATACCTCTCCCAACTTCGCCATCACACCATCTCCTTCCACCTGCATGTTATTCCGATTTTTCGTCATCTTTTTCCGTTGCCACGCTCTCGATCATTCCGGCAACCGTCTGCCCCAGCAACATGGTACTTGCATTCTCGGCAGTGACCACCGGGCGGCCAGTCTTGGACTCGATCTCTTTCCGGGCATTTCCAGCCACCGCGCCGCCCTGTTTGGCAACGACACGGTTTTCTTCCAGCCCCTGCGGATTCTGGGCATTTGTCAGCTCCGTTGTGGTGGCTTCTGCCAGCATATTCAAGGCCAGTTCCAGGGTACTCATGTTGTCGCGCAAGTTTTCCTTTTTGAGCCCTTTGAAGTTTTTATATTGCCGTGTGTTCATACCAGACCATGCCTTCGTCACCTCGTCCGTCAGAATGGCATACTCCTGCCCCTCTTTCACGCCGTGCACCTTCCATGCATCGGTCAGCTCTTTTCGGGCGCGGATGGTTTGCAGCCGCTGGTTGATCCATTCCGGGAATAGCCTTTTTGGGCGTAGGTACCGAGTGCGCGCTCGATGGTCAGTTCCGGGTCAATGATCTCCTCAATGCGTTCCCGGCCGACCATCGCCAGCCACATCTTGAACGGTTCTGCCTTTTGGACGGCACCGACTGAATGATGCGCAGGAGTTCCCTGTGTTGGCAACATCGGTCAAACGGCGTTTTCCGTCTGCCGCTTTCATTTTCAACTGGTGACAATTTGTCACCAGTTCACTGCCCTCAGCTTTCAAGCGCTGCTTCAATTTATTCCAATATTTTCGCCCGGTGTTGTAATCTCCGCTTTCTGTTAAAACCGTCACAACATCAACGATGGAGAAGTACCATTCTTCCTGCGTTTCATCCCATGCGGTACGAATTGGTCGGTCCTCAAACATTTGCAGTTTATCATTTTCTGTCATCGCATTTTCCTCCGTCATACCATTTCTTCCAGTTCTGCCAGACCCTTGGTGATCTCCATTTCCAGCTCATGCAGGTCGGCAAGGATCTCCGTAGTCGAGGGATACTCCACCGGCACATACTCCGTCTCCTTTGTACTTATTGATGGATAAATCGTACCCGTTGGCGGCAATTTCTTCTTTGGGCACAAAGAAGCTCTGCTCGGTGCGCTTGCGGTCAGTTTCGGCATCGAGGTTCTGGAACCGGGCGATGATGTCCGGGATGTCGTTTTCCTTCACCTCGGTGCGCTTGTCGTCCAGCGAGAAACCGTCGGCTTTCATATCGTAGAACCACACGTTTTCCGTGCCGCCCGCGCCGGTTTTGGTGAACACCAGCACCGCCGTGGACACGCCGGCATAAGGCTTGAATACACCGGAGGGCATGGAGATCACCGCCCGCAGCTGATGGTTTTCAATCAGTTCTTTTCGGATGCTCTGGTGCGCCTTGCTGGAACCGAACAAAACGCCGTCCGGCACGATGCAGGCGCAGCGTCCGCCGGTTTTGAGCATCCGCAGGAAGAGCGCAAGGAACAGAAGCTCCGTCTTTTTGGTGTTGGTGACGGCTTTCAGGTCGTCGTTGATGCTCTCGGCATCCACAGTGCCCTTGAACGGCGGGTTTGCAAGGCAGACGGTGTACTTGCTGCAAATGGAGTTTTGCTTCGACACGCTGTCCTTGTAGTCGATTTCCGGGTGGCTGATGGAGTGCAGCATCAGGTTCATGGCAGAAATGCGCAGCATGGTGCGGTCTGTGTCAAAGCCGGTGAACATCGGTCCGGCAAAATGCTGCCACTGCTCCGGGGTCATGCTGTCCTCGTAGCGGGCGCGGAGGTACTGCGCACTAGACACCAGAAAGCCCGCTGTGCCGCAGGCGGGGTCGCAGATGAAGTCGTCCGGCGTGGGCTGCACCAGCTCCACCATCATGTCACGGATGTGCTTGGGCGTGCGGAACTGGCCGTTCTGCCCTGCTGTTGCCAGTTTGCCCAGCATATACTCGTACAGGTCGCCCTGCATATCAAGGTCGGCAATGTCG
>VOFB01001488.1_pt1 | contig 33434 bp, 55 predicted proteins | sample 5384141 | NCBI WGS metagenome assembly VOFB01 (sample SAMN12384721, study PRJNA508395) | human gut metagenome | isolation source: healthy gut A | host: Homo sapiens | reverse complement strand
GTTACCGTACGGATAATACTGTAGCGTTCCAGTTCTTCTTTGATTTTATTCCTTTCTGCGAAGTCCCTGCCGTATCAATAAAAATATATTCTTTTCTTTCCATGAAAATTTCAGTATCAACGGCATCTCTTGTTGTTCCCGCGATATCCGAAACGATTACGCGATTCTCACCGAAGTTTGTTGATCAATCGACGACTTTCCGACGTTTGGTTTCCGACGACGCAACCCGGGCGGTCATCATCTTCCGCCTGAGCGCTTCCTTCCGGAATTTTCCGCGACAATTTCATCAGCATATCGCCAATCCCGGTCTGGATGCTGCCGAATCGGAACCGGATCCCCGATACCAAGATTATAAAATTCATAGACATCCATCATAAATTTCTGAATGTTATCTACTTTATTAACAACAAGGAACAACCGGCTTTCCGGATCTTCTGAGCATGTCCGCGACTTTAGAATCCGCATCCACAAGTCCCTGCTTCACATCAGTTATAAAAATAATAACATCCGCCGTATCAATCGCAATCTGAGCCTGCCTCTCTCATCTGTGATAAAATGATGTTTTGTGTCCGGTTCTATACCGCCTGTATCGATCATTGTAAAAATTCTTTATCAAGCCATGTCACATCCGCATAAATCCTGTCTCTTTCCTCCCCGAGTATCTTTCACAATAGAAATCATCTCTCCTGCCAAAAGCATTAAAAGGGTTGATTTTCCGACATTCGGGCGGCCGACAATGGCAACTACTGGTTTTACTCATATTTTTTTCCTTTCAAATCAATCTTTCGGTTTTAGTCCGGATCTGTCTGTTTTTCTCCGATCACCGCATCTATAAAAGATCCTGTCCGCTTGATTTTACAATATCAATAGGCACTTGTAAAGCGTCGGATACTTGTCTTACCGTAAAATCATCAAGAAAACACATCTTCATCTGTCTTTAACATATTGCACGGAATGAGCAGTCTGCTGCCCAAAGACCTCTCCTTTAACTGCGCTGTCAGATCCTGCCCGTGATCAGTCCGGACACCGTGATCGTTCTCCGAAAAAAATCGTTTCTGATAGAAACACATGAATTTCCAAATTAGGATATTTCTCCTCTATCTTTTTCCGCCATGGCGCTTATATAGGATATGCCAGCTTTCCTGTGGCAATCGATGTTCTTCCTGCCGCTCGTCATCACCTGTCAGCTTTTTATGCCCTTCTTCAAATTCTTCAAAAGCCGCAGCATTCCCCACCCCATTTTCCAACTGAAGATATCCGTCATACCGCTCTTCCTCCGGCACCTCCTCTCCTGCCAGCAAATACCACTCATCCCCTGCATGAATGAAATGAATTCCATACTGCTCATAAATGCGATCCTGCCATTTGTGTATAACTGATAATACTTCTCTGGCATCCTCTTTTTTGTAAACGGCTCTAAATGATACAGACCGTCTCCCGGAACTTTGTAAGCCCTACCGGAACGACAGAAACGCTTCGAAGAAGCGGAATATATGCCGTCAGGTCTTTAATAGAACGTTCCAGCTCAGCCCCGTCGTTTTCTCCTTTGCACAGTACGATCTGTCCGTTCATTTCAATACCGCCTTCAAAAAGTCTGTCTACTTTTTTCAGCGCATCTCCGCAAAACGATTGTGAAGCATCTTGCAGCGTAGTTGTGGATTCGTCGTTTGAAAAGAAATATTGATCGGTTCTAACCTATACCTAATAATCCGCTCAACATCATGATCACTCATATTTGTAAGCGTCACATAATTCCCCTGTATGAAGACAATCTGGAATCATCATCTTTAAAATAAAGCGTATCGCGCATTCCCCGGCATCTGGTCAATAAAGCAGAAGATGCACTTATTCCGGCAGGAACGATACTCATCCATCAACCCCTGCCCGAACTCTATTCCAAAGCTGCTCGTCTGCATCTTTTTCAATCTCAAGCTCCCACTGTTCTCCGTCCTGTTTCTCAATCAAAAGTACGATTTCTTCGTCTTCCACGTAAAACTGATAATCAAAATATCTTCAATCTCCTGACCGTCGATCGAAAGAAGTTTATCTCCGGGTTCAATGCCTAATTCCTCCGCAATACTGCCGGGCATGATTGATTTGACAATATGCTCATGTTTTTTTCCTGTCATTTGTTATTCCCCTTATTTGCTGTTCATTCTATCACATACTATAACACATTTAAACCTCTTCGCAAAGACTGTACTTCACCAATACAACATACATACAAAAGAAGCGGCGCTTGAATTTCAGGCTGAAAAATGATATGATTCTAGTGCTGTAAAGTCGTTTGCATTTTTCTATGCTCCGGCTTAAAACTCAATGTATACTATTATTTAACAGGAGAATACTATGTCAAATATCGAACTTTTAGAAAAACTCTTCCGGCCGCACCGCTAAAACTCATTGCAATGGAAAGCTGCAGAGAACTCGGACAAAAAGTAAATGATTATATTGTTTCTTTTCGTGAAAAATACAATCAACGAAGTATCCGAATCTTCTCTGTATGTAAACTACAAGTCAAACAACTATCTCGTTGACTGCTGCTGTCCCCGTTTTGGCACAGGAGAAGCAAAAGGACTTCTTAAAGAAACTATCCGGGGAACAGATCTTTTCATCATGACCGACGTTTGCAACCACAACCTTACTTCCACTGTAAACGGACATCTAAACCACATGTCTCCTGATGATCATTTCCAGGACCTGAAACGAATCATCTCCGCTGCAACCGGCAAAGCAAAGCGTATTAACGTCATTATGCCTTTCCTGTACGAAAGCCGCCAGCACAAACGTACAAAACGCGAATCTCTTGACTGTGCGCTTGCTCTTGAAGAATTAAACGCAATGGGAGTTTCAAACATCGTCACTTTTGACGCCCACGATCCCCGCGTACAAAACGCGATCCCTCTAAGCGGATTTGACAGCTTCAATCCGCCGTACCAATTGTGAAAGCGCTGTTTCGCGCCGTTCCTGATCTTATCCCCGATAAAGATCACCTTATGATCATCAGCCCTGATGAGGAGCGATGCACCGCGCCGTTTATTTTTCCAATATTCTCGGTGTCGATATGGGTATGTTTTATAAACGCCGTGACTATTCTACAATCATCAATGGTAAGAATCCGATTGTGGCTCATGAATGATTTTATAATAAGCTCCTCTGATCTTGTATGCTCCGGTATGCTGCATATTTTCCGGCTTTAAATAAACCTTTCCTCCGCTTTGCTCGCTTAAATAATCACTGTACACAAGCTTTGTAGAATTCGTCACTTTTTTTTACAAAGCTCGCTGGCTTCTTCAAATTTCTCCAATGTCATCATTTTCTTCATCCTCTCTGTAAAACAATGCGTTTACAAACTCATCTGCATCAAATTTCTGAAGATCGTCTATCGTCTCTCCGACTCCGATATATTTTAGGGAATTCCAAGTTCTGCCTGAATCGCAACTTTTCCACCTTTTGCCGTTCCGTCCATCTTTGTAAAAATAACACCTGTAATGTCTGCCACTTCATTAAACTCTTTGCCTGTGCCAAAGCATTTTGTCCTGTTGTCGCATCTAATACGACAAGTGTCTCCCAAAAAGCTTCCGGATACTCTCTGTCGATCACACGGTTGATCTTCTTAAGTTCCTCCATCAGGTTCTTTTTTGTGAAGTCTTCCTGCCGTATCACAGAGAAGCACATCTGCATGACGTGCTTTGCAGCTACCGCGTCATAGATTACAGCTGCCGGATCTGCTCCTTCCTGCCCTCCGATCATATCTGCATCGGCACGGTTCGCCCATTCTCGAAGCTGTTCTCCCGCCGCAGCACGAAAAGTATCGGCTGCCGCCAAAACAACCTTTTTCCCCTGACTTTTCAACTTTCCCGCCAGTTTTCCGATCGTAGTTGTTTTCCCGACTCCGTTTACTCCGATCACAAACACGACAGATGTTCTGTTTTCAAACTCATATGCCGTCTCTCCTACATCCATTTGTTCCCGGATACTGTCAATCAATAATTGTCTGCACTCAATCGGTTCTTTGATATGTCTTTCTTTTTACTTTTGCCCGGAGGTCTTCTAATATTTCCATTGTAGAGTGTACCTGAGATCGCCCATAATCATCGTCTCTTCCAGCTCTTCATAAAACTCCTCGTCTATTTTTGAAAAGCCATGAAAAATACTGTCCATCCCGATACAATATTATCTCTTGTCTTTTTCAAGACCTGATACAAGACGCCTGAAAAATCCTTTTTTTTCTTCCATTTATCTAATTAATTCCTTTCTCTGATTCCTTTATCAATTCTCAGCGATCCAATTTATCTTCCAAAAGATCGACTGAAACAAGCGTCGATACGCCTTTTTCCTGCATCGTGATCCCATATAAAACATCTGCTGCCATCATCGTTCCTCTTCGATGTGTGATCACGATAAACTGTGTATCCTTTGTAAGTTTATGCAGATATTGTGCAAAGCGGGTCACGTTATCATCCAGCGCCGCTTCAATCTCATCCAGGAGACAAAACGGAGATGGTTTTAAATTCTGGATCGCAAATAATAATGAAATTGCCGTCAACGCTTTTTCGCCGCCGGAAAGCTGCATCATATTTTGAAGTTTTTTCCCTGGCGGCTGGGCAATGATACGGATTCCGCCTCCAAAATATCCTCATCTTCCATCAACTCCAATGTTCCTTTCCGCCTCCGAACAACTGTCGGAACACTGTGTTGAACTCTTCTTTTATTTTTAAAACTGCTCGGCAAACTGTTTTCTCATTGCAGCATCTAATTCATCAATGATCTGCATCAGCGTCTGCTCCGCCTCGACAAGGTCGTCATGCTGATTTTTCAAAAATGCATATCTTTCGGAAATATTTTTAAAATCTTCAATCGCATTGACATTGACTGTGCCGAGTTTTCGGATCTCATTTTTCAACTCTTGTATCTGACGCTTCATATACGCAAGATCCGTCAGATTTTCGTCACGAAGCTTCATCGCATGATTGTATGTGATCTCATATTCTTCCCACATATAATTCATCTGCTTTTCAGACGCCGCCTCGTAAGATTGTTTTGACTGTCAGGCGGAAAAACATTCTTTATCGAGAGCCGAAATATGTTTTGACAAGTCTTCCCGCATTTGCAGAAACTGTTTATGCTTCCTGTTTAATGCATCTCTTCCCTCTGTCTGTTCTTTTTTATTTTTTTCAATTTCATCAAACAATTCTCTTGAATTATCAATCGTTCCCCAAGCTCTTTTTATCTTGTCTTCCTTTCCTTAATCTCATCTGACGCATGATCTTTATTTTTATCCAATTCTTCCAGTTCTGCCTGAAACTTGACGATCTCTTCTTCAATACGTGAAATATTTTCCGATACGAAAAGATTCTGCTGTTCCATTCCTGCCAAAGATAAATGTGATTCTTCTGAGATCTTAAGCTGTTCACTCTCCGTATCTCTTTCTTTTTTCAAGCAGAGCATGAAGTTCTTCGATCCGAAGATTGAGTTCTTTTTCTAAATTTTCAGATACCTCAAGTTCCATCCTGATCGACTCTTCGTTCTCTATTATCTCTCTAACTCTCTTTCAAGCTTTCCTTGTTCTGCGACATAACCTGCACAGCTTTGTTTTTGCCTCCTCCATACGCGTCTTCGTCTGCTCGGCATTCATCTTCGCTGTATTTTCGATGACCGATGCTTTCTGAGTTCCTGACGGATATCATCTACCATATTGTAGCATCCCGCGCGTTCAGATTTAATCCTGCTTACATCTGCCTTCGGCATCCATATCTTTTTTTGGCTACCGTCTTTTCAAATTCTTCGATCTCTCGTCTTCTGCTCAGCAGGTTGCTGGAATTTTTAAATGCGCCACCAGTCATCGATCCTCCCGGATTGATCAATTCTCCTTCCAAAGTAACAAGTCTAATCGACTGCTTATATTTTCTTTGCAATGAGAATTCCGTCATCGATCGTTCAACGACAAGGGTTCTTCCTAACAACTGCTCTGCCAGTCCGGTAAAACGCGCCTCTACATAAACAAGCTTTATCTGCCGTACCGATCACCCCCGGTTCTTTAAGCGCTTCTTCATTGCGAATTCCGCCTCCGCCTCTCATACTTGTAAGCGGCAAAATGTTGCCCGGCCGAACTTATTCGTCTTTAAAAAAGACAATCATTTTTCTTGGCTGTATCTTCATTATCTGTAACGATATTCTGAATACTTCCGCCAAGAGCAGTCTCAATCGCAATCTCATATTCTTTATCGACTTTGATAATATCTGCAACAACGCCGATCAATCCCTTTTTATCCTTATTTGCCATCACTTTACGGATACTGTTTCCATATCCATCATAACGTTCTGTAATGTTTTTAAGAGATTCCAGCCTGGATGCCTCTCTGTGATATATGCTGTTCGTCCGACATTCAATTTTTTCCTGTCTGACATTTAACTCTTCTTGAAGTTTTGTATCTTCTGTTCATTTTCGGTAATCTGCATATTATAGAGCCGAATCTTATCTTGAATCTCAGACAACCGCTCTTCATGTTCATGCAGCTGCTCTTCCTGCTCTTTCGCCTTTGCCGACACTTCTAAAATATTTCTTGCAAGCACGGATTTTCTTGTTGATATTTGATCTCTCGTTGTATCAAATGTTGGATTTTGCTTTCGTAGAAGCTCTGTTTCCAAGAAGATCCATAATTTCCTGTTTCCGCTGTTCGATCTCTTCTGTATGCTCCGCAATCTGTGTCTGCACATCGATCAGTCGTTTTTTACAACCGTATCTGCCTGCGACGCTTCACGCAGCTTTTCCGAAAGATTTTTCTTTTCTTCTTCAAAAGACGCTTTCTGCTCTTTTCTCGCTTGATTTCCGATTGGACGGTATTCAACCGGTTATCATAATGCTCATCATTCATACGAGCCGTATTGATCTGTTCTTCAATACATTGATCTGACCTTCCAGTTGCTGCTTCAGTAAATTTGTTTCATTCAAACGATTTTTTGCAGTTTCGATTGCAAGGTCGATCTCTTCTACTTCCTTCTTCAATCGCCTCATACCCGTTTTCATCTTATCATAACTGATATTTGACTCTTCTAATTTAATGATGCGATTCCAGTTTCTTTTGTGTTTTTTTTAAACAGTCACGGATCCTCTCTTCTTCCAAAAGGAACATATTAATATCATATGTCTTTAACTCTTCCTTTTTTTTTTAAATACTCTTTCGCTGTTTCCGACTGTTTTTCCAAAGGTCCCAACTGCTTTTCCAGTTCCTGTAAAATATCGTTTACGCGGGTTAAGTTCATACGTTCTTCTTCAAGTTTCTTTACCGATAGGTTTTTTCTCCGTTTGAACTTTACAATACCTGCTGCCTCGTCGAAAAGTTCTCTTCTTTCTTCCGGCTTCCCGCTTAATATTTTATCGATCTGACCCTGACCGATAATGGAATATCCTTCTTTGCCGATACCTGTATCATAAAATAATTCATTAATATCTTTCAGCCGGCATGACACTCCATTGATCAGATATTCACTTTCACCAGAACGGTATAACTTTCTTGTTACCGTAACTTCTTCATAATCAACAGGCAATTTGTGATCCGCATTATCCAATGTGATTGCTACAGACGCATAGCTTAACGGTTTCCGGTTCTCTGTACCGGAAAAGATTACGTCCTGCATCGTACCGCCGCGGAGCTGTTTTACCCGTTGCTCTCCCCCAGTACCCAGCGAACTGCATCCGCAACATTGCTCTTTCCGCTTCCATTTGGTCCGACAATACCTGTAATTCCGTTATGAAAGTCAAATTTAATCTTATTTGCAAAGGACTTAAACCCCTGCACTTCTATACTTTTTAAATACATAGAACACCTGCTTTATCTTTTTTTCAGCACATGAATCGCCTCATAGGCGGCCTGCTGTTCCGCCGCTTTTTAGTCCTTCCTTTGCCTTTACCGTACGACCTGCCCCGGATCGTCAGTTCCACAGAAAATGATTTGTTATGATCAGGTCCTTCCTCGCCTATCAGATGATATTCTATCTCTCCTAGTTTTCAGCCTGAACGATCTCCTGAAGGATAGTTTTACTATCATAAAAGAGTTTTTATCCTCCAGATCCGTCAGGATAAACCGATGGATAAACTCTTTTGCACTAGTAAAACCACCATCCAGATATATTGCTCCGATCAAAGCTTCCAGTGCATCTGAAGTCACAGAATCACGAAAACGCCCTCCTGTTACCTCTTCCCCTTTTCCGAGAAGAAGATAGCTTCCAAGATCGATGTCTCTCGCGCACATAGCCAATGACTGCTCACACACCATGCTTGCCCTTGTTTTTGTCAGCTCTCCTTCCGGAACTTTCGGAGACTGCCGAAACAAAAACTCACTGGAAATCAGTTCTAAGACCGCATCTCCCAAAAACTCTAAACGTTCATTGCATCTGTATTTTTCCATCCGATGCTCATTCGTATAGGAACTGTGCATCATTGCCTGTTCAAGAAAAGAAAAATTTCTGAATCGATAACCTATCTTCTGTTCTAACTCTTTTAATTTCTTATGCATTTTTTCTTTTCCCGGTGTCTTGCACCGTCCTTTATTTTTTTCCATAAAACGAAAAAAAAGCCCTGGGGGCTTTTTCATTTTACACCAAATTATTCCACTGCTTTTTTGATCTGATCAACAGCATCCTGAACTGTTGTTATTTTCTCCGCTTCTTCATTATCGATCTCAATGTCAAATGTTTCTTCTATTCCCATAATAATCTGGAAGATATCAAGCGAGTCTGCTCCCAGATCATCTACAAATGTACTGTCCGGTCTAATCTCTTCCTCACTTAAATTAAGAACTTCCGCGATAATTTTTTGAAGCTTTTCAAATTCCATAATATCTTCTCCTTACCTGATCTTTAAATATTTTCCTGATTTTTTTGAATAACTGACGTTATCTTTTCGTTGATCTTCTGCTCTTTAAATGTCACACATTGAATAATCGAATTACATACTTCTTTTGATGTCGAGCTTCCATGTGTTTTTTGACAACAAGACCTTTCAATCCGAGCAGCGGTGCTCCGCCATGTTCGCTTGTGTCGAAATCTTTCAACGTATCTTTCAAGGCCGGTTTCACCAAAAAGACCGCCTATTTTGCTCTTCAGATTTGCCATCATACCACTTTGATCTTCTTGACAAGCGCCCCTGCAACGCCTTCATAAAGCTTAAGGATCACGTTGCCGACAAAAGCTTCACATACAATGACATCTACATCGCCATAGGGGATCTCTCCTTCCACGCTTCCGATAAAATTGATATCAGGACACTCTTTCAGAAGCGGAAACGTCTCTTTCACAAGGGCATTCCCTTTCTCTTCTTCCGCGCCGATATTCACAATGCCAACCGTAGGATTCTTCTTACCTACAACGCTCTCCATATAGATAGATCCCATCTTTGCAAACTGGACAAGATGAGACGGTCGGGCATCTACATTCCGCAGTCGATCAAAAAGGAAACCTTTCAGGTCGATCAAAATCTTGCTGACAAGGAAAGAACTCCTTTCAAACAAAAGCGTCGGAATCAGCGGCCGTCAAAGCGGCGGACGCTCTGCGTTTCGATCACTTCAGTCGCATTAATCTTGCCGACAATACTTTGAAGCTGTCCTTCAATATCGAGAACCGCCGCCTTCTACAGAATTTCGCCGCCCATTGCAAACAAAGTCAGACATCTGCCTCCTTACCGTTTCTGATAAGTTTCATTGCCGTCATCATACGCTTGCTTTAGATGATTTATTCTTTGGACAGATAGACATCAGTTACACCTCCTTAAAATTCTTAAATACATCACGGATAACTGACATTCTCGGGTCGAGTCCCGGTTCTTCACAGTTGCAGGACCCCTGTATTCAAATTCTGACCGCATACCGTTGCAAATCCTTTACAGTCTTCCTTGCACAGTACTTTTCCGGCCATCCCGACAAAATCTCATTACTGAGCAGTTTGTCCACGTCAAGATGATATCCGTCAATAAAGTTTGATTCATCCAGCTCCTCTGTCAGTTCTGCGTCGGAGAGACCTATGTCGACATGTTTTGCAAAATCTAAAGTACAAACTCCCTATTTCACATCATCCAGGCATCTGTCACATGGTATCGCCGACTACAATCTGGTCTCATCGTTCACTGAGCAGTTCTTTTCCCCTGATATGCTCTACCCGGACATGAACCGGCTCCTCTGATAATGGGGTAGGTTCCGGATTGTAACCGGATCTCTTCCATCTCCAGCCGCACAGTTTCTTCAACCGTCTTATGCTGGTCTGACAAAACGTCTGATAGGTTAATTAACATAATGTATTTCTCCTATTCATACCTAAACTATTATATCATGGAAAAAAATGTTTGTCAACAGATATTTATTTCTATCAAAAATCAACCAAATGTCATTTTTTTTCTTCTATGAAAAGCAGGACTGAACTGCTCTCTTGGCACCTAGTCCTTTTCCATACGATCTTTAAGACAATCTATACAACTTTCAAATTAAGATTTTTTCAATTTTTAAAGCGCTAATGTCTCACGAGCGATTGCAAGCTCTTCATTTGTCGGAATAACAAATACCCTTATACCTTTTGAACCCGCTTTTGTAATCTCAGCCTGTTTTTCCTCTCAACCTGTATTTGCCTCTTTAATCAAAGTCAACTCCGAGATATCCCAGATAAGAACACACCTGTTCTCTTACATAATCGTCATTCTCACCGATTCCAGCTGTAAATACAATATCGTCTACCCCATTCATTACCGCCGCTGCATATGCTCCGACATATTTTGCTACTTTGTATGAGAATACATCCATAGCGATCTTCGCTTTTTATCTCCGGCATTCATCGCATCTGTAAGATCACGGAAATCGCTTGAGAAGTCCTCCCGAAATACCGAACACACCTGACTTCTTATTAAGAACGTCCATCACGCCTGCGATATCAAGATTTTCTTTTCTTTGCGATAAATTCCATGATCGAAGGATCGATATTTCCACAGCGTGTTCCCATAACAAGACCCTCCAAGTGGAGTAAGTCCCATAGATGTATCTACACATTTTCCGTTCATAACAGCACTCACACTTGATCCGTTTCCAAGGTGGCATACGATTGTCTTTAGTTCATCATACGGTTTTCCCATTACTTCCGCTGCTTTCTTTGGATACGAAACTGTGGCTCGTTCCATGGAAACCGTAACGTCTTAATTTATGTAATTTCTCATAATATTCTTTCGGAAGGCCATATAAATATGCTTTTGCAGGCATTGTCTGATGGAAAGCTGTATCAAATACTGCAACCATAGGTGTTCCTGGCATCAGTTTCTCACATGCTGCAACACCGATCAAGTTTGCCGGGTTATGAAGTGGTGCAAGATCATTACACTCTTCTATCTGCTTTCTTTTACTTCGTCTGTGATTACTACAGATGAAGCAAACTTCTCTCCACCATGTACGAGACGGTGTCCAACTGCTCCGATCTCATCAAGGCTCTTAACAACTCCTGTCTTCTGCATTTGTCAAAGCTTCAATCACAAACTGAATTGCTTCTGTATGAGTTGGCATAGCCAGATCAGATTTCTCTTTCTCCGCCAGCCGGCTGATATGTAAGACGTCCGTCGATTCCAATTCTCTCACAAAGTCCTTTTGCAAGTACATTCTCTGTCTCAGCGTTGATCAGCTGGAATTTCAGAGATGAGCTTCCGCAGTTGATTACTAATACGTTCATTTCTTTTTCCTCCATTTTTTTTTATCCTCCCATAAACAGAAAGTTTTACTGAAACTTTTTTATGTATTTAATCTTACAATTGCCAGCCTGTGCCTGCACTGCCGTAATTGCTACAACGCCTACGATATCCTCAGCGGAGCATCCACGGGAAAGGTCGTTAACTGGTGCTGCGATTCCCTGCGTCATTGGTCCGTAAGCTTCTGCTTTTGCAAGACGCTGTACAAGTTTGTATCCAATGTTACCTGCATCAAGGTCTGGGAAGATCAACACGTTCGCATGTCCTGCAACCTTGACTTCCCGGTGCTTTAGATTCCCCGACGGATGGAACGATAGCTGCATCAAGCTGGAATTCTCCGTCAAGTGCAAGCTCTGGTGCAAGTTCCTGAGCGATCTTTGTTGCTTCTACAACTTTATCGACATCTGCATGTTTTGCACTTCCCTTTGTAGAGTGTGAAAGCATTGCAACAATCGGTTCTTTTCCTGTCAGCGTCTTGAAAGAATCTGCGGAAGAAATTGCAATGATTGCCAGTTTTTCCGGATCGGGGTTTTGCTCAAGTCCGGCATCTCCAAAGATGAACGTTCCGTCCTCACCCATATCGCAATCCGGAACTACCATCAGGAAGAATGCGGATACGAGCTTTGTACCCGGTTTTGTTTTCAGGATCTGCAGACATGGACGCAGTGTATCTGCGGTAGAGTGGCATGCTCCGGATACCATTCCGTCTGCATCGCCCATCTTTACCATCATTACGCCATAGTAAAGGTACTGGTTTAGAAGCATTTCCTTAGCCTGCTCTGGAGTCATGCCCTTTTTCTGTCTCAACTTCAACCAGTTTTGCAATATATCCTTCTGTTTTTCATCTTTAGCCGGATCAACGATCACAGCGCCTGTAATATCATATGCGCCTTTATTTTTCTCAATCTCTTCTTCGTTTCCTACAAGAATCAAATCAGCAATCCCTTCTTTTAAGACCGTCTGCGCAGCCTTATAAGTTCTTTCGTCCTCTGTCTCAGGGAGAACGATTGTCTTTTGCAAGCTTTCTGCTCTTGCTTTGATTTCATCAATAAATCCCATGACTTTAATGCCACCTTTCTTTTAATTTCACTGCAATTTTTATTATAATACAAAGGTTTTTTGTATACAAGTGGGTTTCATGTGCATTTTCAAATACAATCTTTCTTTTTTTCAGATCTTTTTATAACTTTGTTACATATTTATCAATGTTAGGCAAATTGTTCTTCAAAAGAACAATCTCTGTCTCTTTTCACACATTTTCAAAGATGAAAAAATGCTGTCACAATATTAAAATAAACCAGAATTGTACAAGTATCCAGTATGGTCGTGATCAACGGTGCCGCCATAATTGCCGGATCAAGCCCTAACTTTTTAGCCAACAGAGGAAGGATACATCCGATACATTTTGCCATCGATACAACAGCGATCATCGTCAGTCCAAGTGCACCTGCGAGCATCACATTCTGATCATACATAATATAGATGCGAAGTCCATTTACAACCGCAAGCATCAGACCTACAACCACAGCTACCCGGATTTCTTTGAAAAGCACCCGGAAAATATCTTTAAACTCAATCTCTCCCACTGCAAGTCCACGGATCACCAATGTCGAACTCTGAGAGCCACAGTTTCCTCCTGTTCCCATCAGCATCGGAATAAATGTGATCAATACCGGCATTACTGCCATGGCATCCTCATAATGCCCGAGTATCTCTCCTGTTACCGTTGCTGACAGCATCAGGAGCATCAACCATAAAGAACGGTTCTTTGCATGCTGAAATACTGAAGTTCCAAAATAAGAATCTTCATTCGGACTGACACCCGCCATAATACTGATGTCCTCTGTTGTCTCATCCTGCAAAACAAGCATGGCATCATCAACTGTAACAATTCCCACCATGCAGTCTTCATGATCCAGGATCGGAATTGCAACAAGTCCGTATTTGTTGATCTGATTGGCCACCTGTTCCTGATCATCCAGCGTTCTTGCATAAATAACATTCTCATCCATGATCTCCTCGATCAGCCTGGACTCCCCCGCTGTCAGCAGATCTTTCACATCCACCACTCCGATCAGCTTTCTCTTTTTCTGTCACATAACACGTATAAATCGTCTCACGGTTGATCCCCACCTGCCGGATTTTTAAGGATCGCATCTGCAACCGTCATCTCTTTCCGCAGGCTGATGTATTCTATATTCATAATACTGCCTGCACTGTCTTCCGGATATTGTAACAGAGTATTGATCTGCTTTCTTGTCTCCTCATCCGTTGCCATCAGCAGACGATCCACAACATTGGCCGGCATTTCCTCCAGTACATCTACTGTATCATCCAGATACATTTCCTCCATGATCTCTTTTAACTCAGAATCCGTCAATGCTTCAAGCAGTTCTTCCCTCATATCACTGTTCATATCAGTAAAAACTTCCGCTGCTTCTTCCTTTGAAAGGAGACGGAATACCAGCATTCTCTGCTTCTTATCCAGTTCTTCCATGGCATCGACAAGATCCACAGGATGCAGATTTTCCAATTCCTCTTTCAGTTCTTTAAAATTACGTTCTTCTAAAAATTTTATAATCTGATCTGCAGTCAGTTTCTGTTCCTGCTCCATGTCTCTGCACCTTCTTCACTTAAATTTTGACCCTGCTATCTTTTTTTAGTATAATAGGTACAAAAATGATATACAAGTATTAACTGATAGATATAGTATTGCAATAGGAGATTTCTATGAAAATTGTTGGTCTGATCACAGAATACAACCCATTCCACAACGGTCATTTATACCATATCCGCGAATCGCTCCGCATTACCGGTGCCGATGCTGCTCTTGTTGTTATGAGCGGCGATTATGTTCAGCGTGGTACTCCCCGCCATCATGCCGAAACGTCTCCGTACTGAAATGGCTCTTTATTGTGGAGCTGGAGCTGTTCTTGAACTTCCCGTCTGCTATGCTACCGGAAGTGCTGAATTTTTGCTCTCGGAGCAATTTCTCTTTTAGACAGTCTCGGGATCGTCGATTCTGTCTGCTTTGGAAGTGAATGCAGTGATCTTCCTCTGCTGCAGAAGATTGCCGGCCTTTTAGTCGATGAGCCTGAACAATACCGTGAAATTCTCCGGCATGAATTAAAGCTTGGCAAATCATTTCCTGCAGCACGACAGACAGCAGTCGTTTTCTGCACCGGCGATCCTCGATGTGCCGACATTTTAAAAAGATCCGAATAACATCCTCGGCATTGAATATCTGAAAGCCTTAAAAAAATGCGGAAGTTCTATCCGTCCTTATACAATCCGGCGAAAGGGAGCAGGATATCATAGCAGCCAACTTGACGAACTGTATAGCTCTGCTTCTGCGATCCGTTCCCTCCTGGCATATTCCAGCTCGTCCATTCATACAGAATTTGCAGGAGATGATTCCACAGAGCTTTCTTTTTCCGATATTCTCAATGAACTGGGAAATCAGGTTCCAAAAAAGTGTCTGGAACTTCTGTCTGTTTGTATGCAGTTGTTGGGGTGAAAATATCTCGGCAGTAGAAAGTGATTTTATGATATCCTCGCAAAATTTATATATTCCACAGACAAATATCCAATGAATATAAACAGAGGATAATCTTGCTGTTGCATCGCAGTGCAGGACCCGCTTTACCTCAGCCCGTTGACAACTTGTAACAGGAACGTGGAAACACTCGTGCAGAGGCACTCCTGTTTACATTCCTTAACAAGTTGGGCAAAGTGTCTTCGGAACGCTCCTTGTCAATGCACTGCTCACGCAACAGCAAGGGCGGATATTAGGCTTTTCAAATCAGAAAATTTTCCCTCATGCCAGAACAGTTTCTCCCAACAAACACGAAATGCCAATAAGTAAATAAAAAGAGCCGGATGGCTATCGACGAAGATAAATGCTCCATCAAATAGTAAATACAATATCTATTATCTGATATTTACGATCGAGTATCTTAGTCTATAGCCATCCGGCTTTTTTTTCTATTCTTTTTAAATTTGTATTGTTGAGTGACTACGCTGTGGAGCTAAAAAAAACTTCTTATCGAGATGGTCAGCGGAAAGCAGGGTGTTCCTGAGCAGGTGCATTAGCGTAGGAGCGTTCCGAAGACACTTTGCAGCGTTTGTTAGAGAACGTAAATCGAGTGCCTTTGCACGAAGATTTCCACTTTCGAGTTACAAACGGTCAACGGGCTGAGGTAAAGCGGCCTGCACCGCCTGCTTTCTCAAGCTCTCCTCTTTTCTGAGAGCACCTGTCCATGCAAAAATAGTTGCAACAGAGTTTGTAGAAGTTTCTTCACCTTTAAGATGCTTATAATAATGTCTCTGTACTGTTCCATGGGCAGCCTCGTATTCGTAGTATCCGTCTGGAGAAACCAGAACAGATGTCATCATTGAAAGTGAACCGAATGCTGTGGCTACCATATCACTCATAACATCTCCATCGTAGTTCTTACAAGCCCAGATATATCCACCCTCTGATTTCATAACACGGGCAACAGCATCATCGATTAGTGTGTAGAAATATTCAATACCAGCTTCCTCGAACTTCTCTTTAAACTCAGCGTCGTAAATATCTTGAAAAATATCTTTAAATGTATGGTCATACTTCTTGGAAATTGTATCCTTTGTCGCAAACCAAAGATCCTGTTTTGTATCCAAAGCGTAAGAAAAGCAGCTTCTTGCAAAGCTTTCGATGGATTTATTGATATTATGCATTCCCTGTACGATTCCCGGTCCGTCAAACTCATGAACCAGTTCTTTTGTCTGGCTTCCATCTTCTGCTGTATAAACCAGCTCTACTTTCCCCTGCTCCAGGAATTTTCATTTCAGATCCTTTATACACATCACCATACGCATGTCTTGCAATTGTGATAGGCTTTTTCCAGTTCTTCACGCACGGCTCGATCCCCTTGACAATAATCGGTGCACGGAACACCGTTCCATCAAGAATTGCACGAATTGTTCCATTCGGACTTTTCCACATTTCTTTCAGGTCATATTCATCCATACGTGCTGCATTCGGAGTGATCGTTGCACATTTTACGGCTACTTTGTATTTCTTAGTCGCAAGTGCTGAGTCAATCGTTACCTGATCATCCGTCTCATTTCTATGCTCAAGACCGAGATCATAATATTCCGTCTTAAGATCAATGTATGGCTCTAAAAAGATTTTCTTTGATCATCTTCCAGAGAATCCTTGTCATCTCATCTCCATCCATCTCGACCAGTGGGGTTGTCATTTTAATTTTTTCCATTGTCTGTTTCCTCCTGCTTATCATTTATATTGACTATTCATTCGTAGTTCTGAATGAGTAATTCACGGATCCGATTTTCTGCCAGGCTATAACTCAGTTTTCTAATAGCCCTGCCTTTTCAAATTTTGTATTACATGTAAAATATGTTCATCAGCTAATTGTTCTGCCTGATCGGCATCTCTTTCTTTAATTGCCTGAAGGATCTGCTTATGCTCCCGAATTGATTTTCTCGCCCGTTCTTCCGACACGATTGAATCTTTTCTTGCCGACTGGACATATTCATGGAAATCTGATAAAACTCTCGCAAGCATACGACTGCCTGATGCCTCATACAAAATTGTGTGAAACCGTCCGTCCAGCCCTGTCACCTGCTCTGTATTAAAAGCATTTCCTTTCTTCATTTGAAATTCTGATAACAGAATCGTCTCTTCCAGTCTGTCAATCTGTTCCTCTGTGATATTCTCCACAGCCCATCTTGCACAAAGCCCCTCTAATGTAGACCTCATATAATAAATATCCCAGATATCTTTTTCGAGATGCCATTAACATAAGCTCCTCTGTTCGGCACGATTGAAACCAGTCCCTCCAGTTCCAACTGACGAAGTGCTTCTCTGACCGGAGTTCTGCTGACTCCAAGCTCTTTCCCAGCGTTGCTTCTTTCAATTCATCATTCTGCTTATATTTCCCTTTCAGAATATCTTCACGGATTCTCTGGAAAACTCTTCCTCCGAGCGAATGTTCCTGATGCTCTTCCATTTTGTCTCCTCTCATCCTTTTTCCCACAGCGGGCAATGCACTGACCAACGATACATTCCAGTATCTCTTTTTTTGCATTCTTGTATAATTGTATACAATTATACATCTTTATCAAGTTTCGATTCGAGAAATTCATTTATCCAGATTTTTCAAAAACATTCATTGTCTTAAGAAACCCCAAAGGCACGTTCTTATGTAATCTCCATAAAGATCGTGCCTTTTAGTTTCGATAATGATTCTCCTCTGTGAACCCCTCTTAAATATTATCTTTGTGCTTTTTAACTCCCATGCAGCAAGCAATAACATCGCTGAAATAACAAATAATAAAACTGGTCTTTCTGCATTCAGAGGATCGCCTGTCTTAACCGCTGTATCATCTTTTCCTGAAACTGAAGCATCCTTATTTCCTAATCCCTGATCTCCATTTGATGATTTATCAGATGTTGATGGCTGATCCGGTTTCGATGGCTGGTCAGGATTTGATGGCTGATCCGGTTTCGATGGCTGGTCAGGTTTCGATGGCTGGTCGGGATTTGATGGCTGATCCGGTTTGGACGGCTGGTCAGGATTATCTGTACCTGCATCATTTTTCTCAAATTCTGCTGAAACACTTACTGCTCCTGCCGGCATTACGAATGAATAGCTGTGATCTGCTTCCTCCATAAGCTCTACCACGGAATCATCTTCCATTACTGCCTTTACACCCTTAAGTTTATATCCGTCATCTGCGGATACTATAATGGTGATCTTGTCCCCTCTTTTGCCTTATCTTCAGAAACCGTCAGACTTCCGTTTTCCGGCTGAACCACTGTAACAGAGTAAGTCTTTTCCGGCTCCGGTTTTGTACTGTAATTCTGCAACGCTGCAGCCAGCTCTGTTCTTGCATTCTCTGTCTCCTCAAGTGTTGCAAGTTTATTATTTTTCAATGAAGAAGCATATACGGCTGCTTTTTACAAGACTGGATTCGGATGAATCCGTTGACTCAAAATTGAGTCCATCTTTTTTTTTATTAACTCTTCTGCCTGCTTCAGCAGTGTATTTAACTGAGTTTTATCAACTGTCTCATATACTTTAAATTCCTGGATCATGTATATTCCCTGCAGATGCATTAGATGCAATTCCCTGCATTTTTACATATCTTGCCTCAGTTGGTTCATCAAGGCTTACTGTATTGAAGAAATCACCATTTCCGCGTACTTCTTTTGCAGTTGTCCAGTTCTCTCGGTCATCCGATACAAGAATATTAAAATCTTTTCCTTTTCCACCGTATCTCCACTGAATCTCAACTTCGCTGACTGTTCTGGTCTCTCCAAGATCCACACATAAAGAGCTGTCTGCATGATAGCCTTTCCAGAATGAATTCATCTCTGAAGTACTTGTATCCGGCTTCGCTGTTGTATCTTCTTTTTCAGTAAATGCATCTCCGTCAAATGCCTTAAAAGCGACGTTGATTCTTCGTTCTGCATTGTCAACTGCATCTCCTGATTTGTAAGAAGTACCGCCTGCTGCTTTATTCTGTGCAACATTCGTCTTAACTGTAGTTTCACTCCAGTCATCTGTATAGTATTCTGCCGCCTCTTCTGCTGACAGAGCCTGATTGTAAACCTGAAGATTTGCCATCTTTCCATGCAGGTTTTCTCAATCTTTTCCAGCGGAAGAAGAACCGAAGAATTAAGTGTTGTTATTGCACCGCTTGCCAGTCCGTCTGCATCTGACTTCTGTGAAAGGAAGGTCTGCAACTGTCCATTTACATAAAGTTTCGTTCCCTGGAATGTTCCTACGAGCATGATCTTTACTGTAGAATCATCGGTCGGTACTGTATAGTTAAATCTCGTGTAAAGTAATTTACATTGGCTGATAAATGACCGCTCTCTGTTCCTGCAATCTGAATCTGTCCATCATAACCTGAAAACAGGGAAGATGCGGTTGTATTTTTGCAGCTTCTTCCGAATCTACTTTCAGGTCAAATGCTACTGTATATGGATAAGAAAGTGTCTTAAGCGGAGTTGTCAGTGCTGTACCGTCAAAAGACAAATATCCGTCTTCACTGATCTCTGCTCCATTTCCAAGTGTTCCGTTATAGCCGTTACCGCTTGTATCATAAACTGTCTTTCCATCAGAAGATACATTCTTGAAATCATAATCAGTACCAGGGAGGAGTCTGAATCCGCCTGCATTGCAATGTCTGTCCCCGGTCCTTCTGCAAGTTTTGCAGCTCTCATCTCATACTGCTCAAATGTATCTGAATCATCCGTTCCTCCCAGGTCTTTTTCGCTTACAATCGCTGTTGCTCTGAGGACTCTCTGGTGAACATCCTTTTCTGTCATACCTTCCTGGCTCTGATCTCCCAGATAGCAGCCTTTGCTCCAAGAAGATTTGGCTCACCTAAAGTACATTATTTGCTCCAAAAATCGTTGGATTCCAGTCATTGAACAAATATTCTGCATTTGGTACATCACGGTTTGTTCTGCCCGGATTTCCATATAAATATGCATCACGGCAGTTTACAATTCCATATCCCTCTGCTGCACGTGCCTTTGCATTCTCATAATTTGTTGCCCAGATATCCAACTGATAGTTGGACGTAAGATCCACATCAGAAAGTACGGTAGATGCTGTTGAGAACATTCCTGTTCCCGCACCCCACATTCTGATCTTTGTATCAGATCCCAAATTGCCCTGAATCGTCTGTCTGAGCTGATCCGCAAACTGTGCGAACTGGTCTTTCGGGGGTATGATCCCAGTATTCATCCGCTCCAATATGTACTACATCTCCTGAAATTGTCGGAGAATTGCCCTCTGTATACTCATTCCATAAAGTCTTTGCAAAGCGGAGTGCTCTTTCAGCATTTGCCCCTGCAGATCCAGAAGCTCCAGACCTCCCTTTGTAGTTACATTGGTACTTGTGCTGCGATTCCTCCCTGCAGCCAGTCAATGCCATCCGGATTTTCATCTGCATACTTATTATATAAAAGTGAATGTCCCGAAGATCGATCTCAGTCATCATATGAATCCCGAGACCTGAACATGTCTGCTGCAATTCCTTCCACTCTTCCTTCGTGTAGGTCGGATTGCCCTGATAATCTGCATTATTCAGATAATAATCCTCATTCACAAAATTGGACGGGATTCCCGCGTGCTTCACTTCAGATGTCAGTGACGGAAATTCATCACTCTCCAGCCGATGGAATCCGGCATGTGTCTCATTGCTTGCAAACGCTGTATTACAGTTATCATTATCATTAATGTGGAGATGATATTCGTTCATCTTATACCACAGCATGATCTTGGCATAATCCTGAAGTTGTGACAGTCTGTATGGTGTACGTGCCACATCCAGCATGATTCCCCGTACCTCATAAGCCGGATAATCTCTCGTAATACCTTTTGGAACTGTTCTGTTGTCCTCTGCCTGATCCAGGATCTGCTCCACCGTGATCGTTCCGTACAGACATCCTGTATAGGTAGGTGCATAAATGTGAACCCCCTCATCATCAGTCTTTAACAGATAGCCTTCATCCCCAACTCCGTATGTATCATCGGTCTGTGACTCAATATAAATATCATTGGAAGAAGCCGGTGCATTTCCCTCTTCTACAGTAAGATCCAGTCCTGCGATTTCCTTTAAATCTTCCTGCATATTCCATGCTGCTTCGCGAATCCCTGCATCTGCAGTATCATTATAAATAATCTTTGAACTTTCTGTCAGCTCAAAATCCCCTCATATCCATACCACTCCTGAAGACTTGGAATTACTTCCGGCTTTTCATTTGGAGCTGATACTTCCGGGAAATTTCCTTCCGGATAATTTCCGCTGTGATCCGGGATCGTTACTTCTATATTCTTCTCCGCATATTCATCCGGATTCTTTTTATTCTCTACTCTGACAAGCAGCGTGACATTGCGGTCACCGATATTATAATCACTGATCTGACCGTCATTGCTGACTACATTCTCCAGGCTGCTGCCTCTCACATAGGCATTCACACCCCTGGCTGTTCCTGTATCTACAGTGATCTGTCCATCCTGAACCTTTAAAGAATCTGCTGTGATACCGGCCAGCGTTCCGTTCACATCTGCACTTTCATTCTGGGAAAAGATCTGGATTTCCCGAAGATTGACATTATTTCCGACTGCCTGTGCATTTACTTTCCCTGATATACATTAAGACATATCTTTTCAATTTTTATCTGATGCCAGTGCCGGACTGCTGGCTGCAGTAATTGTATCAGTATTTGCACTTGTATCGGCAATATTCTGCCCTTCACCATTGGCAACCTGACCGTTCGCCGAAGGTCTGCTGACGCTGACAAGACTTGTCCAGTTATTCAGGTCAACATCCGTACTCCCCTCTGTAAGTGTTGACTCATCCGCTGTATAAATCTCATATTCCATCGGCCATACTTTCACATTATACCAAAGCTTAATTGACGAAATATCTTCTTCCTCTGCATTTTCTCCCCGGTCGATCTGAATCCACTGAGCAGTCTGTTCTTCAGAATCCTTGCTGTTCCCTGATGCAGCTCCCCAGTTCTTCATATCTGCAGAATTCCACTGAACTGTTTCTGAGGTAACTCCATCCACAGCATATTCCGGTCCATAACCGTTCGCTGTGGATGAGGCGATCGCCGCCTTCCCTGAACAAGATTCTCCATCTGAACATTTTCTTCAGCATAAACTCCTGACGGAACGTATGCTGTAACACCTGTAAATACAAGTGAAAACGCCGCAATAAGAGAAATCAGTCTCTTCTTTTTCATACAACTTCCTCTCTTCCTTCTATTTGTATAATTCTCATATAACTCATTTGTGCAAAATTATACTACATTTTGGCAAAAATCCAATCAATTTATGCAATCTTTCTATAAATAAAAAAGATGTTGGGGGCAAAGCCCCAACAATGATGCTAACGGATTGTTTCGTGCTACGCACTCCCACAATCCTACCCGCTATTCGCATATCATCAAAAAGCACCACCCCATGTGATATTGACACAGGATGATGCTTTTGACAACATTCGCTCTGTAATTATTTTCTCAGTCCAAGTCTCTCGATCAAAGAACGATATCTTTCAATATCGATCTTCTTCAGGTATGCGAGAAGTCCTCTTCTCTGTCCTACCATCTTAAGAAGTCCTCTCCTTGAGTGGTGATCCTTCGATTAGCCTTTAAAGTGATCTGTCAGCTCGTTAATTCTTGCTGTCAGGATAGCAACCTGTACTTCCGGTGATCCTGTATCTCCTCAGTTCTTGCATACTCTTTGATGATTGCCTGTTTTTTTTCTTTTTGCGATCATGTTCTTTCCTCCTTAAATTTCTTTGATATAACCGCCTGGCATTAAGCAATGGTCGGAGTGATCCGATTACCGAACATCGGCTGATTCATAACCTTTGCTAGTATAGCACAGGGGAACATTCTTGTAAAGAACTATTTTCCAGAATCATTTGCACAGAATCATTTCTGCATGTAACATGCCCTGATGAATACTCTCTGAATCCTGTCTCTGCAGCTATATCCTGATCCATCAGCTTTTTGTCAGTGGATGTTCTCGAAGATATTCCTCACCATATCGCATATCCTGCATCACGCACGCTTTCAGTTCTTTCAAAGAATCAAATCTTGTCTCCGGTCGCTCAAATTCCAGGAACCGGATCGTAATGTACTTCCCATATGCATTTCCTGCATAATCATAAACGTAAACTTCAAACAATTCTCTCTGTTCCTGCATTACCGTCGGCTTGACTCCTGCATTTCCCACACCACCATACCATGTTCCGTCAATCAGAACCTGGCAGGCATAAACTCCGTACCGCGGAAGAATCTTCCCATCCTGTGGTGCAACATTCATCGTTGGGAATCCCAGAGTACGCCCCAGTTCCCGTCCATGTTCTACAATTCCCGTCATCTCATAAGGATATCCAAGAAGTTCCTGTGCCAGCCGGATATTTCCATGGGACAAAGCCTCCCGTACATAGGTGCTGCTGATCTCGCGGTCTCCCAAACGTGCTTTTTCTACCACATCAACAGTATAATCATATTTCTGTGCATATCGCTCCAGCATCTGATGATCCCCGCGTTTTCGATACCCGAAGGAGAAGTCCGAACCAACAACAATATGTGCAGCATGAAGTTTTTTATGTAAAGGATTTTCTGAATAAATCGTTCAGCTTCCATCGTCATCAGATCTCCGGTAAATGGATAATCGATCAGGTAATCCACCTTTCCAGCCAGCAGCTTTTTCTTTCTTCTTTTGTCATCAGACAGCTTCTCTGCATATCAAATGCACATACAACACTGACGCAGTCGTTTCCCGCATAAGAGCGGATCTTTTCAATCAGTTTCTGATGTCCTCTGTGAAGCCCGTCAAATTTTCCAAGAGTTACGGCTGTTCTTTTTTCCTCTCTGAAAGCATCAATTCCTTTTATATACTGCATAATTACCTCAATTCTTCCGGGTCAAGGAACATTTTTACAAGGTGGAACATTTTTTTTGTCTTCCATATACCGGTAAATTCCGATAAAATGTCCCTTTGCATCATATACTCTGACCTTTTCACCGGAGCAGAATTTTCCAGTTTCCGATAACTGGTTTCTGAAAAAATCATTTCCATTATAGGCTTTGGGAATATATTTTTCAGCAGGGACAACGGACTGTAATTCACTGAACATCTGATCCAGTGGGATCAGTGCATCTTCCAGCCTGCCATTTTGTGCAAGGTCACGAAGTTCCTCTAATTTCAGACTGTCTTTCAACTCGAATCTCCCGACTTTTGTCCTGGTCAGTTCTTCCATACAGCCACCTGTTCCGAGCCGATTTCCTATATCATGACAAAGAGTGCGGATATACGTTCCCTTTGAACATGTCACTTCCATCCTTACTCTCGGCAACTGTATTTTTTGATATGGATCTGATAAATGGTTACTTTTCTGCTTTTACGTTCTACCGTCTTTCCTTCTCTCGCAAGCTCATACAGCTTTTTTCCATTGACTTTCAGTGCAGAATACATTGGAGGGATCTGATCGTATGTGCCTTTGAAGTTTTCAATCACTTTTATCACTTCTGCTTCATTCAGATGGTCTGTCGGATGTTCTTTCAGTATCTCCCCTGAAATATCCTGCGTATCCGTTGTCTTTCCCAGTAACAGTACTGTCTCATAAGTCTTATCGTGGTCTGTCAGAAGATCGCATACCTTTGTTGCACGCCCCAGACAAACAGGAAGCACCCCTGTCGCATCAGGATCAAGGGTGCCTGTATGACCAATCTTTTTCTGACCGGCAATCTTACGCAGAATGGCAACTACATCATGGGATGTATATCCTTTTTCTTTATATACATTTATAATTCCGTTCATTCTTAGTCTTCCTGTTCTTTTTTCTCATCTAATTGCTTTTCGATCAATGCTGTCAGATTATTGATGACATCATGGACGGAACCTTTCATCGTCACTCCGGCTGCACGGACATGACCGCCACCACCGAAATATTTTGCAATGCTGCTTACATCGACCTGTTCTTTAGACCTGAGACTTACCTTAAAGGTCTGTGAAGCCGTTTCATGAAGGAACATCGCCACCTCGACCCCTTTTGTCTGACGCATCTGACTGACAATCCCCTCAAGATCGGACGGCTTTGCCTTGAAAAATTCCATTTCTTTCAGACGAACCACTGAAACAATACACCGTTGATCCAGAACCATAATGCTTTCCAGAAGTGCTTTTCCAAGGATCTGATTCTGTATATACGTCTTTTCGTAATACGTGCGGTCTGTGATCTTTGCAGTATCGACCCCTTTCCGCATGAGCTGTGCCGCTGCCTCCATCGTCTCCGGGCTGGTGCAGGAATAGCGGAAAATTCCGGTATCGTGAGCAATTCCCATATAAAGAGCTTCTGCCGTCTCAAGACTCATTTTATCATAATCCAGCAGATTATATACCAGTTCCGAAGTAGAACTTGCATCCGGCACGATATAATTGACATCTGCAAACGCCTCATTGCTCACATGATGGTCAATGCACGCAGTCTGCTTTGATTCTATGAATAATTTCTGGGAAAATCCAAGACGCTGCAGATCCCCACAGTCCATACAAATGAATAGATCATAGATTTTCCCTTCAGGGAGCTCACTTTGACTTCATCGGTATGACGGATCATACTGTAAGCCTCCGGAACTGATTCCAAATACAGATCTGTCTCAATCTGCGGAAAATTTTCTTTCAGATAAAGATACAGTCCCATCGTAGAACCTACACAGTCGCCATCCGGGCGGACATGTCCGCCCAGTGCAACACTCTGTTTTCCCTCCAGCAATTCCTTCAGATTAAACATCCTGCTCATCAGCTCCATCCTTTAAATCTCTTGTCACTTCATCGATTTTTTTACTGATATTCACACCATATTCGATTGACTGATCTACGATAAACCGGATCTCCGGTGTATTTCGCATATTGATCGTACGTGCCAGTTCGCGGCGGATATAGCCTTCCGCACTCTGAAGTCCCCGGATGGTATCCTGCTGGGCTTTCTCATCACCCAGTACACTGATATAAGCCTTGCAGGTCTTCAGATCCGGAGCTACCTCCACGGCAACTACAGAAGTCATCGGTGCAACACGTGGATCTTTGATCCCTCCACGCAGGATATTACTCAGCTCACGCTGTACTTCTGCATTGACTCTTGTATTCTTAATACTGTTCTTTCTCATTGCTGCTCCTTTTACTTACGCTCAGTCTCGACCATCTTATATGCCTCGACCTGATCGCCCTCTTTAATATCATTATAATTTTCAAATACAAATCCGCATTCGTAACCTGCTCTTACTTCCTTCACATCGTCTTTGAAACGCTTCAGGGATGCAAGTGGTCCGTCGAATACTACAATGCCATCACGCACCAGACGAACAGAACAGTTTCTCTCGAAGATACCGTCAAGCACATACGCACCGGCAATTGTTCCAACTCCTGATGCCTTGAATGTCTGACGTACTTCCGCATGACCGAGAACCTTCTCTTCAAATACCGGATCCAGCATTCCCTTCATAGCTGCCTCTACATCTTCTATCGCATTATAAATGACTCTGTAAAGTCTTAAATCAACGCCTTCTCTATCGGCGATTTCTTTTGCCGTCGCATCCGGACGTACATTAAATCCGATAATGATCGCATTGGAAGCCGATGCAAGGATGACATCAGATTCGTTGATTGCTCCGACACCACCGTGGATGATCTTTACTACAACCTCATCATTGCTCAGCTTCAGCAGACTCTGTTTGCTTGCTTCTACTGAACCTTGAACATCAGCCTTAACAACAATGTCAAGTTCTTTGAGGTTACCTTCCTGGATCTGGTTGAACAGATCGTCCAGAGACATCCTGGACTTCGTCTCTTCCAGAAGTTTTACCTTGTTCTGTGAAATAAATGTCTCAGCAAATGCTCTTGCCTCTTTATCAGAAGCTCACATCCAACAAATATCTCACCGGCATTCGGAACATCACTGAGGCCCAGGATCTCAACCGGTATAGACGGACCTGCTTCTTTCACACGTCTGCCTCTGTCATCCATCATCGCTCTTACACGACCATGAGCGCTTCCTGCTGCGATCGCATCACCAACATGAAGCGTTCCTTTCTGTACCAGTACAGTTGCAACTGATCCTTTTCCTTTATCAAGCTCTGCCTCGATCACAAGACCACGGGCAGCACGGTTCGGATTTGCCTTCAGTTCCATTACTTCTGCTGTCAGAAGGATCATTTCCAGAAGCTCCTGGATTCCTTCATGTATGTGCAGAAACCGGAACAAAGATCGTGCTTCCGCCCCAGTCTTCCGGAATGAGTTCATACTCTGTAAGTTCCTGTTTTACACGTTCAATATTTGCACTTGGTTTATCAATCTTGTTGATCGCAACAATAATCTCAATTCCTGCTGCTTTCGCATGGTTGATCGCCTCAATTGTCTGTGGCATAACACCGTCATCCGCTGCTACAACAAGGATCGCGATATCCGTAGAATTTGCTCCACGCATACGCATAGCAGTGAATGCTTCATGTCCCGGTGTATCCAGGAATGTGATCTTCTGTCCATTGATCTCTACTACATAAGCACCAATGTGCTGTGTGATACCGCCGGCCTCACGTCCTGTTACATTACTGTTACGGATTGCATCCAGAAGAGATGTCTTACCATGGTCAACATGACCCATAACACATACAACCGGTGGGCGTTTCACCATAAGGCTTTCGTCTTCTTCATCCTCTTTCAGAAGTTCTTCGATTACATCTACAACTTCTTCTTTCTCACACAGAACATCAAATTCCATTGCGATCTCTTCAGCAGTATCGTAATCAATCTCCTGATTTACCGTTACAACTTTTCCTTGAAGGAACAGTTTTTTCACGATAACAGAAGGAACAATCTTCATTTTATCTGCAAGTTCTTTGATCGTAAGAACTTCCGGAATTACAATCTGTTTGATCTGCTCTTCCTTCTTTTCTTCCGGCTTATTCTGCGGTTTCTTTACTTCGACCACCGGTTTTCTGCTTTTTGCCTTTTTTGCCCTTGCCCGTCAAAGGCCTCGTCTCTGTATTCTTTTTTCTTATCATCACGCTCTTTATCTTTCGCCTTATTTCTCTGGCTCTTCTGCTGTTCTACGATCGGTGTAGCGTCACTTCTGTCGTTTCTGCGATTGTCATTTCTTCTGTCAGACGCTGTCCCTGTCCGCGTCCATCTCTTCCGTCACGGTTCTCTCTTCCATCACGGTTGTCGCGTCCCTGGAATCCGTCACGTCCTCCTCTGTCAGAACGCTGTCCGCGTCCGTCTCTGTCCTGACGTGGTCCTCTGTTTTCCATCCTCTGTTCTCGCCATTAGAACGTCTGTCTCCAAATGGTTTCTGTCCCGGTCTGTCAGAGCGTACCTGTCTTCCCTCACCACTCGGACGTCCTGTTCTTGATCCGGGTCTCTCAGAACGTGCTCCGTTCTGTGCCGGACGTGCCGGTCTGTCCTCTGCTGCACGAACCGGTCTTTCGCTTTTTGCTGCCGGTTTCTCTGTACGAGCCGGTTTTCCTTCACCATTCGGACGGCTCTGTCCTGCTGCCGGGCGTTTTCCATCACCGTTTGGACGACCCTGGTTCTGTCCCTGACGTCCCTGTCCCGGACGTTTTTTCCCTGCAGTCTGCTGCTGTTCTTTGAATTCTGCGGGCGAACTACAAATGCAAGATTTTTCTTCTTTGGAGCACCCTCTTTTTCTGTTGTTTTATCTGCAGCCATCTCAGCATCTTTGCCAGCTGCTTCTCTTCTAATATCTTCTGCCACGTTATCCTCCCTGGTGTTTAAACTCTTTTTATTTTCATTCTGCATCTTCTCATCTGCCATATAAATCTACCTCCTTCAAGCAATTTTCAACAAGGGAACCTTTGTTTGTCTTCTACCTCCCATTCATCAGGTACACTCTTTTCAGTTCTTTTAATATTCCTTTTGCAAATCCTTCGTCTAATATCGCCAAAGATGCACGGAATTGTTTTCCCATCGCATGCCCCAAGGTATCTTTATCTCCGTAAACTATCATTGGAACTTTATAAAATTTACACATATCACGGAATTTTTTCTTTGTATTATCTGAAGCGTCTTCTGCAACAACTACAAGCTTGCTCTTCCGGACTTCGTCTGTCCTTCTGTCATAAATTCACCGCTTGCGCAGCGCCCGCTTTCGTTGCCAGACTGATCAGGAGACAGTACTTTATCTCTAGCCAATCTCATCCATCTCCTTTTCCAGCCGTTCATATACTTCCTGCGGTATTGCCTGCTTAAAGGAACGCTCCAGTCCTCTGTTCTTCACAGCCTGCTCAAAACATGCCTTCTGCGGACAGAGATACGCTCCACGTCCGTTTTTCTTTCCGGTTGTGTCAATCCAGACAAATTCTTCTTCCTCTGTTCTGAGGATCCGAATCAGTTCCTTTTTGGTTTCATCTCGCCGCAGCCTACACATTTACGCATAGGTATTTTCTTATTAACTGCCAAACAATTCACTCCTCTCAGATCTTACTCTTCGTCTGTCTCAACGAATTCAATCTCATCTGCTCCGTCTTCATCAGCTGCATCTGCCGGAACATCATCGTACTCTTCTTCCTCTTCTCCGACTGTATAGCCTTCTTCTCCGACCATACCCATCTGCTCCATGTAATTTTCCGGAAGATCTCCACACTCAATTGCCTGTGTCTCACTCTTGATATCGATCTTGAAGCCTGTCAGACGGGCTGCAAGTCTTGCATTCTGTCCTTCTTTACCAATTGCAAGAGACAGCTGATAATCCGGAACAATCAACTCCTGCAATCTTTTCATCCGGATCAGCCATAACAGAAATAACCTTCTTGCAGGGCTCAGTGCATTCTCAATCAACAGTGCCGGATTCTCATCCCAGTTGATGATATCAATCTTTTCACCACGAAGCTCTTTTACGACTGCATTTACTCTTGCACCGTTCATACCAACACAAGCTCCGACCGGATCAACATTCGGATCGTTAGACCATACAGCCATCTTTTGTACGGGAACCAGCCTTCACGTGGCAATGCTCTTGATCTCAACTGTTCCGTCCTTTACTTCTGTAACTTCTGATTCAAACAGACGTTTTACAAGTTCCGGATGTGTACGGGATACAAGGATCTTTGGTCCCTTTGGTGTGTTCTTTCACTTCTACGATATAAAGCTTAATACGCTCTGTCGGCTCGAAATGCTCTCCTTTCACCTGTTCGTTCTCTGTAAGGATTGCATCTGCTTTTCCAAGATTTACACTGACATTTTTGCCAATATAACGCTGTACGATACCTGTTACGATATCCTTCTCTTTCTCGAAATACTGATCAAATACTGCCTTGCTCTCTTCTTCTCTGATCTTCTGAAGGATCAGATTCTTTTGCATTCTGTGTTGCAATACGTCCGAATTCCTTGGAATAAAGCTCAACCTGTGCGATATCTCCGATATGAAGTGCCGGATTGATCTTCTCTGCATCCTCAAGACTGATCTCGATTGCAGGATCAAAACTTCTTCAACAACTTCTTTTTCTGCAAATACGGAATAGTCACATGTGTTGCGGTCCATAACGATCTTAATATTATCGGATGTTCCGAAATGGTTCTTACATGCACTTAAAAGTGAATTCTCAATGGCCTCCAACAGAACATCCTTGCTGATGTTCTTCTCTTTCTCAAGAATCTCAGTGCTCGAGTAATTCTGTGTTCATTATTCTTTCCTCCTAAATTAAAAATCCAAAGCCTGGCGGATCAAAGCGATTTCTTTTCTGTCAAATGTCTGCTCTGTCTCATCTTCATAAGTGATTGTCACTGTATTGTCATCATAACTGCTTTAAAATTCCGACAAATTCTTTCTGACGGTCGATTGCACGATACGTGCGGATCTCCACTTCTTCTCCAAGACTCCGTTTAAAATCTTTCTCTTTTTTCATAGGTCTTCCAAGTCCCGGAGAACTCACTTCAAATACATAGGAGTCTGCAATGTAATCCTTCTCGTCAAGGATATCTGAAAATCTCCTGCTCACTGCTTCACAGTCATCGACAGCAATGCCGCCGGGTTTGTCAATGTACGCTCTTAAATACCACGTACCACCTTCTTTTACATACTCCACATCCACAAGCTCAAATCCCAGTTCTGTTACGATTGGCTCAAGAAGTGTCTCTGTCTGCTGCTCATATTCTTCTCTTCTGGACACACTAAACTCCCTTTCTTTAAAATGATATTTTACATTCAAAAAAATCTCCATATCACCAAAGAAGAGTGAACTTTCGTTCACTCTTCTGCCGTTCCCTTTATGTATCTTTTTAACCTTATCACCTTTTTTTGATAAATCAAGGGTTTTTTTTTATTTTTTGCCGATTTTAACTTATTTTTTTCCATTTTTAACGGGTTTTATTCCCGACGCCATCTCTCTTCGCAGCTTTCAGACGATTCAGAGTCACCGTCTTTTCTCCATAAGTAATCTTCGTCTCTGTTCCTTCTTCAAAAAGATAAGTATGCTCCAGCTCATCCTTTTTCTGCAGACGGATTCCTCTTACTCCGACTGCCGCCTTTTTTTTCTCAGGTACATCTGCTGCCGGGAATCTTAAAAATATCCATTTTCTTGTCTGCAATACTAGATTCTGAGTTTCGTTCACCACTTTTACAGAAACCAGCCGGTCATCTTCCTGAAGTTTCGTTGCCACGATCGTACGCTTTGCAACCTGAAATTCTTTTCCATCCACCCGCTTGATCATTCCCTGTGCTGTTGCAAACAATAATTTTGAAAACGCATCTGTTCTGCATCACAGATCATAACAATTGTTCTTCACTGCTTGTATAATTACTTACATTATCAATCGGAGTCCCTTTTTCACGGAATTTTCCATAAGGAAGAGCAAGCACCTTCACCTGGTGCATCTTGCCGGTATCTGTAAAGATGCAGAGCTTTCCGGTATTCATACAATGTACAATGTATTTATTCTCTTTGTCTGCAGCTTCTTTATTCCTCTCATAGATACTCCGGTATCCACTGTCTTCGCATAACCAAACCGATCCATCAGGAACACGACTTCCTGTTCTTCCACCTTCTTTTCCTCAAAACGGCTTCTTCCGCATTTTCGACAACAGTGCGGCGTTTTCTTCCAAATTCTTTTTTATAACTGTCAAGTTCTTCCATGATGACGCCTGCCATGAATCATAGTTATTTAAAATATCTTCATAACGGGCAATATTTTCTAATGTCTTCTCATGTTCTTTCTGAAGTGCTTCAATCTCCAGACCGATCAGACGATAAAGACGCATCTCCAGAATTGCCGTTGCCTGACGTTCTGTAAAACGGAGCATTGCCGCCATCTTTTTTTGGAAATCGCAGACTTGAACTTAATGTTTTCCGTCTCACCGTTTACCAGACAGGCACGCGCATCTTTTACCGATTTACTTCCTCGTAAAATCTCGATGATCAGGTCGATCACATCGCAGGCCTTGATCAACCCTTCCTGAACTTCACTCTTCTCCCGCTCTTTGCCAAGCAAAGTTGTATATTTTCCTCGTCGCAAGTTCAAACTGAAAATCCACATGATGTTCTATGATCTGTTTCAAACTTAAAGTCTCCGGTCTGCCATTCGCAACCGCCAGCATATTTACGCCAAATGTATCTTCCAGACGTGTCTTCTTATAAAGCATGTTCTTCAGGTTCTCAACATCCGCACCACGCTTCAATTCGATCACGATCCGGATTCCTTCTTTAGAAGACTGGTTTGAAATATCCACGATATCGGTTGTCTTCTTTGGATTCCACAAGATTGCAGACATCGTTTAAAAACTTCCCTATTCCCGCTCCGATCATCGTGTATGGGATCTTCACTGATCACAAGCTGCTTTTTGCCGCCTTTTAATTCTTCCACTTCCACTTTTCCACGCAGCTTGATCTTCCCCTGTCCGCTCTCATAGATTGCCGGAAGATCATCCTGATTGACGACAATACCGCCGGTCGGGAAATCCGGTCCTTTGATGTATTTCATCAGTTGTTTTGTAGTGATCGAATCGTTTTTCATATATGCCTTGACCGCATCGACCACTTCGCAGAGATTATGTGTCGGGATACTTGTCGCCATACCGACTGCAATTCCTTCCGCACCATTGATCAGAAGGTTCGGCACACGCATCGAAGCACAAGCGGTTCCTTCTCCGTCTCATCAAAGTT